>OHAE01001265.1_pt1 | contig 19497 bp, 19 predicted proteins | sample 1577061 | NCBI WGS metagenome assembly OHAE01 (sample SAMEA3541535, study PRJEB24748) | human gut metagenome | biome: human gut; feature: human-associated habitat; material: faeces | place: China | collected 2012
ACTTAATTTCATGTGTAATACTCTTTTTTGTCCAACTTTTGGGGTGCAGTTCAAATTTAAGTTGAGAATTGAGAGTAGAAAGCCGATGGTTCACGGATAACGCAGATTAAGCGGATGAATACGGATTTTAAGATTATTAATCTGTTATAATCAGCCTAATCAGCGTTATCCGTGAACCATTGACTTTCTCTACTCTCAACCAAGAAAAAAGTGCCTTCACCGCAACAGGCTACTATTCAATGATTAAGGAGTGAATCGTGATAAGGTGAAGGCAAGTCCAAGTAAAAGTTGAAACTGCTGAATTAGCAGAATAAATGAGTTAAAAACGCCTAAGGGAGCGATGCCTTACGCCCCAGTAGGTGTAAGCTATCGCTCCCTTGAGCGTCGGGCAACGCCCCCTTGTGTGTTAGGCAACGCTCCCTTAAGCGATTTTAATAACCTCGATGTTTTTTTCAAACACCTTGATGTTTTTTAAAAACATCAGGTCGTTTGTAGACAAAGATACGGTCGATTGTTCACGAATTCCTATCGTTTGCAAACAATCGACCGTATGCTAAAACAACAATGTCGAATAATAAAAAGATTAGACTGAAATCTCCCTTAAGCACTTTTTGCCTTAAATGCCAAAGCATACATACGCATTTGCTTCACCATTGCCAACAAACCATTGCTACGAGTGGGAGAGAGATGCTCTTTTAATCCGATCTTCTCAATAAAATAAAGATCACTATTCAGAATCTCATCGGGAGTATGTTCGGAGACCACTTTAATTAATAAAGCTATAATGCCTTTTACAATCAACGCATCACTCTCTGCTTGAAAGATGACTTTGCCGTCTATTTCATCGGCTTGTAACCATACTCTACTCTGGCAACCTTCAATCAGATTTTGTTCCGTTTTGTATTTCTCGTCAAGTGGTTGCTGTTCATTGCCTAAATCTATTAACAACTGGTATTTATCCATCCAATCATCGAAATCACTGAATTCTTCAATTACTTGATCTTGTGCTTCGTTTATCGTCATATCTTTATTCTTTTCTATTTTTCATTGTAAATTACTTCCATTACTGTCTGCCCGACAGCTTTTAATGTGGACTTATCAATTACATCCATCGTATCACCCGTTGTATGCCAGTGAGGGAAAAAACTATAATCTTCGTCCATTGGAACTATGTCTATTGTCGGGATACGGGCTATTTGATTGACGAAAACATGATCGTCTGTCACTCCGCCACCGTTTTCATTAATAAAATAAGTTTCATAACCTATCTCTTTAGCTTTCTTCCACACCTTATTAACTATGGACTTGGCATATTTCATGGAAGCCGTTTCACGATAAAAAGTCGCACCTTTACCACCTACCATATCCAATAAAATGCCAAAACGTGCATTGTAACCCTGCACATGTGGTATCCGTGACCAGTATTGAGAACCGAGACACCAAGAAGTTTCTTCATGTCTACCTTCATAAAAATCGGGCGTACCGCCATCTTCCGCATCAAAAAAGATTATGTCTATACCGATAGTCGGTTCCTGGAGGTTAATTTGACGAGCGATTTCAAGGAGGACTCCAACTCCGCTGGCGCCGTCGTTCGCACCCAGTATCGGTGTATGATGGTTAGCTTCATCCTTATCTTTATCAGCCCATGGGCGTGTATCCCAATGTGCAAACAGTGCCACACGCTTCTTTAAGTCAGGTTTATATGCACCGATAATATTACGTGCTTTTAATATTTTACCATCATAGGCTGTAAGATCTGCATATTGATTTGTCACTTTTGCACCATATTCTTCCAACTTCTTTGCTAAATAATTTCCGCATGCCACATGTTCCGCCGTATTGGGAACACGAGGCCCGAAGTCTACTTGTGCTTTTACATATTGATAAGCACTGTCTGCGTCAAAATCAGGAGCTTTTATCACCGTCTTCTCTTCTGTTTGTCCGGTAGTTGCACCTTTGCCGTTACCGGTATTACATGAAAAACATACAAACATAGCTGCAGCGGAAACTGCCATCCAATAATTCTTCATTGATATTCTTTATTGTTTCATCCGTCAAAAATACAAATCTTTCAACAATTATAATTCAATTGGCGGTAATGTTTTTAATTCTGTAACTTTCTTTGTCACATTAAGTTCTACCGGGCTACCGCAGATAAGCGGATAGTTTAAGGAAACATGCCCTACCGGGAAATTGAAACACACCGGATATTCATATTCTTTCACCGCGTCGAAAATCAGTTGATAGACCTCTCTTCCCAATGATATATCTTCCTCGTATTCTGTAAACTGACCTACAATAAGTCCCGACAGCTTTTCCAAAACCCCACCCAGTTTTAGGTTGTTCATCATACGGTCCACGTGATAAGGACGTTCACCTATATCTTCTATAAAGAGAATTGTCTCTTCTGCAGGAAAATCATACTTCGTCCCTCTAAGTCCATAAAGAACGGAAAGATTCCCTCCACGAAGGATTCCCTTTACTGTTCCCTTTCTATTTAGCTTATGTCCTTCACATTTATAATCAGGTAAAGTTCCGAAAAGAATATTTTTAAATGCTTGTGTACAGACATCTTCATCCGGCTCTACAGATAAATGGCGTGCCATAGGCGAATGCACTGAAGCGAAACCATTATATTGAAATAATTCGTGCAGCAAGGTGATGTCACTATAACCGAACAACCACTTAGGATGCTCCTCAAAATGAGTAAAATCTAATTTATCGATTAAATGAATTGCTCCGTAACCTCCTCTACTACAAATGATAGCCCGGATACTCTCATCATCCATACCCCTCTGAAAATCGGTAACACGCTGCTTTATTGTTCCTGCAAAACGACCATGCTCACCGTCTGCATGTTTTCCTATGACTACTTTAAGCCCCCATGATTCCAAACGTTGGCGTGCTCCTACCAGAAAGTTGCTGTCAATCTTTCCGGAAGGAGATAAAATCAAAACTTTATCTCCCTTTTCCAAATACGGAGGAAACTTTAATGTATTCATGCTGATTACTTTTTTGCAAATGTACACTATTATTTAATTCAGGCAATTGTTTTAGGACTTTTACGAGTATTAAAGAAACACAGAAGAAACGCTCTTTGTTGCAAATTTGGTTTGATTTGATTATATTTGTAAAATTACCAACTTGTTTCCTATGAAAAAGAGACTTATACTATTCATATTTCTACTATCTTCTATTACCTATTATTTGTATGCCCGCGATATGTTGGATTATGACGAGCTTGTTAAACTGCCTGCATCCGAGCTGATTCGCAACGGAGACGAATATTTGAAACTGAATCATACAGACACTGCTATGGGATATTATATTATCCTTGCCGGAAAATACAATACGGATATGAATAAATCCGATAAGTACTTGTGTGCGATGGCATGTATCTCTGCCGGAGAAATTTATTACGAGAAAGAAAACTACTCAAAAGCTTTTGAATTATATTTTAAAGGGATACGGATTTGTGAGGAGAATGATTTTGGAGAACTCTTGGCTCAACTTTATAAAGACATAGGTAACATATACAGTGTTTTCGAAGATTATCAGCAGGCTATCGATACTTATAAAAAGGCCCTTGAATATGCCAAAAGCTATGGTAATACCACAATGGAGATAAAACTATTAATGAATCTTGCCGGTATATGCTGTTATGGAAATCTGACCGAAGATGCCAAAATGTATTATGATGAAATGATGAAGTTTGTCGGTAAAGACTCGCTTATCGAATATTTTGGTTATCTGAATAAGGCACTCATATTAACCAATGAAGAAAAAAACGATTCTGCTATTATTTGTTTCGAGAAATCCGCAGAGTATGCAAACCGTGTACATTTGAATCCTCAATACATCGCTTCTTCATACGGAGAACTTGCTAATTTGTATGAACAGATAGGTCAGAATGATTCTGCTTTATATTATTTTCATGCAAATGCGGAGTTTACCGAAAAGAATAACTTAATGTATATGCTGATAGTGAATCTGAAAGCATTGTCCCGACTTTATGAGGAAAAAGGGGACTATAAGAAATCTTTGCATTATAAGAATCGTTATCTTATAGTTTCCGATTCCTTATTAAACATGAATGAGTTTAATAAAATGAAGAACACCCAGTTCGTTTATGAAATGGATAAGAACTATCAAAAAATAGCATCTCTTACAGCTGATCAGCAGCATAAAGAGATCCAGATAAAGACTCAAAAAAGAATTCTTATAATAGTATCTGTCAGCCTGTTCATTTTTATCATTTTATTGATTGTTGTCTATATCCAGAAGGGGAAACTGCACCATGCTTACAAAGATTTATTTAGTCGAAACAGTGAAATACTCCAATCTGAACAACAAAACAAAAGACTGCGGATAAAGTATGAAACGAGACTGGCAGAAGAGCGGGCAAGGCGTCTTCAATTAGAACAAAATATTTTGGAACCAAGTACCAAGGGAACGGAAGACCTAAAGAAAGAAGAAGCAGAAGAAGCAGAAGAGACAAAATTATACTCTGCCAATAAATTAACGAATGAGCAAAAAGAAAATCTTCTTCGTGACATAACAAGAATAAAGGAGGAAACGGAAGAATTTTGTGATTCTGAATTCAGCTTGGAACGTTTGGCCTCTTTAATCGGTTCGAATTCACGTTATGTATCTCAGATTATTAATGAAACATACAATAAGAACTTCCGTACCTTTGTTAATGAATACCGTATTAAAGAAGCCCGTATCCGGCTGATGAATACTGCCGAATATGAGAACTATACGATTAAAGCAATTGCGGAAAGTGTAGGTTACAAGTCACATACGAACTTTATAGATATCTTTAAAAAGATAACAGGAATCACCCCGTCTATTTACCAAAAGATAGCAAAAGAGGGCAAACGGGTGTACGATTAATATCTAATTCGAGAATCAGCAATTATTCGGTTTGCATTTCTCATACATATCAAATAGTTTTGTTCACGAGTTTAAATAGAACTAAAATAGTAGATTGTATGAGAAAAACTTTACTTTGTTTAGCAATTGGTGTTTTAGGCTGTATGACAAATGTACAAGCCGAACAGAAAATTACTGTAACCGGAGATTATACTTTAGGTACAGGTATGTCACCTAACGGGAAATATGTGGTAGGAAATAATCCGGGATATTATGTTTATGGCATTAATGCGGAGAGTTATCTTTATAATGTTGAAACAGAAGATTTAAAGTGGCTTACAGAATTCGATGAAGAGGACCCAGGCAAATGTGGCCAGTTCATGGATGTATCAGATGACGGAGTAATAGCCGGAACATTTAAAGATCCTGATTTTCAAATTGATTCATACGGAGAAATAGCTCCTCTTAGTATGGCTGCAGTCTGGAAAGACGGGCAAGTAACAAGTTTGGGATTAGGTGATTTCAATTTATCTGATTTCCAACTACCAGAAGACGGTAGTTTCGCCAATGCAATCTCTGGTGATGGAAAAACAGTAGTAGGATATATAGGAATCGGAAATGATACTTATGCATTTCCTTATGTCTGGAAAGAAGGAAATACAGGTGAATGGGTATCTAGCAAGCTATCTCTCCCTCAAGATGCTACAGGAGGAAAAGCAACCGATGTATCAGCAGATGGGAGCATAATTACCGGAGTTGTCTGGTTTTATGATCATGAAGCTGCTGCTTATTGGCAGAATGGAGAATGCTGTCTGATAGAAGGAACAGGTGAAGATGCTCAATATAACGGAGAGTATACCTATAATATTGCTTCTTCCGTTAGTCCTGACGGAAAATATATAGCATTTATCTTCGATAACAAGGAATCCGGTGTTTATGATGTAGATCAGAAATCATACAGGAAAATCACCCCATTCGAACCGGATCATGCTCCCGGCAACCTTGCCATTGACAACAACGGAAATGTAGTTGGTTCTTTCGATTACGGTAATTTTTTTACAGGAACATATAAACGTCCATTTTGGTATTCTTATAGTGATAACCGTATCATCGGTTTTGATCACTTCATGAACCTTTTTGCTCCGGACGTGGAACCTCCTTTTACATTTGTTTATGAAGAACAAACGCAAGTTGTGCCCCGCGCTATCTCAGCCGATGGAGCATTTATTATGGGAAACAACAACATTGGTTTTATGATGACACCTGAATGTTGGATGCTACAAACAGAGAATGGTACAATCACATTTACTGACACTCCTGACGAAGTAAAAGCTAAATCATTGAATTTAAAGGAAGTAACCCTTACATGGGAAAAGGATGAGAAAGTTTATGAAGGATTGACATTGGAGTCTTATAACATCTATTGTGATGGAGAAAAGATCAATAATATCGCAGTAACCGATGCAAAAGAGCTTAGTTACGTACATAAAAATGTTCAGCCCGGATATCCTGCATATTCAGTTGTCAGCGTATTCAAAACCACAGATGGTTTGATAGTAGAGTCTCCTAAATCAAATCCTGTAGTAATAGCAATAGCTGACACGTACGCGTTGCCTCTATTCGATAGTTTTGATTCCCAATCGTTACAAATGAATTATTGGACAGAGCAACCATATTATGGAGATAAACAAGACACAAGATGGGGGGCTATTCCTTATATGGGACTCTATGATTGTTCTTTGCATTGGTCTGTATCAGCCAATACACCTTATTCCTCCGGACTTATTTCACGACCGATGGATGCTTCACAAGAAGACTATGTTTCGCTTTCTTTTGCTATTAAATATGGATTCCTTAATGTCAGTGGACAACAAATGGACAAAGATTCATTGAGTGTTGATGTATCAGTAGATAACGGTAGCACTTGGACGGAGGTAAAAACAATGTCGTTTAAGGATGTTTCCCAGTTCTGGGGTATGCAGACTGTGGACTTATCGCAGTGGGTGGCAAAAAAAATATTCCAGGTAAGATTACGTAAGCACGGACAAGGTGTAGCGCAATATTATTGTGATATCGACTTATTCAAGGTTGGAGCTACTCCGGAAGAAGCTGCACCGAAAGGATTGACAGGGGAAGTTACGGGTGCAAAGCAAGTTAATTTGATATGGAAGAATCCATTCGATGCTTATCAATTGAACTATATTAACGAATTTTATCTCCCCGGTTTGGCGGTAGGTGATGATGGAAATGAGTTTATTGCTGCAAATTCTTTTGATACAAAAGATCTTAGTATGTACAAAGGCAAATATATAACATCAGTCACTGCCAGCATCAATCACTCAGACATTGAAGATTCCGAAGATACTCATGCTTCTGTCGTTATATTTGAAGATGGGAAACTGATTCGTGAGCAAGAAATGAAAAATATCGTCTACAATGAGTTCAACACTGTTGTTTTGGATGAGCCGGTATTGCTGGATGGAACAAAAGAGATAAAAGTAGGTTTGAAGATATTCGACTATGATGAACGCCAGATTCCGATAAGCTATCAGAATACATCTAACTTCGTTCCCGGAAAGAGTGATTTGTATTCGCAAGACGGAGGAAAGACTTGGAAGAAATTGTCTGATTATTATGCCGGTATTAGCGGACAGGAAACAGACGGATACTGCAATTGGAACATTACAGCAAATGTTACGGATGAAGCAACTGTAAATCCGGCTGATGTCATTTACGATGATAACTTGATGGCTTATAATATATTCAGAAATGGTGAAAAGATTAATAGTAGACTGATAGACAGTCGTCAAGCTAGATTTACCGATACGGAAGCATCAGATAATTGTTACTACGAAGTAGTTGCTTATTATTACGATGGTTCTGTTTCAGATATTTCGGATCGTTATACGCTTGGGACACTTACTTCAATTCAGGATACAGATGCTAACAATGGTTTGCAAGTTTATCCGAACCCGGCAGTTGATTATATCAATATAACTGGAGATTTTGACAAGGTAACTTTATTGAATGTAAGCGGACAAGCAATCTTCAGCACAAGCCAGAGCACTCTGACTCTTGCCGGAATTCCTTCAGGAGTTTACTTCTTAAGGATAGAAAGCGGTGATAAGATTGAAACTAGAAAGGTTTTGATAAAGAAATAACAACTATTCTAAACTAAACTAAGCTAAGAAGCGGGTTCACATATTAACCTTTAAATGTGGACCCGCTATTTTTATGTTTGAAGCAGAACCGGCAAATAACCGTAACCTTTATTGGTTTACCTGATAATTGTTAGTGACAAGCATACCTATATCTTTCTTTGTGCACTCTCAGAGCTGTTATCTTCTATAAGTTTCATCCTTCAGCTTACCGATTTTATATTGATAATTAATGAGTTATCCTGAAAGATGGAATCGTTCAGTGAGATTTCAGGTGCAGTTTATCGGCTGAATCTTTTCCCAAAGAAAGGTTCAGGACAACAAACTGATAATCAATCGCAAATTAGTAAACTGAAGGATTGAAGGTTATTTGAGGGTAATTTGTTTTTTATACTGTTTTTCACCTATAAACACCTTGATGTTTTTAAAAAACATCAGGTTGATTGAAAAAAACATCAGGATGTTTGAAGACAAACATACGGTCGATTGAAAACAAAGGTACGGTCCTTTGTTTACAAACTCCTATCGTTTGCGGACAATCGACCGTATGTCGAACAACAGGTGTCACCTACCAATAAGAAGAGATTATTATAGGCTACGTGGATGACTATAAATAAAAGATACGGTTGAGTGGTAACGAATGTTCGTGACCGCTCAACCGTATTGTTGTAAAATTGAGATAAAAAAGTTCTTATTTGTAGTCAGACCAGTTTACAAGTCTCATATCTCCTTTTTTATTCAGTGTATCATGCATCGCAAGTGCAGCAGACATACAATGTGGAGTATGTCCTTTTGAAGACATGTGCACATAATCCCAAAGAATATTCTTATAATCAGGATGAGCACAGTTTTCTATGATGGCTTTAGCACGTTCTACCGGGCTTTTTCCGCGAAGATCTGCAATACCCTGTTCAGTTATAAGAATATTAACGGAATGTTCACTGTGATCCATATGAGAAACCATCGGAACAATTGCACTGATCTTGCCTTCTTTGGCTACAGATGGGCAAGTAAAGATTGAAATGTAGGCGTTACGTGTAAAATCACCGGAACCACCGATACCATTCATCATCTTCGTTCCACTGATATGGGTAGAGTTGATATTACCATAAATATCAGCTTCAATAGCCGTGTTCATGGAGATTACTCCTAAACGACGGACAATTTCCGGACTATTGGATATCTCGGACGGACGGATGATAAATTTATCACGGAAGAAATCCATATCATCATAAATGCTCTTTAAACAGTCATTGGTAACTGTAAGTGAACAAGTGCTACCGAATTTTACACGTCCCTGACGCATTAAGCCGATAACTGCGTCCTGAATAACTTCTGTGTACATTTCAAAGGCAGGAATTGTTTTATCACGCCCCAATGCACCAAGTACAGCATTGGCAATGTTTCCAACCCCGGATTGTAACGGTAAAAAAGTAGAAGGGATAATCCCGCGTTTCATATCAGCAGCAAGGAAATCAGCTACATTCTGACCGATCAGATCAGTAACAGGATCCGGAGCTGTAAATGAACGGGCTTCATCCGGCATATTCGTTTCTATTACACCGACAATCTTTGCCGGATCAATCTGTATATAAGGTTGTCCGATACGATCATTTGCTTTAAAAATAGGAATTTCACGTCTGTAAGGAGGATCAAGCGGTTCGTACACATCATGCATACCCATCATATTCTTGCTGTGGGCAGCATTCAGTTCCACTACGACCTTATCAGCCAAACGAGCAACTGTAGGAGCGATACCCCCTGCTGCCGTTAAATAAATTTTTCCATCCGGAGTCACCTCACACGCCTCGATAATAGCCAGCTTTACTTTTCCCATGAAGCCGTAACGCACTTCTTGCGCCATCTGTGACAAATGGATATCGTTATAAGCGATTTCACCATTATTAACTGCCTTGCGGAAGTCAGCGTTAGTAGTGTAAGGTGCACGATAACGAATCGCTTTTGCTCTTGATAAAACTCCGTCACAAGATTCTCCGGTAGAAGCACCGGTAAAAATTCCAATTTGGAAAGGGTTACCTTTCAGGTGCTCTTCTTCCGCTTTTTTTGCTAATGCAGCCGTTACGGCTTTTGCTGTTCCTGCGGGAGTAAATCCGCTGATACCGATATTGTCGCCATGATTAACTAAGCCGGCGGCTTCTTCTGCTGTAATAAACTTTAAGGACATAATTTCAATAGTATTTCAAAGTTAGTTATTTTAATATTTTCTTTTTATAATTTCCGAATAGATAATAGCCCGACGAACCTCTTCTTTTGAATGGAGTTTCACTTTGGGGTCACTCAAATGTCTACAAGATTCTTTGTTTATTTGTTTGTCGGATTGATTTTCCTGAGGAATTCTTACATAAGGATCTTTCTTGAGTATAGGCGTAACAGGAATGTTTTCGGTTTCAGACTCTTCCATGACATCGTCTTGTTCGAACCACTTTTCCCATTCATTGGAATCTCCCATTTCTGCCAATTGCTTTTCTTTTTGAGATAATATTACAGGCTTTTTATCCTTTTCAAGCTTTTTCCTGGCTTCTTTTATCACATTGAAAATTGTGATAATAACAATTATGGCAATAAATATATACGCTTGTAAGTTTTCCATGTTTTCATTCATAAATGTTTGCCAAAGGTATTACTTAATCTGAAAGATACCAAAAAAAACGACACGAAAAAAGGGCAGCTTCACAGCTCCCCTTTGTTTTTTTAACCTAAACCTTAACTATGAAAAAATCTAATGTTTCTTTCATGTGGCAAATTTGTAAAATTAATCTAAACCATGCAAATATATTAGCAATAAATGTTCGTTCCTTTAACATTAATTATATATTAAAACTTTTAATCTGTAACATTAATTGCTTTTTTCCTATCATTTTACAAGTATTTAGCGGATTAGAGTTATCTTTGCGTCGCAATATTTAAAGAAATAACAAAATGACAAATTTAACGGAAGCGGACTTTAAATCCGCAACTGCAGATAACAGAAAATTATTTATTGAAACGTACGGTTGCCAAATGAACGTAGCCGACAGTGAAGTAATTGCCTCCATCATGCAGATGGCAGGATATTTTGTATGCGACACAATTGAAGAGGCGGATGCCGTGTTCATGAATACATGTTCCATACGCGACAATGCAGAACAAAAAATCTTAAATCGGTTAGAATTCTTCTATTCCCTGAAGAAGAAAAGAAAGCATCTGATTGTAGGCGTGTTGGGTTGTATGGCAGAACGGGTAAAGAATGATTTAATAGAGAACCATCATGTGGATCTTGTAGTAGGACCTGACTCTTATTTAACCCTACCTGACTTGATTGCAACCGTAGAGACAGGCGAAAAAGCAATTAATGTTGAACTCTCTACGACAGAAACCTATAAAGATGTGATACCCTCACGTATCTGTGGAAATCATATATCCGGTTTTGTCTCAATCATGCGTGGATGCAATAATTTTTGTACCTATTGTATTGTTCCTTATACTCGTGGAAGAGAAAGAAGCCGTGATGTCGATAGTATCTTGAATGAAGTAGGGGACTTAATAGCCAAAGGTTACAAAGAAATCACCTTATTGGGGCAGAATGTCAATTCTTACCGGTTTGATAAAGGAGGAGAGATAATTACTTTCCCAATGTTGCTCCGAATTGTGGCAAAAGCAGCTCCGGGTGTAAGAATCCGGTTCACAACTTCCCACCCGAAAGATATGAGTGACGAAACACTGCAAGTTATTGCCGAGATGCCTAATGTTTGTAAACATATTCACCTTCCCGTTCAAAGCGGAAGCTCGCGGATATTAAAACTAATGAATCGCAAGTATACCCGTGAATGGTACTTGGATAGAGTTGCCGCCATCCGTAAAATTATTCCTGATTGCGGATTAAGCACAGATATTTTTTCAGGTTTCCATTCTGAGACAGAAGAGGATCATCAGCTTTCATTATCATTAATGCGAGAGTGTGCTTATGATTCCGCTTTTATGTTTAAATATTCCGAACGTCCCGGCACTTATGCCTCCAAACATCTGGAAGATAATATTTCAGAAGAAATAAAAATCCAACGTTTAAACGAAATTATAGAACTTCAAAATCAACTTTCTGCTGAAAGTAACCAGCGTTGTATCGGTAAAGAGTTTGAGGTACTTGTAGAAGGTGTATCAAAACGTTCTCGAGAACAATTGTTCGGTCGTACCGAACAAAACAAAGTCGTCGTATTCGACCGTGGAAATCATAGAATAGGAGATTTTGTACAGGTTAAAATAACAGATGCCAGCTCAGCGACATTGAAAGGAGAATTGGTTTAAGCCAATTCTCTTCCACCTTATTATATTAAAAGACCTTAAAGAAATAGATTTACGTCACATTTTATTTGTTAATTTGCACCAAATTAGGGTGTAGTCTATCTTATTGGTATCGGGGAATTAAAAGATTGTGACTGAATAATGAGCAAACTCAACATACATGCCTGTCCACTCTGTGGAGGCAACCATTTGAAATACACAATGACATGTGTAGATCATTATGCTTCCGGCGAACATTTCGATTTGCTCCGTTGCGAAGATTGTGGATTTCAATTTACTCAAGACTTTCCTTTAGAAATAGAAATCGGCCGTTACTATGAAACTCCCGATTATATATCTCATAGTGATACAAAAAAAGGAGTGATAAATAGCCTATACCATTTGGTTCGCAAACGAATGTTGAATCGTAAAGCCCGGTTAATCTTACATTTGCTAGGGAGAAAGACCGGAAGTTTACTAGACATTGGTACGGGAACAGGTTATTTCTCCTATGCCATGAAAGAAAAAGGTTGGGACGTCACTGCTATTGAAAAAAGCCCACAAGCCAGGACTTTCGCAAAAGAACATTTCAATTTGAATGTCTATGACGAATCCAAACTAAAGGATTTGCCTGATAAATCATTCGATGCAATAACACTATGGCATGTCATGGAGCATTTGGAACATTTGAATGAAACATGGGAGTTATTGTATAAATTGTTGGATGATAACGGGATATTGGTCGTTGCTGTTCCTAACTGCACTTCTTATGATGCTGAAAAGTATCAGGAATATTGGGCAGCCTACGATGTTCCAAGGCATCTTTGGCATTTTACACCCAGCACTATACAGACATTCGGAGCAAAGCATAACTTTATTTTAGCAGCTCAACATCCGATGCCTTTTGATGCTTTCTATGTTTCAATGTTAAGTGAAAAATATAAAAAGAGTGCACTGCCTTTTATCAAAGGTATGTATGTGGGTACAATTGCTTGGTTTCATGCTTTGGCAAAAAAAGAAAGAAGCAGTTCTATGATTTATGTATTTAGAAAGAAAAAGTAATGGGGAAAGAAAAGAAACATTCAAGTTCATTTATTGATATGCAGTTTGTTACTTCAACAATCAGCACCATGCTTGTCTTGTTACTTCTGGGATTAGTGGTGTTTTTTGTTCTTTCTGCCAACAATCTGTCTATTTATGTAAAGGAGAACATCAGTTTTTCACTTCTTATAAGCGATGATATGCATGAATCAGCCATTCTTCAATATCAAAAGAAGCTCAATGACGAGCCTTTTGTGAAAGCAACTACTTATATATCTAAAAAACAGGCATTGAAAGAACAAACGGAAGCAATGGGCACAGATCCGAAAGAATTCCTCGGCTATAACCCGTTCACTGCATCAATTGAGATAAAACTTAATTCGGACTACGCTAACTCTGACAGCATTGCCAAGATAGAAAAGAAGCTGAAAAAGAATTCCAATATACTTGAAGTAAAATACCCTCAAGAGTTAATGGATGCTGTAAATGACAATATAAAGAAGATAAGTATCGTATTGCTCTCCCTTGCGGGATTACTTACGCTTATTTCTTTTGCGTTGATAAACAACACGATAAGATTGGCCATTTACTCCAAACGCTTCCTCATCCATACGATGAAACTTGTAGGAGCAAACTGGGGTTTTATTCGCCGGCCATTCTTAAGAAGAAATATTTGGAGCGGTATCATTGCCGGGTTTATGGCTGACGGAATATTAATGGGAGCAGCCTATACGCTTGTGACTTACGAACCGGAACTGATACGTATAATTACCCCGGAAGTAATGCTCATTGTTTCAGCATCTGTGCTTTTATTCGGTATAATAATAACGTTTCTTTGTGCTTATGCTTCCATCAACAAATATTTGAGAATGAAAGCCAGCACATTATATTATATATAAATACGCTAATAATTTAATAATCAGATATGGATAAAAAGAAATTTGCTTTCGACAAGACTAACTTCATTCTGCTTGCAGTAGGAATGTGTATCGTCATTTTGGGTTTCATATTAATGACCGGGCCGGGCAGTACGGAAACCACTTTCGAACCTGATATTTTTAGTGTTCGTAGGATTAAAGTTGCTCCGGTTGTCTGTTTCTTCGGTTTTATCTTCATGATTTATGCTATTTTAAGGAAACCTAAATTGAAAGGAGAAGAGAAGGATGAGTTGGTTTGAAGCATTAATACTCGGATTGATACAGGGACTGACCGAATACCTGCCCGTCAGTAGTAGTGGTCATTTAGCTATCGGTTCGGCTTTATTCGGCATAGAGGGAGAAGAGAATCTTGCTTTCACGATAGTTGTTCATGTTGCAACCGTATTCAGTACATTGGTAATCTTATGGAAAGAAATAGACTGGATATTCAAAGGGTTATTCAAGTTTCAGATGAACAGTGAAACTCGTTATGTGATCAATATCTTGATTTCTATGATCCCAATCGGTATTGTCGGTGTATTTTTTAAAGATAAAGTAGAAGAAATATTTGGTTCCGGTTTATTAATTGTGGGCTGTATGTTGTTGCTGACAGCTTTATTACTGACATTCTCCTATTATGTCAAACCGCGTCAAAAAGAGAATATATCCATGAAAGACGCTTTCATTATCGGTTTGGCACAAGCTTGCGCCGTATTACCGGGACTTTCGCGTTCAGGGAGCACTATTGCAACCGGGTTATTGTTAGGAGATAATAAGGCAAAACTGGCTCAATTCTCTTTCCTTATGGTTATACCTCCGATATTGGGTGAGGCTTTACTGGATGGGATGAAAATGATAAAAGGAGAAGATGTGGCAGGAGACATCCCTACTCTTTCACTGATAGTAGGTTTTCTCGCGGCTTTCATATCCGGCTGTCTTGCTTGCAAATGGATGATAAATATCGTGAAGAAAGGAAAGTTGATCTATTTCGCTATTTATTGCGCGATAGTAGGAGCTGTTACGATTGTATGTACACTAATGAACTAATATAATATGAACTTTAAAGAAGGCGAAGTATTATATTTTAATAAACCCTTGAAATGGACTTCCTTTGCATTGGTAGCGAAAGTACGTTATCATATTTCAAGGAAGATCAAAGTAAAGAAAATAAAAGTCGGACATGCCGGGACGCTTGATCCGCTAGCTACCGGAGTTATGATTATTTGCACCGGTAAAGCAACTAAAAGAATTGAAGAATTTCAATATCATACAAAGGAATATATTGCGACGATACGTTTGGGAGCTACAACACCTTCTTATGATTTGGAAAAAGAAATAGATGCAACTTATCCCACGGAGCATATTACCCGTGAAATGGTAGAAAAAACATTGCAAGATTTTATCGGAAGTATCGAACAGATACCACCTGTTTTTTCGGCTTGTAAGATAGATGGGAAAAGGGCGTATGATTTAGCGCGGGCGGGACAGGATGTTGAACTGAAACCGAAAACTTTGGTTATAGATGAGATTGAACTGTTGTCATGCGAGCTGCCTATAATAAAGATAAGAGTAGTATGTAGCAAAGGAACCTATATACGGGCTTTGGCGCGCGATATCGGTGAGGCTTTGAATAGTGGAGCACATTTAATAGGGTTGGTTCGGACTAGGGTTGGAGATGTAACACTGGACAAATGCATGAATGTGGAGAACTTTGAGGCATGGCTAGAACAACAGGAGATTGAAATAGAAAATTAACGAATAAAAGATATAGAGATTATGAAGCTATCGCAATTTAAATTTAAATTACCGGAAGAGAAGATTGCTTTGCACCCGACAAAGTACAGAGATGAATCGCGCATGATGGTGCTTCACAGAAAGACCGGACAAATAGAGCATAAAGTATTTAAGGATATTTTGAATTATTTCAATGATAAAGATGTGTTTATTTTCAATGATACGAAAGTATTTCCTGCACGTCTTTATGGAAACAAGGAAAAAACCGGTGCACGCATTGAAGTATTTCTTCTACGTGAGCTAAACGAAGATCTTCGTTTATGGGATGTACTTGTCGATCCTGCCCGTAAAATAAGAATAGGGAATAAACTCTATTTTGGTGAAGATGATTCTATGGTAGCAGAAGTTATTGATAATACCACTTCACGCGGTCGTACGCTTCGTTTTCTTTATGACGGTCCCCATGATGAATTCAAAAAAGCTCTTTATGCATTAGGAGAAGCTCCTCTACCTAGTTTTATCAATCGTGCAGTTGAACCTGATGATACAGAGCGGTTTCAAACCATTTTTGCAAAGAATGAAGGTGCTGTCACTGCACCGACTGCTGGATTACACTTCAGCCGCGAATTGATGAAAAGAATGGAAATCAAAGGTATTGATTTTGCATTTATTACGATGCATGCCGGACTTGGTAACTTCCGCGAAATAGATGTTGAAGACTTGACGAAACATAAAATGGACTCGGAACAAATGTTTGTCAATACACAGGCAGTCAATACGGTGAACCGTGCCAAGGATTTAAATAAGAGTGTATGTGCTGTAGGTACAACTGTTATGCGTGCCATTGAAACGGCGGTAAGCACTGACGGACACCTGAAAGAGTTTGAAGGATGGACTAACAAGTTCATTTTTCCTCCTTATGATTTTACTGTGGCAAACAGTATGGTTACAAATTTCCATCTGCCTTTGTCTACTTTATTAATGCTTGTTGCTGCTTTCGGCGGCTATGAACAAGTTATGGAAGCATATCACGTAGCATTGAAGGAAGATTATCGCTTCGGGACCTACGGGGATGCCATGTTGATTTTAGATTAATAAAAATAACTGTTATGGCAAAAGTTTACTTGGGTTTGGGAACGAATCTTGGCAACAAAGAAGAAAACTTGCGCCTAACCGCAGAAAAATTGGAAGAGCGGATAGGGGAAATCATTTCCCTTTCCACTTTTTATATTACAGAGCCATGGGGGTTTGATTCCGTAAATTCATTTTTCAATGCAGTATGTTGTATAGAAACGAATCTGTTCCCGTTTCAAATATTGGAAGAAACCCAACTGATCGAAAAAGAAATCGGACGCAATCAAAAATCGGTCAATGGAGTCTATGCCGATCGTTTAATCGATATTGACTTACTTCTATATGATAATTTGAAAATTGAATCCGAAAGATTAACACTGCCTCATCCTTTAATGACAGAAAGACGCTTTGTTATGGAACCTTTAGCGGAAATAGCACCGCAACTCAAACATCCCACACTAGGGAGAACGATGAAAGAACTGTTTGATGAGCTCGTGGTCAACGAACATCCATAATAGCTTCTATATGTTAAAGTCCGATAAACGCAACCATCATTTCCGAATAATAGCTACCTTTGCAGCACGAAAAAGTGTGGAAAGATTTGGGTAGCTTGCAACCACAATAAAAAATGCTAAAATGACAACTTCTTATTGTGCATTTCAGCTTACACCTATGTTTCCTCATTTGGTTTTAATTTATTAATTTTTTAATTCTCAATTAAAATGGGATACTTATTCACATCCGAATCGGTGTCAGAAGGACACCCCGACAAAGTGGCCGATCAAATATCGGACGCTGTGCTTGACAAACTGTTGGCATTCGACCCCAGTTCTAAAGTAGCTTGCGAAACCTTAGTTACTACCGGACAAGTAGTACTTGCGGGTGAAGTAAAAACAAAAGCGTATGTTGATCTCCAACTTATTGCACGCGAGGTAATCAATAAAATAGGTTACAACAAGAGCGATTATATGTTCGAAGGTAACTCGTGCGGTGTATTCTCTGCTATCCATGAGCAGAGTGCGGATATAAACCGTGGTGTAGAACGTGAAAACCCGATGGATCAGGGTGCAGGAGATCAAGGTATGATGTTTGGTTACGCTACTAACGAAACTGAAAATTATATGCCGCTATCACTCGATTTGGCACATAAAATACTATTAGTACTTGCTGAAATCCGTCGTGAGGGTAGAGTCATGACTTATCTCCGCCCGGATGCAAAAAGTCAGGTAACGATTGAATATGACGACAATAACAAACCGGTACGCATTGATACTATCGTTGTTTCCACACAGCATGACGAGTTTATCCAACCCTCAAATAATTCCGAAGCAGCACAACGGAAGGCTGATGAAGAAATGTTGGCACAGATACGAAAAGATGTGATTGAGATATTAATGCCGCGTGTTATTGCAGAAATTCATAACCAGGATGTATTGGCATTATTCAATGATAAAATTATCTATCATGTGAACCCAACCGGAAAATTCGTTATTGGTGGTCCTCACGGAGATACCGGATTGACAGGGCGCAAAATCATCGTAGACACCTACGGCGGTAAGGGTGCGCATGGTGGTGGCGCTTTTTCTGGAAAAGATCCTAGTAAGGTAGACCGTAGTGCAGCTTATGCAGCGCGTCATATTGCTAAAAATATGGTAGCAGCGGGTGTAGCTGATGAGATGCTGGTACAGGTTTCTTATGCTATTGGTGTTGCACGTCCTATTAATATCTATGTTAATACTTACGGACGTAGTCATGTAAATATGAGTGACGGTGAAATAGCCAAAGTAATAGAGAAGCTATTTGACCTTCGTCCAAAAGCTATTGAAGAACGTCTGAAACTACGTAATCCGATATATCTTGAAACAGCAGCCTACGGACACATGGGACGTATTCCGAAGACAGTGACCAAAACTTATACTTCCCGTTATCAGGAATCAAAAACTGTGGAAGTAGAGCTTTTCACTTGGGAAAAGTTAGATTACGTTGACCTGATTAAAAAAGAATTCGGTTTATAATTCTAATGATTGAAAACAGGTTGTTTGAAAAGCCTTCTGTTTTTTAATTGGACTCGGAATATTAATTACATGGATTAAACTAGAAAATCTGTGTAATTAGTGTTCCGAGTCTGAATTATATCATGGAGTAATGTTATTCACTTTTGGAACTGTGCGGCACTCGACAGTACTAGTAGAGTGTTGCAAGACCAATCTTAGCAGAGCTCTGCGCATTGTAAGTGCCACAATGCCATATATAATCATGGAATAAATGAGTTTAATAAGAATATTATAATAGTATTACAAGGGATCATATAGGATCAACGTAAAACCCTGATGGATTTCCTATTATGCATATAACTTAGTTAATTTGTACAAGAAGAATGCTTTATCCTTTACGTCCCTGAACTGTGCTCTAAAAGCTTT
>OHAE01001308.1_pt1 | contig 18934 bp, 14 predicted proteins | sample 1577061 | NCBI WGS metagenome assembly OHAE01 (sample SAMEA3541535, study PRJEB24748) | human gut metagenome | biome: human gut; feature: human-associated habitat; material: faeces | place: China | collected 2012
CATGAAAATACAAGAGTATAATCGAACAACGATTTAATCAGTGCTTCCTTAACCGCAAAATCACCTTCAAGCCAAAGCCCTGTGCCCTGTGCTATAATTAATGAAGTACATACCGTATTCATATGGAGGTCATACATGTCACAGAGTGCTATGCAGGAAATTACCTGCCCCAAATGCGGGAAGAAACATTCCTTTACCGTTTGGGACAGTATCAATACCATGGAAAATCCGGAAATGAAGGAAAAGGTCAGAAACGATGAAGCCTTCCGGTACCGCTGCCCGGACTGCGGTGCCACATCCCTTCTGAATTACAATTTTCTTTACCACCAGCAGGAAGATAAGATTCTCATCTTTGTCGATGCCGATGGCTCTTCTCCCAAAGAAATGGAGTCCATCCTTTCCAGGCGTGGCAATGCCTTCGACAGTTATCTGAAACGGATTGTCCTTTCCTACAATGAATTCAAGGAAAAACTGCTGATCCTGGATGCAGGCCTGGACGACCGGATCGTGGAAATCATCAAGAGCTCCATCTGGGACAACGTGGACGAAAAGTACAAGGATAAGCATATCGATGAAATCTACTTTGCCACCAATGAGGACGGGGAGCATGGATTTCTCTTCCGGAAGGAAGGAAAGATGATTGCGTCCATGGAGTTTGATATGTCCCTGTACAACGCCATCAAAGAGGCGGCGCTGGCCAGGATTGATGTTCTCTCCCAGGGGGATCTCATCATCAACCGGGCCTGGGCGAAAGATATGATTACCCGCATGGGCTGATTCAGAAATAAAAGGAGCATTGAAACCGAGGTTTCAATGCTCCTTTTTTATGGGAAATGGAATATTTATGGCTGGCGCCATTTTGGCGGGGCTGGCTCCTGACCGCTGGGTTCCCAAAAATTAACCGGCTTTCTCACGGGGAGGTGTTGGCACATTCGTGCGAAAGTAGATGATGAATTTTACATGGCCGCCTTCCTGGGTGAAGTCCTTGTATCCTTTGTACTGCTCTATAAACTTCCGGATAGAAATCATCCCTATTCCATGGCCTTTGCGGCTGGTTCTGGGAAATCCATCTTTATCAAAATCGATAGGCTTGGAGCAGTAATTCTCTACAGCCAGGATGGCCTGTTGTCCTTTCACCTGCAGGTGGACATCGAGGAACCGCTTATCCTTTGGCTCCCGGGAGGTAATGCGGATGCCGTTTTCCAGAAGGTTCGCCAGTACCACCGCCAGCTGTTCTTCGAGGATGGGCACCTTTTCGGGAAAATTGATATGGACGCTTACAGTAAATCCTTCGCCCTTCGCCCTGTTGATGTACACGGACAGGATGGCGTTGATATAGGGGTTCAGTGAATAGGGGCGGATAGCGGTTTTATCGAGCTGGGTATCGTAGGACTCCAGGGCCTTCAGGGCTTCTTCTTTTTTATCGTCATGGATGAGGGCGTACACCAGTTGGATATGGTGGCGCATGTCGTGGCGAAGAATAGAAAATTTCTTTGTTCCCTGCTGTACGAGGAGGGTGTAGTTCTGGAGAAAATGGATGGTCTTCCGCTGGGTGTCGTTCATGCTGCGCAGGTGGATTTCGCTGGCCAGATTCTCGTCTTCCAGGCGGACCCCTTTATAGAGGAGGAAAAAGCAGGCTGCTGTGATAATGCGCATGGAAATGCGGTCGGGCTGCCAGAAATAGGGGTCCATGTTCAGGTTCTGGGGGTACTGGATAAGAAGAATGGCCAGTGGGAGAGCCGCCATATAGTAACCGTAGGGTTTATCGCTCATGAGGAGGGATGACGGCCGCATGCGGCGGAAAAGATAGATACTCAAGGGAAGCAGGGCAGCATTCACGAGGGGATCCATGGCGGCAATGACCAGTACCTGTTCTGTGCTTACATCAATTTGAAAGAAATGGTACACCAGGATGGCCGTTATGGTGTGCATGGTACTGGCCCAGAGTCCCTGCATGCCGCCGGTATAGAACTGCTGGGCGATACGGGTGTGAAACCAGAAGAATGTGGCCGCCACATACAGGAAGGCCCCCATGGAATGGGCGGTCTTCAGGTAGGGCACCTGGGTGTCGGGATCCTGGAAAAACAGCACATACACGGGAAACATGAGGACAGCAATGACCGCATAGGACCAGAAGAGTTCTTTCTTTTTGCGCCGGGAGAGAACGTCATGAAATGGTTCATACCGGATCAGGGCGCCTGCCAGGTGGATAAAAGTCACGCTGCCGGCCAGGAGGAATGCAAGCTCCATGGATTCATCACCTTTCCTGAAATTGCTGTTTATGGGTAGAGTTACTTGCGTAAGTGGCTTCCCCCGGTTGTAGAATGGCAGACAATCAGACCGCCCGTTTCAGACAGGTATAGCGGCGAAGCCGTGGATCCTTTTTTTCAGTCACTTTTCTCAGGGAAGAGTGACCCTGCATGCAGGCATGCCAAAGATAAAGATAAGGATAAAGACATCAGGCGTCTTTGGCACACGATTTCTCCGGCACATCCATACGGAAATAAATGACGAATTTTACATGGCCATCGGTCTGGCTGAAGTCTTTATATCCCTTATATTGTTCTATAAACCGGCGGGTAGAGACCATGCCGATGCCATGGCCCTTTTTCGTGGTGGAAGGAAATCCTTCTGCATTGAAAACAATGGGTTTGGAACAGTAATTTTCCACTTCTAGCACCGCCTGCTTCCCTTTGGCCTGCAGGTGGACTTCCAGGAACCGTTTTTCCACTGGTTCACGAGAAGTGACACGGATGGCATTTTCCATAAGATTTGCCAGCACCACGGCCAGCTGCTCTTCCAGAATAGGAACACTTTCGGGAAAATTAATCTGGGTGGTGACGGAAAAACCTTCTTCCCGGGCCCGGTTGATGTATACCGACAGGATGGCATTGATATAGGGATTCAAAGAGTAAGGCCGGACTGCGGTCTTATCGAGCTGGGTATCGAAGGATTCCAAGGCCTTCAGGGCCTCTTCCTTTTTATCATCATGGATGAGGGCGTACACCAGCTGGATGTGATGGCGCATATCGTGACGGAGGATGGAGAATTTCTTTGTTCCCTGCTGGATGAGAAGGGTATAGCTCTGAAGAAAATGGATGGTTTTCCGCTGGGTATCGTTCACGCTCCGCAGGTGGATTTCGCTGGCCAGGTTTTCGTCTTCCAGACGGACACCTTTATACATGATGAAGAAGCACACCGCCGTAATGACGCGCATAAGGATTCGGTTCGTATTCCAGAAGAACTGGTCCATGTTGATATTCTGGGGCACCTGGATGAATACGATGGCCAGCGGAAGAAGAGCCATGTAATAGCCATAGGGCTTATCCCCCATGAGCAGGGAGGATGGACGCATCCGGCGGAACATGTACAGGCTGCATGGCAGGAGCAGCAGATTGCAGAGCGGGTCAATCACGGAAATGGTAAAAAGCTGGTCCTGGGCCGTATCGATATGAAGTACATAATAAATGAGAATTCCGGCGGCGGTGTGTATGGTACTGACCCAGAGCCCGGACATGCCGAAAATATACAGCTGCTGGGCGATACGGGTATGGAACCAGAAAAGACCGGCTGCCACGTAAACGAAAACTCCAAGGGAAAATGCAATCTTCAGGTAGGGCACCCGGGTGGCTGGATTTTCGAAAAGTTTCATATAAACAAAAAACATGATGGCCGCCAGGACCAGATAGGAGAAAAGCATACCCCTTTTCTGTTTCCTGCTGAGTACATCGTGAAAAGGAACATAGCGAATCAGTGCTCCTATGAGATGGGTGATTGTCACTGTGACAGGCATCAGAATGTCAAGTTCCATCTGCAGGCCCCCGAAATAGAAAAAAGAATTACAGGCTGCCCCGGTCCCTTGCTGGGGGACCAGGAAAGCACTGATTAATTGGCAGAGTCAGATTTCATAAGGATTTTTATGCACTGCTTCGTCATAATCGGCCAAGGATAAAAGGAAGGCGCTTTGATGTGCAGAAAAAGCGCCAACTTACCTTGACCTCAGCAGTCCTATGCAGGACTGCTGCTTTAAATAACGCGCTATTCGCATCGGATTATTTCTTGCATTGTATAAAAATCCAAGAATGAAATCTGACAACGATTTAATCAGCGCTTCCCTGGTTATTTTTTTACGGCAGGCAGCCGGAAGTAAATTTCAAAACGAACGATTCCATCGTTCCAGGTAAAATTCTTGAAACCATCGTAGCGCTTAATAAACCGGTGGACCGAAGCCATGCCGGTACCCCGGCCGGGCTCTGGTGCCTGTGGATAGCCCTCATCATCGAAATGAAGTGGCTTTTCACAGTAGTTTTCCACAGCAAGGATGACCTGATTCCCTTTCTGCTGCAGGTTCAGCCGGAGAAAACGATACTTCGGATTTTCTTTCTCCGATACCCGGATGGCATTTTCCAGGAGGTTTGCCAGGAGAAGCCCCAGCTCTTCCTGAAGTCCCGGGATATTGTTGGGGAAACTGATGCGCTGGGATACCGGAATGCCCGCATTTTTTGCCTTGTGGAGATAGACAGACAGGATGGCATTGATGTAGGGATTCAGGCAGTAGGGATGGATGACCGACTTTTCCAGGTCATCATCGTAGGTTTCCAGCAGGGAGAGAGCCTCTTCCTGCTTTCCTTCAGCAATCAGTTTATAGATGGTATGGATATTGTGGCGCACATCATGGCGCAGGATGGAGCCCTGTTTCATGGTGTCCTGTACGAGAATGGTGTAGTTCTGGAAGAACCGGATGGCCTTATCCCTGATTTCATCGGCACTCCGGAGGAGCACCATGCCCTCCAGGTCCCGGGCCTCCAGGTATACGTAGCGGTACAGGGCGTAGAAAGCAAAGGCCGAAATGAATCGGGCCGCCAGTTTGTCTATGCTCCAGAGCCGGTCGTCCATGCTGATGGGAATCAGCATGAGGGAAATGATGATGGGCAGGGAGGCAATGTAGTAACCGTAGGATTTTTCATTGATGAGCTGGGGAGAGGGACACATGTGGCGGAAAATATGGATGCTGATGGGGAAGGTCAGGATAAAAGCAACCATGTATCCGATGAGTTCCATATTCAGCTTATCGATGAGGGAGAGGTCCTGTACCATGGCCATGACGGAAATCATACTCAGGGTGTGGAGGAAAGAAATCCAGAGCCCCTGCATGCCCAGGACGAAAACCTGCTGGGCCACCATCTTCGGCAGCCAAAGGAAGGACAGCAGGAAATAGGGCAGCCACCCCAGGGCGAGGGATGTCTTATATATGGGAACAAGCCTGCCGGGCTGGGAAAAGAGATAAGTAAAAATCAGCAGGTTCACAAGGCCCAGGGCCAGAAAGGACAGGGCGGCATAGTTCCGTTTCTTTTTGGAAATGTAGTCGCGAAACGATTCGTACCAGATAAAACGGCCGGCCAGGTGAATGACCATCGTACACAGGGCCAGAGAAAAAGTATTTTCCATGATGAAACTCCTCGATTGGAAAAACAGTATAAAACTGGCATAAAGGGTTCATGGTTTGCCAAAGTCCGATCAGGGTGGAGAAGGGCCAGGACTTTGGCAGATGGGGAAATTGCAGTCAATGGCCGTTGAAAAGTGCAAGGGAATGGAATGACTGTAGAAAATAATATAATAAAATCCTCTATTTGGATAGCAGGTACTGCATGTAGTGATTCTTGACTTCCTTCTTTTTCCGGCGGCTGATGGGGATCACCGTGCCATCGGTGAGGCGGAAGGATTCATCGTCCATGGATTCGATGAAGTCCATGTTAAGGAGCACCTTATGGTAACATTCAAAGAACCGGCGATCATCGGACAGGGTTTCTGCCACTTCCTGGAACATTTCCCGGGTGGGGGCTTCCTTATCCTTCATGTGGATAGTGGCGGTGCGGCTTTTGTTGCAGTCGATATACATGATGCGGCTGAGCGGAAATTTCAGGGTTTCGTTTCCGGGAATCCGCAGAATAAGGGCTGCCGGTTTCAGGGCACCCGGCGGCAACGCCCGGTTCAGTGCAGAGAACAGGTCATCTTTGTGGCTGATGAGGGGTTTCAGGATATAGCCCAATGCGAAGACCTGGTAGCTTTCCAGCGCATGTTCCCGGCTGGTGGTAAGAAAGAGAATTTTTACATCTTCATCTTTCTGTCGGATATTTTTTGCCGCCTCTATGCCATCCATACTGGGCATATAGATATCCAGGAATATGAGGTCGAATTTGCCTTCTTCAAATTCAGACAGGAAAGAAGGACCATCAAGATAGGTGGAAATAGAGATTTCCATATCCCTGGCGTCCTCACGGGATTCGAAATAGGATTTTACATAGCGCTGTCCGATTTCAATATCCGTCGGGCTGTCGTCGATCAGAGCAATTCGGATCATGGTAGAAAGTTCCCCCGGAAACAAAAGAAAAATCTTTAAGGAAGTACTGATACAATCTGATTCTGCAAATTCATCTACGCTTCCTTAAATACAGTGAATTTTCTCTATTATACTTCATCGAAAAGTAGCGTGACAATGGGGAAAGAGGGAAAGGCAAGCTCCTTTCGGGGCGGAATCATCGGCCCAGGGACACAGGCTTTTCAACAGATTGAAAGTTTTCGTATCATGAATTCCATCCATCCGTATAAAAAACATTGACGGGATTGCGACATTTTTTTATAATAGATTCAGTACTGGAAAAACCAAATTAGTACTGGAGGTAACTATGAAAGACAGACTGGTGAAAGCGACGCTGGAGGAAATGAAAGCCCGGTCCCTCAAATTTACCATGGATGACCTGGCGAAAAAGCTTCATGCCAGCAAGAGTTCCATTTATAAAATCGTGGATTCCAAGAAAGACCTGGTGCACCTTGTGATGCACTGGGCCATGGAACGGTTTGACAGCCGGGCAAAGTCCCTTGTCCACGGGGAGGGACCGGTGAACAGCCGGCTCATGGCATTCTGCGGCCTTTTCTTTGAGACCTTCTGGTACCTGCCGGAAGCGGTGAATGAGGACCTTCAGAACCGGTATGAAGATATATGGCAGGAGTGGAACCAGTTCCGGGAAGCCAAGTTTGATGACATGATGGCCCTTCTGAAGGAGGGCGTGGAAAAAGGGGAATACCGGAATGTGAATCTTCCCGTGGTGCGGCAGTGTGTATTTTATGCGGCCCGGGGGCTCACGGATCCGGCATTTCTGAAGGAAATGAATATGACCGGCCAGGATGTGCTGGAACTTCTGGAAGACATCATGCTGAAGGGGCTGGAAGCCCATAAGCAGGGTGGAGAAGATAAGAAAAAGGGAGAGGGAAAATGATGAGAACTTGGAAGAAATGGATTGCGGCAGGCCTTCTTGGCACATCCATCCTCATGGCAGGCTGCGGCCAGCAGGCGGCGGTTTCCCACCAGGCGCCCCTGGTGAAAACGGTGGTGGCCGGGGAATCGGTGAAAGGGGAAAAGACCACATTCTCCGGCACGGTCCACGGCTATTTTGAGTCGCCCCTGGCGTTCCAGACCGGCGGCCGTATCATGGCCCGGTATGTGGATCAGGGCCAGCGGGTTTCTGCCGGCGACGTGCTGATGAAAGTGGACTCCAAAGATGCAGAAGAGCAGGTGGCTTCAGCCCGGAGCGCCCTTACCTCCGCCCAGGCATCGGCGGACCTGGCCTATTCCACGGAAGCCCGGTACAGGCAGCTCCATCAGGCCAATGCCATTTCGGATCTCACCATGGACCAGGTGAGCAACAAATCGGATCTGGCCAGGGCCCAGCTGGACTCTGCACAGGCCGCCCTGGCCCGGGCACAGAATAACCTGGGCTTTACCCTCCTCACCGCTGACCGGGACGGAGTCATCGGCTCCACCATGTATGAAGTGGGTCAGGTGGTCTCTGCCGGTACACCGGTGGTGACCATCATCGATGATTCGAGGAAGGATGTCCATATTTCCCTCACAGAAAAACAATATAAATCCTATGCTGTCGGCACGCCGGCTACGGTGACCTTCTGGGCCCTCCCGGGAGTGACGGTGGAAGGGACGGTGCGGGATATCGCAGCTTCTCCGAATACGAATACCGGCACCTACGATGCGAAAGTAACGCTGATCGACCCGCCGGATTCCGTGGTGGTAGGCATGACGGCGGAAGTGAAATTCGGCAGCCGGAAGGAAGGGGAAGGATTCATGGTGCCCCTTTCGGCCATGGCCACCCAGAGTGAAAAGCCGGCGGTTTGGGTAGTGAAGGACAATAAGGTCCATCTCCAAGAAGTAACCACCGGCCGCTACGGTGAAGATACGGTAGAAATCACCGGAGGCATTGATAAGGGGGACCGCATCGTTTCCGCCGGAGCCTCTAAGCTCACGGAAGGGGAAGAGGTGAGAACATGAAAGGGGTGAACCTGGCGGAATGGGCGATTCGCCACAAGCAGATCGTCTATTTCTTCATCATTTCCATCATTATCGGCGGGATCTTCTCTTACTTCCGCCTGGGCCGCAGCGAGGACCCGAATTTTACCATCCGTGAAATGGTCATCGCCGCTGCCTGGCCCGGCGCTACGGCGGAGCAGATCACGGACCAGGTCACCTATCCCCTGGAGCGGAAGCTGCAGGATACGAAGGGGCTGGACTATATCAAGTCCTTTACCCACGACGGGAAGACCGTCATTTACGTGGACCTGAAGGACAGCGTGCCGAAGTCGGAAGTCCAGCAGCGGTGGCATGACGTGCGGAATGCGGTCACCGATGTATGGAGCGATATGCCCTCCGGTGTGCAGGGACCGGTCATCAACGACCGTTTCGATGATGTGTACGGATCCATTTATGCCCTGACCGGCAACGATTACAGTTACGAAGAAAAACGTAAATATGCGGAAGATATCCGCCGCCGTCTGGTACTGGTGCCGGACGTGCAGCAGGTGAAGCTCCTGGGCGTGCAGGAACAGATGATTTACGTGGAAATGGACCAGAACAAGCTGGCTTCCTTCGGCCTGTCTCCGTCTGATATTTACGGTATCATCAAACAGCAGTCCGCCATGATGCCCGCAGGCACCATTCACACGGATTCCCGGAACGTGGCTATCCGGGTGGAAGGACTCCTGGGCACCACGGAAGCTTTGAAAAATATCCCCATCCATGTGGGTGAACGGAATTTCCACTTAGGCGACGTGGCGAAGGTCACCCAGACCTATACGGATCCGGAAACCTCCCTCATGTACTTCAACGGCAAGCCGGCCATCGGCATCGCCGTGGCCATGGCAGATGGCGGCAATAACCTCACCCTGGGAAAGAACCTCCAGGCCGCTGTGGACAATATGAAATCGGAACTCCCGGCAGGCATGGACGTGGACCTGGTGGCGGACCAGCCGAAGGTGGTCAATAACTCCATTGCTGAATTCACGGAAGCCCTCATCGAAGCCCTCATCATCGTCATGGCGGTGAGTTTCCTGTCCCTGGGCCTTCGGAGCGGCATGGTGCTGGCCATGTGCGTCCCGGTGGTGGTGTGCGCTTCCTTCCTCTTCATGAAATGGCGGGGCATCGACCTTCATATCGTATCCCTTGGGTCCCTCATCGTATCTCTGGGGCTTCTGGTGGATGATGCCATCATCGTTATCGAAATGATGCAGGTGAAGCTGGAACACGGATGCGGCCGTATGGAATCGGCAGAAGGGGCCTACAAGGCCTGTGCTGCCCCCATGCTGGCGGGCACCCTGATTACAGCGGCCGGCTTTATCCCCGTAGGCCTGGCGGAAGGGCAGGTCACGGAATATACGAATTCCCTTTTCTGGGTCATTGGTTCTACCCTGCTCCTTTCCTGGATTGCCTCTATTTTCGTGAGCCCGGTGCTGGGGTACCAGTTCATTAAACTGGGCAAGCCGAACCCCATCAAAGTGAAAATCCAGGACAAAGCCTACGGCGCTTTCCGGAAGGCAGTGAAACTGTTCGTCCACTACCGGAAGACCGCCATCATCGGCGTTGGGGCCCTCTTTGTATTTGCCCTCATGACCCTGCCCCTGGTGAACCATGAATTCTTCCCCTCCTCCGTGCGGCCGGAAATTATTCTTGATGTGAACCTGCCCTCCGGGGCCTCCATCAAGGATACGAAGAAAGTCATGTCCGCCGCGGCAGACAGTCTCTACGGTGATGACCGGGTGTCCTCCTTCTCCACTTACATCGGTGATACGGCGCCCCGTTTCATTCTCCTCTTCAACCCCCAGGCAGCGGAAGACGACCATGGCCAGATGATTATCGTGGCCAAGGACACCACTTCCCGGGATACCCTGCGGAAAGACGTGGAATCCATGCTGGCAGAGCAGTATCCGGAAGTCCGGGCCCATACCCGGCTCATCCAGACCGGCCCGCCGGCGGAATATCCGGTGATGCTCCGCCTCCGCGGACCTGATGCCGGCAAGACGGCAGCCCTGGCGGAAGAAGCACTGGCCCTGGTGAAAGAGCATCCGAATGTTACCAATGCATCCCTGGACTGGCCCCAGCAGACACCGACCATCCATCTCAATATCAACCAGGATAAGGTGCGGGAACTGGGCATCGACAACTACGCCGTATCCCAGGACCTCTATGTGAAACTGTCGGGCTATAAAGTGGCGGAATCCTACCAGGGGGACCAGCTGGTGCCCATTTCCTTCCGCCTGGAAGGGGACAATACGGCCCGCATGGCAAACCTGGCTTCCCTGCCGGTGCATGTAGGAAACGGCCGTTACGTACCGCTCGGTGAATTTGCGGATATTTCCTACCAGAATGAAACAAGTACCATCTGGCGGAGAAATATCGAGCCCTGCATCACCATCCGAAGCGATGTGACCGGCGGCGTGACCAGTGACTCCGTGGCCTCCGCCCTCTACGACAAGACCCTGAAGGATTTCCGGAATAACCTGCCCGATGGCTATACCCTGGAAAAAGATGGCACCCTGGAACGGAGCGATACGTCCATGGGCCAGATCATGGCCACCGTGCCTATTATGATCTTCATCATCCTCATGGTGCTCATGTTCGAGCTGAAGGACCTCCGGCTCATGGTGATTGCCGCCATCTCGGCGCCCCTTGGTATGATCGGCTGCATTCTGACCCTGGTGGTAACCCAGAAGCCCATGGGCTTCGTGGCCATCATCGGTATGCTGGCCATCGGCGGCATGGTGGTGCGAAACAGTATCATTCTCCTGGACCAGATCCGGCAGCACCTGGAAAGCGGTATGGACCCCTACCATGCGGTCATTGAGTCTGCGGTCCTCCGCTTCCGCCCCATCATGCTCACCTCCTTTGCGGAAGTGCTCGGCATGATTCCCCTGCTCCCGAATCCTTTCTGGAGCCCCATGTCCGCAGCCTTCATCGGCGGCCTTTCCGTGGCAACGCCCCTGGGTCTCCTCTTCGTTCCTGCCCTCTATGCCTTCTGGTTCAAAGTTAAAGAACCGGAAGAAATTGTAGAACAGTTTGAAGAAGAAAAGGAAGAAAAAGCGGAACGGAAGGAAGCAAAGAAAAAGGCGAAAGAAGCTCATAAGAAATAAAAAGAATCCCCATCCGGTAACCCCGGATGGGGATTTTTTTGTTTAACCAGGGGGGCAGGAATCCTGTAAATGAGGCATAAGGGTGGTGGGTCGGACTGCGCTTCGCTGGTCCGACCGGGTTGTGGGTGCTTTGCACCGGGGGCATAAGGTACATCAGCCACCTTCGGTGGTATATTGCCTCATTTTCCACGGTTGCGGCGTAGCCGCTGAACCTCAACTTTCTTACCTCAAATCTCAATTCTGCCTTTTAAAACCCCTTCAGCCGTTCCGACAGTTTTTCTGCGTGGGCTTTGCAGTCTTTAATGACCCGATCCTTTACGAAGTCAGGGCTTACGCCGGGGATATAGGCACAGCCCAGGGTATAAATGGGTTCCTCATATTCCATGCCGCAGAGGGCCGCAATCTGCTGGAAATTGTAGAGAAAATCTTCAATAGGATGGTTGTTGGGACCTCCCACGCGGTAAGCGCTGGCGGGGCTGCCGGTGGTGAAGGAAAGCTGGAATTTCTTTCCCTTAAGCGCCGTGCCGCCGGTGCCGTAAGCAAAGCCATGGGCAAAGACATCTTCCACCCAGTGCTTCATGAGGGCAGGATAAGAATACCACTGGATGGGGAACTGGAAGACGATGACATCGGCGTCCTTCAGGAGCTCCTGTTCCTTTTTCACGTCGAAATCCCAGCCCGTTTCATCGAGACGGTGGAGCGTGAAATCAGGTCCCAGACCTTTCAGGGTTTCCAGAATGGTGCGGTTCGCGAGGGACTTATCCAGATGGGGATGACCGGATACAACAAGAATTTTTGCCATGGTAAAGACCTCCTTACAGGGAAATGTAACAGAACCTATACTATCCCTATTGTAACACAGGGAAGTAAAGGAAAGATAAAAAGAAGGTCGGTTACGGTGCTGTGATGGATTCATTCGTACAGGATGCCCTGGCATTTTCTACGCAAATGACTCTATCCATTGGTATATGAATTTTCTTTACCTTCTGTTTTCACGGACGTCGGAAATTGTGAAGACCACGAGGGAGATCCATATGGTGGAAAAGCCGAAGAGCTGGATGGCTGTAAAGGGCTCATGGTACAGGAAAAGGCCCAGGAGGAGGGACAGGCTGGGGGAGATGTACTGGCAGAATCCCAGTACATTCAATGGCAGGTGGTTGGCTCCGGCGGAAAAGAGGAGGAGCGGCAGGGCCGTCACCGCACCGGCACCGAGAAGGCAGAGGGTGAATTGGGTATTTCCCGTAAGGAAATGGCCGCTTCCGCTATGCCACAGGAAAAGGACGTATCCCAGGGCCAGGGGCAGCACGATGAGGGTTTCCAGGGTAATGCTGACGAAAGGGCTGATATGGAGTTCCTTTTTGGCGGCGCCATAGAGGGCAAAAGTCAATGCCAGCCCCAAAGACACCAAAGGAAAATGGCCGAGAAAGAAACTCATGCCCAGAATGCCGAAGAAGGCAATGCCGATGGAAAACCACTTCAGCTTCGAGAGACGTTCATGGAAGAGGAGAACTCCCAGGAAGACGCTGACCAGGGGATTGATGTAATAGCCGAAGCTGGAATCCACGATGTGGTCATGGGTGACAGCCCAGATGAAGATACACCAGTTGGCGGTGATAAGGAAGGCAGCGGAAACCATGAGGAATCCCCGCTTCACGTGGGCCATGAGCTCTCTGACCGTATCCCGGAATTCCCTGCCTTTTCTGAGAAAAGCAAGAACCAGCACCATACAGGCGAAGGACCACAGGATACGGTGGGCCAGGATTTCATAGGCACCCACTCCTTCCAGCAGTTTCCAGTACAGTGGCAGTATGCCCCAGAGCAGGTATCCCGAAAGGGCTGCCAGAAGCCCTTCTTTTCTTTCTGCCATCCTATAGACCTCCTCCTTTTGATGAAAGCTATCATACCATTGTTTCCCGCAAAAAGACAGGTGGTTTCTTTATGGTTACAGAGAACCGGGCTGGGAAAAGGGATAAAAAAAGAGCTGCAGTAAATTCTGCAGCTCCCAGGGACACAGGGGACTCCATTATTCTCCCATGAGGACTTTCTTATTGTCCGGTCCCGGTGTGGTGACGACGATTTTGTTCGGAGTAATGATGAGGGCCCCTTTAGCATCGCAGGCACCATGGAAAAGTTCTTTGGCCATGGCCTTGAATTTTTCCACCACCGGACCTTCGGTCACATATTCTGCGCTGCCCTTGACCTGGTATCCTTCCGATGTCTTGGGATCATAGGCGGAAATGGCAATGCGGTGGTTCGCTTCCACATTAGCTAGGGTCTGTTTCAGGAATACATCGCCCACGGCCAGCTTCCCGTCATCCAGGACAGCCTTGAAGCCTACAGGTACTACATTCGGGAATCCTTTGCTGCAGACCGTAGCCACTTCCCACAGATTGTTTTCCAGGATCTTTTTTACATTTTCATCCATTTGAAGAGCCTCCTTATTATTAAACAACTGTATGTATTATAGTTCCTTCGAAAGCCAGATGAAAGGGGACAGAGGGGAAAAGGAAATGGGGGCACTGCCAATTTCAGTATTGCGAGTTGTTGGAGATTGGCGGTTGGCATGTTTGTGTGCAGAATCACTCGCATGGGGCTGCTAGCTTCTAGCTGTTAGCAGCTAGGAAAGCTGACCCGCCTGCGGTGCTTTCCCCCTGATGTTTCCGCCGGTCATTCGTGCCGTAGGCTGTAGAGCTTTCCTAATTCTAGAAGCCCCGCACGAATGACTCTATCCCTCAGCGGCGCCCAACCGTATGAAAAACAGTGAACGATATCAAAAATTCTGTGCTATAATAGGGCAAATACCAGTTAGTTACCTTACGTAAGGAGTGATGGCGATGAAATATACAAAAACAGCAGCCTTTATCTGTGCACTGCTTGTCTGCAGCGGCGGACTGTCCCAGGCGGCGGACAAGAAATCGGACAACGTACTGCCCCAGCGGTTTTCCGATGCCATGACCTGGAACCTCCAGAACCGGCCCCAGGACATTACGGTGACCAAGGTGGCGGTTCCCGTGGAGAGCTCTTCCCATAGCGGAACTTCCCAGGGGACCCAGCCTGCCAACGGCATGCCTCCGGCACCGCCTTCCGGGGACGGCACCATGACCCCTCCGCCCGGTGGATTTAACCCGCCGGACCATGTGACCCAGGGCACCGCCGCCAGGAATATTACAGAAAATACGACTATTGCGGACCAGGTCTTCGGCTCCACCGGGGACGATGAAAATGCCCTCCGCATCACCGGCGCTTCGGTGACGTTGAAGGAAGTTTCCATCGATAAGCAGGAAGGCAAATCCTCCAGCACCGAAGGCGGCGATTTCTATGGTATGAATGCGGCCCTCCTGGCTACAGACGGAGCCCAGGTTACCATCGAGGATTCTACGGTCCACAGTTCTGCGGCCAACGGGAATGGCCTTTTCAGCTACGGCAAGGGTACGAAGATGATGGCAAAGAATGTGACTATCACCACCACCAGACATAATTCCGGCGGCATCCAGACCACCGGCGGCGGAGAGACAGAAGCGGAAAACCTGACCGTCGCTACCTCCGGCGATTCCTCTGCCGCCATCCGTTCCGACCGGGGCGGCGGTACGGTGCGGGTGAAAGGGGGGACCTTTGTCACTGCTGGCCATGGATCTCCAGCCATTTACTCCACCGCCGATATCGGAGTAGAAGGGGCTGCGCTGAAGGCGCTTCATTCCGAAGGGGCTGTGATCGAAGGGAAAAATAAGATTTCCCTCAAGAACTGCAGCCTCGAAGGCAGCATGGACAGCACCCGGGTCATGGGACAGCAGACCATCCGGGAAGAAAATGTCCATACCGTCATGATTTACCAGTCCATGAGCGGCGATGCAGAGCAAGGGGAATCGTCCTTCTCCATGGAAGGCGGCAGCCTTACGTCCCATAAGGGCGATGTCATTTATGTGACGAATACGGATTGCGCCATCCATTTGGATAATGTGAAAATTAAAAATGAAGACAACGATGGCGCCTTCCTCAGGGTAGCCGGAAACAGCGCTTCCCGGGGCTGGGGTAAAGCCGGCAGTAACGGCGGGAAAGCTGCCTTTACGGCGGACCACCAGAAACTGGACGGCACCATTGCGGTGGATACCATTTCCAGGCTCACCATGACCCTGGGCCAGGGAAGCACCTGGAAGGGGCAGGCGGAGATTCTTTCCAACGAAAAAGGAACCTCCAATGATGCCGGCATCTATCTCACCATTGCCAAAGGAGCCCAGTGGGACCTCACCGGCGACTCCACCGTCACCACACTGGATAATAAAGGTAAAATCAATACCCACGGCTACAGGCTGACGGTATTAAAAAAATAAATAGAGCACATAAAAAGCACCGATAATGATAAAGTCATCGGTGCTTTTATTTTGCGGGATTGCATGCTTACGGATAGAGCTGCCGGCACGGGGCTTTCAGGCAAACTCTACTGCCTGCGGCATGGCTGGCTTACAGTTGGAAGCGCTGCAGGCGAGCCGGCTCAACTCTAAAGGCTCAAAGCTTTGCTGCTAACCGTATTCCCTGCGATCAGAATTCTGGTCTCGATTTTTTACTTCGTTCCGAAAATGCGGTCCCCCGCATCGCCCAGGCCAGGGAGGATGTACTTATGTTCATTGAGCTTGCGGTCCAGGGAGGCCGTGAAAATCGGCACATCCGGATGGGCATCGTTTACCACTTCCACCCCTTCCGGAGCAGCCACGAGGCACATGAACTTAATATTCTTTACGCCCCTCTTTTTCATCATATCGATGGCTGCCACGGCACTGCCGCCGGTGGCGAGCATGGGGTCTACCAGAATGAAATCCCGGTTTTCCACGTCCGGCAGTTTGCAGTAATATTCGATGGGCTTTGCGGTTTCCGGATCCCGGTACAGGCCGATGACACCGACCCTGGCGGAAGGCATGAGGTCCAGAAGGCCGTCAACCATACCGAAACCGGCGCGGAGAATGGGGACGATGCCCACTTTCTTGCCAGCTACCCGTTTGCCCCGGGCTTTTTCCAAAGGCGTCTCGATTTCGATATCTTCCAGCGGCAGGTCCCGGGTCAGTTCATAACCCATGAGAAGGGTGATTTCCTTCAGGAGACGGCGGAATTCGCCGGAACTGGTATCCTTGGAACGCATAATGGTGAGTTTGTGCTGGATCAGCGGATGGTCAATAATGTGAATCTGCATAGGTGCCTCCCTGTAATGTAATCATAGAATAAACGAATTTACCGTACCTATTTTAGCACACCTGCCCATAGAATCCCATTGGTTATAAAAGAAGAGTGAAGAGAAAAGAGGGAAGAGTACATCTTCGGGCAAACGGCGTGCGCCAAAGATTTCAAAGCTGCAATGGCGCAGGGGGGATGATTGGGATAAGGCGGCAAGCCGCTGGGCCTTCACTCCCAGATTTCAATTCCGGCTTTCTTCCCGTCTTACACACCACGTTTGACAGGCGTCTATTCTTTACTACATGACAACTCCCTTGATTTGTTGTAAAATGTGGATATTGGACTATGATATCCTAGGTTTATAAGACATTGATCCAGTTTATGAAACCGTACTAAGAAAAGAGGAAATATATGAAACATAGCAAAATCACTGCCCTGCTCTGCGCCCTGGCTATTGCCGGAGTGGGAGCGCCTTCTGTGTTTGCAGAGGATGCGAAAGCGGCACCGGCAGGTGAGGCGGCTCCGGCAGCCGGAGAAACTGCCAAGGCACCGGAAGTGAATTACACCGATGCCCTGCTGAAGGGCCTGTCTTTGACCCTTCCGGACGTGGAAAAATCCGTAGAATCCGGCACATTCAAGAACCTGTCTCCGGAAGCGCCGAAGCCCGTCGTAGAGCAGCCTGTGGAACAGCCGGTAGAAGAACCGACACCGGAGCCGGAGCCGGAGCCGGAACCGGAGCCCACCCCGGCACCGGCAGCAAAGTACACCGCTGACCAGGGGGATACGGCCAATGAACTCACCAGCGATGGCACCTACGATGGCCAGACCTATGTTTCCCAGAAGGCCAATGAAAATGCCCTCCGCGTATCCATGGCCTACATCAGCGCCACCGGCGATACCATTACGAAATCCGGCGACGTGGATGATGTCACCAATTCCGACCTCTATGGTAAAAATGCGGCCCTCCTCGTAAGCCACGGCGGTCACGGCGCTTTCACGAAAGCAAAAATTTCCACCACCGGCAACGGAGCCGTCGGTGCCTACGGATACAGCAAAGGCACTTATATCAACCTCACTGACTCCACCGTAGATACCACAGGAAACTTTGCTCCTGCCGTAGAACTTTCTGAAAAAGCCATGATGAAACTGTCCGGCAGCACCGTATCCACCGCGGGCTACGGTTCCCCGGCCATCAAGGTTTCCAAGAACGGCGGCATCCTGCTGGCAGAAAACAGCAATTTCACCACCACCGGCCAGGAATCCCATGGTGTCTACACCAATGGGGATGTCACCGTTACCAATGGCACCGTGAATGCAAAGGCTACAAAGGCCGCAGTGATCAAAGGCAATAATACACTTACCCTGGAAAGCGCTACCCTTGAAGGCAATGAAACGAACTCTGTTCCCTACAACGTGGTCCTCTATGCCGATGAATCGGCTATCGGCACCATGGGCACCCAGCAGTTTAATGCCAAGGACTCCACCCTTATTTCCCATAAGGGCGGCATGTTCTACGTCACCAGCACCCATGGACGGATTACCCTCGAAAACACAGCCATCCAGCAGGACAATACCCTTCCGGTACTTACGGTGACCGGTAACGACGGCAGCTTCGGCTGGGGCAACCCCGGCAGTAACGGGGGCCACGTGGAACTGGTTCTCAAGAACCAGAAACTCGATGGTAATATCCTGGTAGACTCCATTTCCGATGTGAACGTGAACCTTACCGAAGGCTCCACCTGGACCGGCGCTGTCCACATCGTTCCCAACGCCCAGAATGGCGATGCCTATAAGACAAACGCCGACATCTTCATTTCCGAAGGCTCCACCTGGACCCTCACCGAAGACAGTGAAGCCACCACGGTAAACAATCTCGGCACCATCAATTACAATGGCCATACCATCAAACTGGCTGACGGCACAGTGATGAAGGGCTGAAAAAAATAAGAAACGAAAAACCGCAGGAATGGATCCTGCGGTTTTTTGCTGATGACTGTTTACTTATTGCACTCACCAGCTGAATGGTTCGTAAGGGTTGTGGGTGAACATTGCTGCGCTTGTTCACCGGGTTGTGGGCGCTTTGCGCCGGGGGCATAAGGTGGGGCTGGCTTCGCCGGAATGGGAGCTTTAGCTGTGTTCTCTAGGGAAGCGCTGATTAAATCGTTGTCAGATTTCATTCTTGTTTTTTTATACAATGCGAGGAATAATTCGACGCGAATAGCGAGCTATTTAAAGCAGCAGTCATGCATAGGACTGCTGAGGTCAAGGTAAGTTGGCGCTTTTTCTGCACATCAAAGCG
>OHAE01001321.1_pt1 | contig 18794 bp, 10 predicted proteins | sample 1577061 | NCBI WGS metagenome assembly OHAE01 (sample SAMEA3541535, study PRJEB24748) | human gut metagenome | biome: human gut; feature: human-associated habitat; material: faeces | place: China | collected 2012
ATTGCCAATCGATCAGTTAGCTCAACTTAGTGGTTTCAATGAAAAATCTTTTAAACGTGAATATCCAAAGAATCAAAAGATAACAAAGACTGATATTGCCAAATATGAAGCTTCATGGAATATGCAGCCTTATAATGTCTGTCGTGGCGCAGAAAAAAACTATACGATATTTGTAGCTGATATTAAAAGAGATAAGCCATTAGTAACAGGTAACTATTTCAAGCATATTGTGGCAAAATGTATCTTATTCAATACAATTGACTCAATAGTTAAATCAAAAAAATTAGGTGGTTATAAGGCGAATATGAATACATATCTGATGGCTGCAATTTCTTTCTTGTCAGATAAGAATCTTAATCTTACATATATATGGGAGAATCAAATGGTTCAACAGGATGTAATTGATCGTATCGAAGAACTGATTCCTTTGGTGTGGATGCATTTAACAGGAAGTTCAAATGGAGGTAATCAGTCTTCCAATATTGGTGAATGGAGTAAGAAACCAGAATGCTGGAATCGGCTTAAATTGAAATTGGGAGATTTTGAGAAATTTGGTCTAGAACTGATGCAGACAGAGATGAACGAAGATGGTACTCGTCTCAATGAAGCTCAACAGAGCAGAATTTCAGAAGCGGAAGCTATTGAAGCTAACTATTGGTTTGCATTGGCTAATTGGGCAAAATCAAGGGATTTACTTACACCAATGGACAGGAAAGCTGCCTTTAACTTCGGGACGATGAGATCTCGTAACCGCACATTTAAGTCATTAAAGCAGGCTCAATATGCTTTAAAGATAGTTGAAAAGGCTGTAGAACTTGGATTCAAAGGATAAATATAATTTTATGGCAACAACTATATATACCTATTTGCACAATGATGATCTTAATGGCTCTCGAATAGTGAGCATGGATGATTGTATGTGTAAATTATACAGCATCAAGCGTGAAGATAATGATTTCCTTAAGGATTTCAATGAAGATCTAAAGAATCCTGCTCTTTATATTCTAATAAACAAAAGCCAAAGAAAAGCTTATATTGGAGAGACAGATGACTTTACAAAAAGAATAGTCCAGCATCTTGCCAAGAAAGATTTTTGGGATGAAGTTATGGTTCTTTTGGCAAGTGATGGTGGAACTTTAAGTAAAACAGAAGTGCAGTATCTTGAATATCTTGCATACAATAAAGCATGTGAAATGAATTCATACGATCTGTCAGAGAATACGCAAACTCCAAAGAATCCTCATATGAATGTAATGCAGAAAGCAAAGACTGACAAATTCTTTAATTATGTCCAGTTCTTAGCTAAATTCGTTGGTAGTGATATCTTTGAGAAACGCCCTAATGTTGCTTTAAGAACAACGCTAGAAGCTACTCAACCCAAAGTCGTTCCTGTCGATATAGAATATACCAGTGAGGATTTAAGAGGACGTATTTTCCTTTCGTTAAATGGTGAGGGTAAGTATTCAAAACGTGATATGGTACTTGCCATAGTAAAACAGTTTTTGAAACAATCTCCAAACACGACTCTTAGTGAATTAAAGGCTACTTTTCGTCGTGATTACCTAGGACGGTTTGCCCAGTACGAATTTATCCAGGAGGATATAGATAGTGCAAAGAATTGGAAACTGTTAGGTGAAGAACATAATCATTACTTTACAAATGATATACTTATAAGTGGTGATGGCGTAAACTTTGTAGTTTGTGTAGAATGGGATAGAACAAACATTATCAAAGTTCTTGGAATAGCCAAAGCTTTGGGGTGGACATTTGAAATAATAAAGAACTAGCGTATAATGATAGATAGATCAGAAATTCAAAATACTCCTGATAATATTGATACTGAAGGACAATTGTGGGTTGAAAGAGTCTTTTCATATCCTAAGCGAACTATCCGACTTGCAACTTCATTTAGTGGCATAGGTGCAATTGAATATGCTATACGAAGGTTAGGACTAAAATCTAAAATTGTATTTGCAGGTGATATTGATGCTAATTGTAAAAAATCATATTTTGCCAATTATGATATAAAAGAAGAACAATGGCATACCGATATACATGAGTTCAATGCCAAACCATATAAAGGAAAAGTTGACTTATTCGTAGGTGGAGCACCTTGTCAAGCATTTTCTATTGTTGGTGAACAGCGTGGCTTTGAAGATACCCGTGGAACTTTGTTTCGTGAGTTTGCTCGTGTGGTAAAAGAATGTCAGCCTAAAGTATTCATATTTGAGAATGTACAGGGACTATTCAAACACGATCAAGGGCGAACATGGGAAGTGGTATATAACACTTTCCGTGACTATTGTGGATATGATGTTCATTATCAGCTTCTAAATGCAAGAGATTATGGTATACCTCAGACAAGAGAACGTATTTTTTGTATTGGCTTTAGAAAACCTACAAGTTTTAAATATCCTGCTCCGATACCTCTTAAATATAAGATGTATGACTTCTTAGAGGATTATGCTGGAGGGGATTATTATTATGCAGAGCATGGCTTAAAAGTTCTTGCTCAGGATGCAGAGCATCGTATTAATCTCATTAATGGTACTGATTCTGAGAAATTCAATGATTTTGTTTTTCCTGTAAAAGATGTAGATGATAAATATTATCTTTCGGAGAAAGTTGCAAAATACGTTTTATGTTCAGGTACGAAGAGTTTCAAGACTCCAGTAAAAACAGACCTTGATATAGCCCGTCCTCTTCTTCAATCTATGCATAAAATGCATAGAGCAGGAGTTGATAATTATGTTACATATAACAAGACAAAAGGAATTGATGGGTTGCGTAAACTAACGCCTAGAGAGTGTCTTCGTTTAATGGGCTTTAAGGATGATTTTAAGTTAGTAGTAAGTAATACATCTGCATACATGGAAGCAGGAAACAGTATTGTAGTCGATGTTCTTATAGCATTGCTGAAACAGATGGATATTACAAAATATGGTATTGACAATGAAGAATAAATTTGCAGATATACAAAATACGAAAAGTAATATTGATACAGAAAGAGACTGGAGATTGATGGAGTTTACTCATCCTGAAAGGACAATCCGTTTAGCAACCTCTTTTAGTGGTATTGGTGCTATTGAACATTCTTTTCATCGTTTAGGATTGAATTATCAAATTCAATTTGCAGGTGATATTGACGCTAATTGCAAGAAAGCTTATTTTGCAAACTATCAGATAACAGAAGACAGATGGCATTCTGATGTTCATGATTTTGATGCAAAACCTTATAAAGGGAAAGTAGACTTGTTCGTTGGAGGTGCGCCATGTCAAGCTTTTTCACTCAGAGGGAAACATGGTGGTTTTGAAGATACACGTGGAACTTTATTTAGAGAGTTTGCACGTATTGTAATTGAATGCCAACCTAAAGTATTTATTTTTGAGAATGTTAAAGGTATGCTAAGCCATGACAAAGGGCAAACTTGGAAGGTCATAAAAGAAACTTTTGAAAATGATTGCGGCTATCAAATATATTTTCAAGTATTGAATGCTAAAGATTATGGCATTCCTCAAAGTAGAGAAAGAATATATTGTATAGGATTTAAAAAAGAAACAGAGTTTAAATACCCTGCTCCAATTATTCTAGAAAAAAACATTTATGATTTTCTTGAATGTGATTTTGATAAAAAGTATCTACTAAAAAGTAAAGGGGTTCAATTTATAACAAGGAGTATAAATTACCAAAAAAGCTATACTCAGGTTAACGGAGATGTAGCACTCTGCCAAAAAAGAAATCAGCAATTCAACTGGCATGGAGACTTTGTATTCCATCCTAAAATCAGAAATGATAAAAGCATGCCTGAGAGTGATGAGAATCTATTTGATGTATCTGATTATGAAGAAGCCTATTATTCTCAAAAACAACCTGAAAAATATGCTCTTGATTGTTCAGAATCAAGTATAGCCCATATGCAAAAGGTTGCAAAGAGTGAGATAGATGCCAGTATGGGACGTTTTAGAAAATTAACTCCCAGAGAGTGTCTTCGTTTAATGGGATTTGACGATTCTTTCAAGATTGTAGTTTCAGATACAGAAACATACAAACAATCAGGTAATAGTATAGTTGTAGACGTATTAATGGCATTATTAAAACAAATGGACATTACTAAATATGGAACAGAAGTACAATGATAAAATGATAGCTATTGGCTTTAACCAATTAGTTTGTGATATTTTTTTGAATTGGGAAGATGTCAAGGACGAAATATTGTTGCCGGATCGAAAAGTTGGTTCAGGTAATGGAACCGTACATGTTTTTCTCGGAGCTGCAGATGCAGAACTACGCAAAGAATTTTCAAACTGCTATGCTGCAGTTGAAAATGGCGAAGAAACAACTGCTCATGCTGTAAAGGTAAAACATTTTTTTCTTAAAACTAATGTCCTAAGTATGTTAGGATATGTATGTAAATATTATAACAGTAAGGGAGAAGATTTTAATCGTATTATTTCCTCTATATTAAATCAGCTTGATAGTGCACCAAATCAGAATGGATTTATCTTCACAGAGTCACTTTTTAAGCTATCTACTGGTTCAAATAAACTGCGTCCGTATTTTAAGCAGTTTGATGAGAAAGGTATTTTTCATAAAATAATTCGTCAATTATTATTGCCGGAATCAGCATATAAAGTTTCTTTATACAAAAATAAAAATAATGAATATGCTGCATTTTGGCTCATAGGTTTTGATTCTTTAAATGATTTCGAAGCAGACTCGACAAAGTCATATTTAGAACCTAAAACGAATGAGCTTCATGAAAAGGCCGAACATCTTCAGCAGATTTTCTATGGTGCACCAGGTACAGGGAAGTCGTATAAAATAAATGAGATTACTCAACATGAGGATGTAATACGTACAACGTTTCATCCTGATTCAGACTATTCTACATTTGTAGGAGCATACAAACCTACAACTGTTGAAGAAGATGTTATGACTGTAATTGGTACTAAGGCTGTTTCAGTAGAGAATCCTGATGGCTCTCAGCGCAAAGAGTCAAAGATTGTATATGAATTTGTGGAACAAGCATTTCTTCAAGCTTACACTTCAGCTTGGAAGAAATATGCAAAAGCAACAGACGGCAATCCTCAAAAGCAATATCTTGTAATAGAGGAAATTAACAGAGGTAATTGTGCGCAAATTTTTGGAGATTTGTTTCAGCTTCTTGATCGTAATGCTTCAGGCTTCTCTGACTATCCAGTTTCTGCAGATGCAGATATGAGGCGGCAGTTAAAAAAGGCTTTTCAAGGTATCGCTATAGAAAATGCCGTAGCTATAAATTCACTCTATAATGGACGTAATGTATGCAAAGAAATCATAGATGGCGATATTCTGCTTCTTCCTAATAATCTATATATTTGGGCAACAATGAATACAAGCGATCAAAGCTTATTTCCAATTGATTCTGCTTTTAAACGTAGATGGGATTGGACGTATCGCCCAATTACAGATGCTGAACTTGGATGGCAGGTAAAAGCAGACGGAAATCTGTATGACTGGTGGAACTTTATAGAGAAAATAAATGAAAAGATAGGTTCGACAACAAACTCAGAGGATAAGAAACTTGGATATTTCTTTTGTAAGGCATCAGATGGTATAATATCAGCAGAAACCTTTGTTGGAAAAGTGGTATTCTATTTATGGAACGATGTGTTTAAGGATTATGAATTTGGTGATAGTATATTTGATGATGGAAAGGGAAGTAAACTAACCTTTGATAAATTTTATACAGCCATTTTAGGAGTAACAAAAGTTGTTGAAGAGAACATATCTCTTTTTATGAGAAATCTCGGTGTTGAAGCCATAGATACAGATAATGAAGAATATGTAGGACAACCGGAAAGTTCTGAAAGTACTGAAGATGAAAGACAGAATTGGAGACCAACTCAAATAAAGCGCTATGAATTTTGGGAAGAGTTTCTGAATTATGCACAGCAGAATATTGAATTTAATAAATATTTTGGAGGAGTAAAAAAAGCCACTAAGGATTATTGGAAAAACTTCTTCATAACAGGAATGGATTTCTATCTTGTTGCACTCCAGCAGCGTAAGAAGAATGCTGCTGAAGTTCAAGTGTATTTTGATACAACAAACGAAACATACCATCGTTTATTTGCTCATAAAGAAGAAATAGAACGTGAAATAGGTATAAACTATGAGTGGAAAGAACTTCCGGATAAGAAATCAAGTATAATCAGTGAAAGGAAATTCGGTGTAAACTTTGATAATAGAGATGAATGGCAAAGTCTATTTGATTTCTATGTTGACAGATTGCTCCGTATGAGAGAGGTTTTCTCTAAATATGCTAATATTTAAATGTTTTTGTAATGCGTATCCTTATTGAAGAATACCAGTATAATGTAGCTGATGTAAAAGATATTCTTTATGGCATTGATGCTTTAGAGAATGTTGAAGGACGTGTGTCCATTCATTATGTAGGGTATTATTATAATACACTACTTAAGGATTGTGTCTTTATACTACCAAAGGTTCTACTAAAGGACGTTGATGGAAACGAAATGGTATTCGGCAAATATAAACCGGAGGAAATAGTAAACCTTGATGTTAGGAACCCATTAGAAACTGTAGAGAGAAATTTTATATATAAGTTTGCTGTTTGGATATATCGCGCCATTGTAGTGTTCAAAAATGATAAGAATGCTGATTCTGACATTATATATCATTCTAGAATTGTACAAATTGGTAATGGTTCTCGTAGACTAAGTAATACATATTTGGATATTCTTCTTTCACTTATCCAGTTCAATCGGGATAACCAGAGTTTCTTTTTCTTCATAATCAAAAACCAACATAGTGGCTTAAATAAGATTAACTGGACACGAACAATCGCTTCATCAGATGCAATTGTACAGAATGGACAACCGATTTATCTTAATCCGATAAACAAAAAAAGGAAAATTAATTTTGATGAAGAACTGCTAATAATATTCTTTTCTATACTCAATTACATAGGTGATACTTACGGGTTCCCGAAGGAAATATATTGTCAGTATCAGTTAATTAGAGGTAAGAAATTTGAAACCTATTTGAATGGGTTTGGAAAGACGAGGCTTCATCAGATTAAATACAAGTATTTTTCTGATAAGGCACTACAATTGTGGAATCTGTGTTATGCCTTTTTTGAAGAAAGTAAGAAAGTATATATTAATACGGATAAACGTGAGTATCTTCTAGTTAAGAATTTCTACATTGTATTTGAAGCTATTATTGATGAACTTGTAGGTGATTATCCGTTGCCTGATGGTATGGATAAAAAACAAGAAGATGGAAAGATAGTTGATCATCTGTTTACTGCAGCCAGTCTTACCCAAAGTGAGCGAGACCGACATAATGATTGTGCAAAGATGACCTATTACATAGGTGACTCAAAATATTACAAAATGGGACATGAACTTGGTCGTGAATCGGTCTATAAACAGTATACTTATGCCCGAAATGTAATCCAATGGAATCTTGATATCTTCAATGGTTTTAATGATAAAGTGAAGACCTCGAGAGTCCGTTTACGTGATGAGAAGACTGAAGGATATGAGATTATCCCAAACTTCTTTATTTCTGCCAAGATGGATGAAGGTTTTGACTATGCAAATGATGGTATCGAGAAGACTGATAGGGAAAAAAACAAGTATAAGAATGTTCAATTTAATAACAGGTTATTTGACCGTGATACAATGTTGTTGTTCCATTATGACGTTAATTTCCTTTTTGTATTATCGTTGTATGCACGTGATAATATAAGCCAAAAAGCTACATGGAAGAATAAAATTAGAGATAAGTTCCGTAAAGAAATACAGGAATGGTTACAGAATGACTATGATTTTTATGTAATGAGATCTAAGCCTGGAGTGAATGATGAAGCATATATAAACACGCATTTTCAACAGCTTCTTGGTAAAATATATACACCTTTTGAAAAGGATAAGAGTGTATATTCATTGGCGCTGGAAAACAGTGATAAATATAAGAATGAGAATATAGCTTTATTAAAAGAACTTGAAAAGTATTTCTATGTTGAACCATGTGAATTAGGGTGTGATCCTTTAGATGTATTGCCACAATTTGCTACTACTGGAATGGAAACATTTGGAGAAGACGTATTCGAAAAGAATGTATTAACCTGTCTTGTTAGAAAGACGGATGAAAACTTCAAGGCATTTTATGAACATGCCGGTAATACTTATACGATGGAACGTATTCCTTCTGTTAACCTATTGGGTATAAAATATCTTTTACCTATGGTCGGTGGTATGATAGATGGACTCTATGAGATTGAGCGGATGGCTTTTGTTGATAGTAAAGGAAATCATTGCCTTAGACTACGATTAGGTAAATACCATCCCATAGGTTGCAAATGGGTACATATATATCGTACCAAAATGCAGCCAGGAGAAGTTATTTCGTTAGATTATACATTGAAAATGTATCAAGAATTTTAAAAAAAAAGAATATGGAAAATGAAAAACATCGTGTAAGAGCAAAGAAAAAGCTTATAAGGGTAACTTTCCCCAATGGGAAAGTCATTTGTTATAATAACACTACAGCTACGATGATTGCTGTATTGACAGAGATTGGTTCAGATAAATTCTCTGACATTAATTTAGAATTATGTCATTTACCATTACTGTCAAAAGAAATTTATCCGCAATATAAGGAGTGGATGAAACCTGTATGTGATGATTGGTATTTAAATGCTCAATCAAATTCTGACAGTAAATATCTTCAATTGCGTTCAATTAATGACCAGTTATCTTTGGGACTGAACATTGAATTAGGGACAGACTTCAAAGCAGAAAATAATCCGAACAAGGAAAAGAAAAGCCGTACAATAGATAAGCTTCTTGTAAGATTCCCAAATGGTGAGTATGTAGCGAATGACAGTGCTCTTGATACATTCTTGGAAGTTATTTGGAAGTTAGGTATTGATGATATTATGCGTAAACACCTGTCATGGGGAGGGAATGATCTAATTACAACATCACAAGTGGTAAATTCACAAGTTCAAATAGGTGAAAATCGCTGGATTATAGTTCCTGGTGTTACTAAAGATAAGGCTAAATTGCTTCGTGTAATTGGGGCAATGTTGCATATTAATCTTGAAATTACGATAATATAATATGGACTTTACGCAATTAATACAGCATAACAATAATTTAAGGGAACATCAGATAGAAGCTAAACGCAATATATATGATGCTTGGAACAAACATAATGCTGTTATGTTGCAGATGCCTACAGGTACTGGAAAGACATATCTGTTTACTTCTATAGTTAATGATCTTTTGTCTTCATACAAGGGATGGCATAAAGATATACATATTCTTATTGTTGCTCATAGAATGGAATTGCTAGACCAGATTTCAGCTACATTATCAAAATTTAGTATACCACATGGTTTTATACAAGGAACACGAGAACAATATCTTTGGAAACGTGTACAAGTTGCAAGTATAATGTCCTTATTGACTGATAAGAATTACAACAATACACTTAAACTAAGATTTGATTATATTATTGTTGATGAAGCACACCATTCTTTAGCTGATACTTACATAAAACTTTTTGGCCTATTTCCAGAAGCAAAAAAATTAGGTGTTACAGCAACGCCATGGAGATTGAATCATGAGTCATTTTTAAAATTATATCAAACGTTGGTTACTTCACCGCAGATATCGTGGTTTATTAATAAGAATCTTCTTGCAGACTTCGATTATGTAAGTATTAGGCCTGATTCAGATATGCAAAAACTGGTCGATAGTTCTGAGGTATCGCAAACAGGGGATTATTCAAATCAGGATTTGAATAATACTTTCAATAACCAACGAATCAGATCTAAAGTATATGAATCATATAAACGTTTTGCAGATGGACGTAAAGGTATAATATATGCAATTAACAAATTGCATGCAGCCAAAATTGCAGAATTATACAGTAAAAATGGTGTGAGTGCTGTTGCTATTGATTGCGATACACCGAAAGAAGAACGCCAGAGTCTCATTGAGAAGTTTAAGGAAGGTACTATTAAAGTTCTAGTTAATGTGGAGATTTTTACTGAGGGGTTTGATTGTCCAGATGTGAGTTTTATTCAGTTGGCCCGTCCTACACGGTCATTAGCCCTGTATTTACAACAGGTTGGACGTGGCTTGAGAATGGTAGAAGGTAAAGAAAAAACTATCATAATTGATAATGTCGGCCTTTATAATTATTTTGGATTACCTGATGCTAATAGAAAATGGCAACATCATTTTAAAGGTCATGAAGAAGTTGAACATATTTCTAATAGAGAAAAAGGTAAGGTCTCATCTATTGACTCTGATTACATTTTTCATGAAAGTAAGCTGAATGAAGATAACGAAGAAATGCAGGTTGTTCGTGGTGCTTCATTTCAAGATAATACTTTCAAGTATAAGAAAGTAAAACAAGACCTAACTCTTCTTTTGGCTCGTGAAATCTCTCTATGTGATTATTATCTGATCAGAGGTAATCCTAAAGCATTTAAAATATATCCTTTTGTTAAGAAAAGAGGAAAGGTAACAGGAGCGGTAGGTAATTGCATTTATGAATATAATGAAAAACAGAATCCTATTTTATTTACTGAAGATGTTAGTAAAAATATTACACAGATAGAAAATGATTCTAAACTGTACACAATTATTGGATTTTGTGCTTTTTTGTTGAAGATAAATATTAATGAAATATTAGATCTTAAAAATCTTTGCCATATTTCGGAATCAAATTTAAGCAGTAAAGCAAGTATATTTGAGGTCTTGGAAATGATCTCAAATATAAACAAATAGATATTATAGATTAATTGTATGACAGACCGTTTGACAAAGGAACAGAGACATAAGAATATGTCTGCTATACGCGGTAAGAATACGAAGCCGGAATTACTGGTCCGTAAGTTCTTGTTCAGCCGAGGCTTCCGCTACCGGCTGAATCATCCTCGTATGCCTGGGCATCCTGATCTTGTATTACGGAAATACAGAACTGTAATATTTGTAAACGGCTGTTTTTGGCATGGCCATGACGGATGCAAATATTTTGTACTACCGAAAACAAATTCAGAGTTCTGGAAGGACAAAATCCAGAAAAATAAGGAACGTGATATTAAAGAGCAAAAAGAGCTTGCTTCTATGGGATGGCATTGTATTACAGTATGGGAATGTCAACTAAAATCTAATGTACTTAAACAAACATTAGAATCACTAGTATATACTCTTAACAAGATTTTTTTGAATGATAAAAGAGTTGATTAATATTATTATATAAACGAATTAATAAGATATAGATTTATGAGTTATAAAAATTCTGTGAAATGTGGTCCTAATGCAACCGATAATTATAACGATTGGTATTTAGGAAGTGATTTTAATTACAGATATCATAGTATTGAAGGTTTTGGAGCTATTACTTGTTGTAGTGGTGTTGCTTGGAATAAGTATAGGGATTGGTATACCTCTATAGATGATAGAATTACAGAATTTAATGATAATTGTTTTAATATATTATCTGTATATGAAATATCAATTCCAAAGAATCTTAAGAAAATTGGGAATAATTGTTTTACAAAATCCAATGTAAAAAGTTTAATATTACCAGATACATTGGAGGAAATAGGACATAATAATTTCCCTTCAACTTTAGAAAATATAAAGATACCTCCATTGATAAAAGATTTTCCAGCAGATAATCTTTTAGAGTGTCATAAGTTAACGAGTATAGAGATACATAAAGATAATATTTATTTTAAGGTAATTGATGGTATCTTATATAACAATGACATAACTGAAATAATCTATTGTCCCAATGGAAAAACTGGTACAATAATTATTCCTGATTCAGTAAAAAAAATAGGTGATTATTGTTTCTATTATAACAGAAATCTTGACGTAATTAAGATTCCTTCGTCTGTAGAGTCTATAGGAAAATATGCTTTTTTTAATTTAGAAATAGATAAACTAATTATACCAAACAGTGTAAAAGATATAGGTATAGGATGTTTTAAATATGCCAAAATAAATAGTTTGTTCAGATTTTCAGAATCTGTAATAGAACTACCAAAGGAATGCTTTTCAAATACAAAGTTACCGTCCATAAATTTTATACGAAATATAAGAGTTATTGATGACCAAGTATTTTATTTATCAGAGTTAACTAATTCAAAATCAAAATATTTAAGTTTAAAGCACACAGAAGAAATAGGAACTTCTGCTTTCTATAGGTACAATAATACAAAAGTGATTGAAATATTTTCTTGTCTGAAAAAAATTAGAAATAATGCTTTTGATTCAACAGCAGAAAATACTATTATCAAGTTTTTTTCATATACTCCTATAAAGCTTGATAATGAAGCATTTCGAGGTATTAATAAGAAAGCTGTTTTAATGGTACCTAGAGGAACAAGGCTAATATTTGAAAATGCAATACCATGGTCCGTTTTTGCTAATATAGAAGAAATGGATCTTGATAGGAATATAGACGGAGCGGAAACTGAGTTTATATCTAATGACGACCATAAGTTGCGTTTGCACAGTATTGCAGATTCTATATATAAAGTGGATCGTGATTATATTAAGAATATTATACAAGATTTGGCGTATAACTATTTGAATATATCTACGGATGAAGAGTATGAAGAAGCTCTTTCTCTTATTGCTTATAATAATAGATTTAATCCGGCAATAATTCCCAATTTAGAGTCTTTTATATGTGCATCATGGGACAGTAAGTATAAATTGAGGATATTAAATAAAGCTGTTCTCGAATATGGAAATGTTCCAGCGTTGGTAAATTTTGCGAATACAGATATAGAGCAGCAAGCAGAAAAGATTAATTTGCCATTAGTAAATGATGAGACTATTGGAAATAAATTATTACAGTCAGTAAATCCTGTTACTGTAGAATCATATTTTGATGATATTCTTACAATCCTCCAAAAAGAATTATGTCAAGTAAGGTCTAACATAAAAATAGCAGTATCTTGGTTTACAAATTACGCTCTATTTAAGACTGTTAATCAATTGGCTGAAAATGGTGTAGAAGTGCAGATTGTAATTAATAACGATTCAATAAATAATGGTGGATATTGTTTGGATTTTAATGAACTCATTTCTAAAAATAATGTAAAGTTCAATCTTGTAGAGTATCCACATCTGCTTCATCATAAATTTTGTATTATTGATGATAAGACTGTTATAAATGGTTCCTATAATTGGACTCGTTTTTCAGGTTCAAATTACGAGAATATTATGATTATCAGGAATGATAAAAATGTAGTCGATTCATTCAATAATGAATTTGAAAGAATTATAAGAATGGCAGAACATCAAAATATTGACAGGATGCCTGATTCTGTACCAGTAAGACCAGAATATGATAGAAATGCATTTAAACAATATATAACTGAGGAACTTGATTCAGAGGCGCGTGAAACTCCTGATGAAAGGGATAAAATTACTATACTTCATAAAGCTTCATGTTTGAATCCTGATTATTTTGATAAAATAAACCCAGCTGCAAGAAAAGATTTTGCAGATGCATTTAGGGTTCTTGAAGACCAGTCTATTACTACAAAAGATGTAATAGAAATGATTGATAGTAGTGCAGTAGTATCTGATAATGAAGGGCAAAATGAGGATACAGAAATAAAAGATAAAGATAGTAAAAATCTAGAAGATAATAATAAAAAAACAAGCGATATAGATAAAACTCCAGTAGGTACTTATTCTTCTGAGAATTTATCTATTAATGATCAATTGAAAGAAAAATTAGAGAGTGTAAAAGCATCCTCTTTATTCTTAGTACTTGATGTTTCAGGTTCTATGGGGCATTTATACAATACTGGTCATGTACATAATATAGCAGAGAAAGTGTTATCAGTTTCTTTGACAATATCGGAGTCTAAAGAAGTTTCTTTATGGAAGTTTGGTGATAGAGCTGATTTTGTTGACAATATAGGATTGGATAATATTCAGTCTGTCAAAAAAGTACTTTGCGAAAATACTGGAACAGAATTAAATGCTTTCGTAAATTCTGCTAGTAGCTCAATAAATGATGGAGCTTTAGTTATTATATTTACTGATGATGATTTAGGGTCAATAAAGAAAGCGATATTAAATATTAAAAATAAAAGTAAAGTATTTTGGCAGATAATCGTATATGGAGAGCATAAAAATATTTCATCAGAAATATCGAATTGTTCAAATGTATCTTTAATATGTATGGATGATTATGCTTCTATGAGTAAGACTGACATTAATCAAACATTATTAAAAGATTATATACAATGGAAATTTAAGAGATAAAGAATAGATGATTATAACTGAAAAATAGAACTATTTTTTTGTAGAAATTTACTGAGAAGATGTAGTAAAGAAACAGTATAACTTAAAGAGAGATTTTATATTTTCCTGATAATTAGATGAAAATAATCTAATGTCAGTCAGCAATGTTATTCATAGAAATAAAGTGATAAATATATAATTATGGAACTCAGTGTTTTTTTTTCTTGGCAGATGGAAACTGATTTACAGGGACTCCATATGAAAAAATTTTTGATAGGATGTATTCAATCTGCTATCAATGAGATAAGTAATAAAGGTGATTTAAAAAATGTTCATTTGAAATTATATGAGGGACTTAAACGTATTCCTGGTAACGTTGAAGTTGCGCGAGAAATGTTTCGCCAAATAGATGAGTGTGATATTTTTATAGGTGATTTCACAGTAGTTCAGAAGTTATGCAAAATAGCCAAACCTTTTCTAAATAAGAATGGAATATTTTTTCGTTATACTCCTAATTGTAATGTGTATGGAGAGTATAATAGAGCATTAGGAAAGTCTGCAAACTTTTGTAATCAAATCATTTTATTAATGAATAAAGTGAATGGTGATCCTCACGAAGATGCCGAGATAATACCATTTGATACTAGAGGACGAAGGTTTCCTATTATATTTGAGTTAAAAGATAATAGTAAGGAGAGTGAGGAAGCAGCAAAAAATGATTTGATGAAAGAATTACCGAATGCACTTAGAGCATCAGCAAAAGCTGCAATGGAGGAATTGAATAGCAAATACTATCCATTTTCTTCAAGAGTAGCGCAAAAGAGGGATAAAAGATTGAACTTTTCATTGCTTTCGGACTCATATGTAGAAAAATACAATAAAAGGATAGAATCAAACAAGGGAGTATTGCAAATTGTGGGTCCTAAAGACAACAGCAAATCAATCCTTGTCTATAAAGCATTTGAAAATTCAGATAAAGCAAATAACTATCTCTATTGTAATTCTCATGATACTTCAACTGAAAAAATTAAAGAAACAATAGAGAAAGTGCTTAAGTATAAAAAAGAATTTGTGTTGGTTGTTGATCATTGTACTAAGGGTTTGCTCAATTATATGACGGAACAGAACAAGCGATTTGGATCAAATAATAGTTTGATTGCAATTGTAGATAAAGAAGAAAGTGTTTCATCTTTGTTTGAATATCAATTATTGCCCACTATTGATCTTTCTTCAAGTATGGATGAACTTGCAGAACAAAGTATAAGAAACGCTGGCATTCAGTCAGCTGTACAATTAGATGCAATCAAGAATTTCTGTCAGGAAAATACACAAATAATAAAATCATTGGCTGATGGAATATCTGTAAAGGAACGAGATTTTAAGCCTACACCTGAGAATTTAACTACAATAATGTTGGGGCATATGCCACAGTCTGATGAGCGAAAGATTATTCAGGCTTTAGCTATGTTTGAATATGTTGGATGGACGAAAGATAAAAGTATAGAACTTCAAATGATTCTGAAGAACAAAGATATACTACCTGTTGACATTAAAATTGATGTTCTTACAAACAAAGCCATAGGTATTATTAGCAAAGGTTTGTCTGAAGGTTATTTTGAACAGAGAGGTCGTACTGTATCAATCAGCTTACAACCACTAGTTGAACAATTGATAACAGAATGGCTACAGTCTGTTAACACCGATAGATTATTAAGAGTACTAGATGCTTTGAACCAAAAAGGAATGGAAAAATTAGCTAAGGAATTCCATGACCGTTTGATTCAAGTGACAAATAATAGGACAGTGATAATGGCAATAAAGGACCTATTTTCAATAGGAGGTACATTGGATAATAATCAGATTATAAACAGCGAAACAGGTTCTTTGATGTTGGAGGCATTTGCACAAGTCTGTCCTGAAGTTGTGGTTGAGATGCTACATAGATTTTTGAAATCTAAATCTTTTGAAGAACTTCGTCAAATGGAATCAGGTAGACGGAATCTAGTTTGGGCTTTAGCTAAGTTATGTTTTATTCCTGAGATATTTGAAAAGAGTGCAGAGTGTATGTTAATACTTGCTGTAGCTGAGAATGAAAGTTTATCGAATAATGCTACAGGCCAATTCATCAGTCTTTTCCCTTTATTTTTGCCTGATACTGAAGCTAGCTTGAATGTTAGACTGTTGTTTTTGCAAAAGATGGTTGAGATTCCAGACTATAAGCCAATAGTGATTCGGGCTATAAAAAGAGCAACGTTTCCACATGATTATTTTAGAGTTGGTGGTAACGAAAAATGTGGACAAAGTGAGCGAAAAAGTTACTATCCTTCATCAAAAAAAGAGTTATATGTATATATAGATGGTTGTATTACAATTCTTAAGAAAGAGATAGTGGAAGAAACTGCAGTCACAGACCAAGCTATAGAAGTGCTTGAAAACAATTGTGCCGCTCTTTGTGATGCAGGTTATGCAAATATTGTTTTGCCAGTTATAGAATTTGTAGCAAAGAAGAAGAATGGTGATTGGGATAATATGTATAATTCCCTTGCAATGTTCAAAAGTAAACTTCTACCTAAACTTGAAGAAAATAGTGATTTGTATAGCTCACTTCTGGATTATTTAAGAAAAGATGATATTGTTTCAAGATTTATTAGAATAGAGCATGAGTCATTTTATGGATATAAGCAAGGCAAATTTGAAGAATGTCAGCAGATAAAAAGAGAGTTATATAAAACATTAGCTGAGGAAGTTTACAAAAACGGGGATTTGAATGATGATAATTTGAAAGGCTTGATGTGTGCTAATGTTATAAATTCAACTCCTTTTGGTGAGACATTGGCTGAATTAATGACTACTGAAGAACAGATAAGATTTGTTTCTGATTTTGTACGTATAGCTAATGATAACAAGGAAGCAAATCCGTCTATTCTCATAGATTTTGTTGCTCGAGTTAACGAGGGTGTATTTTGCTCTGTAAAAGAAAATTTGAAAAACTGTTGTATTAGTTATGTTTTGTTTGCGTGTTTAGCTCGCAGATCTGTGCTTCCGTCAATGCCATTGTTTAATGAATTAAGTATACTTATCGTTGAAGGAAAGGCTAAAATTACTGATTTCCAGCAATATTGGATTAATCTGAGAACAGAACTTATATCTGAAGATATGGTATGTGATTTTTTCAGTAGAGTTCTACAATTTGATGAATCTTTTGATGTGGTTGTTCATATGAGTTTATTCATTCGTATTAATGGAGGAATAGAGCGTTATCAGAGGCTATCTAATTTGTTGGAAGAAGCATACATGAAATGCACAAGCGATGAGGAGCCTATAACAAACAATAGTCAGACATTGGAATTATTAAATAAACTATTGGACAATAGTAATCGTAATAAACTTGCAATAAGGGTCAATAGGCAAACTATTTGTTCGGCATCTTCTGCTAATGCGTATTTCTCCCCAAGCTATGAGCTTGAGTCTATGTATACACTGTTGATGATAAAATATTTTATTGATATATGGCCAGATTTATCTGATGCTTTATTATCAGATAATGAGAGTTATATGACATATTATAATTTAAAGAGTCTTCTTGGAGTTGACATAGTTGATGGGAAAAAACCAATTATTATGGTTGGTGATCATTTTGAGGAGATACTTAGTTGGTGTGAAACAAATAAAGAAATAGCACCTGCACGTTTGGCAGGAATGATTCTGGTGGCAAATGATGGACAATTTACTCCAGAAGCATACAAGTTGATAGATCTATATGCGGACCAACCATACGTACTTGATGAAATTGAATGTTCATTAGGATCTTTTTCCTCAATTGGTTCTGTAGTTCCACATTATATAGAGCAAGAAAAGGTTTTTAAAACACTACTTATGCACAAGAATGCTACAGTACGCAGATGGGCACAACAGCAAGTAAATAACTGTGAATATTTAGCTCAGAACGAAAGCGAAAGAGAATCTGAAAAATGGTAAAATTATTGCTTATAGTTTTTAATGTTTATGGTAGATTAAAAGTTTTATATTGGCAGGAAGTGAGCATTAGCCCACTCCATGCCAGTATCGGTAATAAAAATCTTTTCACCTTCATAACAGTGGAATTTCAAATGACCTGATTACGCATTGCGCTTCCTTGTCCATAATAAACCAGTATTCAGAGCGGTACGGTTGCCCGTCAGAATCAGTGGCTTCATACTCTATCTTTACTTTCCAACCGCTGAACGGCTTGCGTTCCTGACTACTTTCATCGCCTGTAGATTTCAGTTCACCAGAAAGCATCAAAGAGCGGAGGGCCGTCATGGCATCCATCTGACGTTTCATCTGTCCGGACATCCCGTGACATTCCGCATCCGGATTATCAAAATCCGTATCCTCCATAAACCTGTGGCTGATTTTCATTATGGCAACAGAAAGAGCTATCTTCTCCTTCATTGTAACATACTCACGGCCAAATACAGAATCCGGTTTGCTGATACCGACAATCTTTA
>OHAE01001325.1_pt1 | contig 18763 bp, 17 predicted proteins | sample 1577061 | NCBI WGS metagenome assembly OHAE01 (sample SAMEA3541535, study PRJEB24748) | human gut metagenome | biome: human gut; feature: human-associated habitat; material: faeces | place: China | collected 2012
TTTTGCAAAGATATAAAAAACATAGGAGTTACCCCTCAGGATTTTGGTATGAGCCCGTTTTTCAGCATACGGTCGATTGTTTGCAAACGATAGGAGTTTGTGAACGAAGGACCTTACGTTTGTCTTCAATCGACCGTATGTTTGTTTGTAATCGTCCTTATCGTTTTTTTAATCAACCTGATGTTTTTTAAAAACATCTTAGGTGTTTGTGAAAAACATCAAGGTCGTTTTTATAATTTGTCCAAGGGGACGCTGCTTAACGCCTAAAGGAGCGTTGACATATACTTCAAGGGAACGATGGCTTACATCTACTGGAGCGTAAGCCAACGCTCCAGTAGGCGTTTTTCAGCTTGCTTATTTTACAAATTTAGGTTATACTTCTTATAAAAGACTGTCCGGGAAGATGCAGCACAACTTACTATCCCATATAATTTTGGCGCGGATTTCACGAATAACACGGATGTTTTAAGCCGTGAAAATCGCATAATCCGCGCCAAAAGAAAAAATATAAAGGCTTTTTGACAGCCTTCTATAATGTTGTATCTACATTATTTTTGGGGATTTGCTCAGCATTTAATATTCAGTTCCTCTAATATTTTACGCATTTTTTCGAAAGTTGTAATTCTTGTTGGTACTAATGGTAGACGTAACTTGTTTTCTATCAGACCCATAACATTCAGCATTGCTTTAACGCCCGCCGGATTGCCATCAACGAACAACAGACTGAAAAGTTCGGTAAATTTGTGGTGTATAGTCAATGCATTTGCATAATCACCGGAAAGTGCCAAACGCGTCATGCGGCTAAACTCACGTGGAAAAGCATTGCCTATCACGGAAATAACTCCGACTGCTCCCAAAGTAATTAATGGAAAAGTAATTCCGTCATCTCCTGATATTACATCGAAATTGACTGGTTTATTTTTAATGATATCATCCATTTGCGTTATATTGCCGGAGGCTTCTTTGATAGCAATGACATTTTTAAATTCTCTTGCAATACGCAAAGTTGTTTCGGCAGTCATGTTTACCCCTGTTCGTCCGGGTACATTATAGAGTACTATCGGCAGATCTGTGGCATTTGTAATAGCTTTATAATGCTGATAAATACCTTCTTGAGATGGTTTATTATAATATGGTACTGCTACAAGAACAGCATCGACACCTGTCATATCCTCGTTCTTCAACGTGTTTACAACGGTTTGTGTACAGTTGCTGCTTATTCCTAAAAGAATGGGAATGCGGCCATTCACACGCTCCACCACCACTTGTTTTATTTTTTGTTTTTCTTCTGTGGTTAAAGTCGGCGTTTCGGCGGTCGTGCCAAGTACGCATAGAAAATCAGTCCCGTTTTGGAGCTGGTAGTCGACTAAACGTATTAAGGCGGCATAGTCTACACTATCATCTTCTTTAAAAGGAGTAATCAGGGCTACTCCCATTCCTCTTAATTTTGTTTGTATCATAAGGTTATAATAATCTCAATTCCTAAACTCTGCAAAAGTACGAATATTTTCTATTTTTGCTATGTTTATTTAATAATTAATTGGAATATACTGATAAAAAGTTACTGTATAAGTGCCAAAAACTCATCTTCGTTCATTATCTGTATCCCTAGTTTTTGGGCTTTTTCCAATTTGCTTGGTCCCATGTTCTCTCCGGCCAGGATGAAACTTGTTTTAGAAGAGATACTTCCTACGTTTTTTCCGCCGTGCTTTTCTATCAATTCTTTATATTCATCGCGGGAATGATGCGTAAATACTCCGCTGATAACAATAGATTGTCCTTCCAGCTTGGTTGTATGGTCGCTGGTATCTATTTCTTCGGCTTTCATTTGTACTCCCGCCGCTTTTAATCGTTCGATTAGGGTCTTATTTTTCTCGTTGGCAAAATATAAGATGATACTTTGGGCTATTTTTTCACCTATTTCATCCACCTGAATTAGTTTTTCCAAATTGGCTTGCTCCAGTTCCTCGATGGAAGGAAAGGCTTTTGCTACCTTTTTGGCTACTGTTTCACCAACAAATCGTATACCTAGAGCGAAAAGTACACGTTCGTAGGGAATTTGTTTTGATTGATCTATACCTTTTATGATATTTTCTGCGGATTTTTCTCCCATGCGTTCCAGACCTTTTATATCATCGATGGTAAGAGCATATAAATCGGCTGTATCATGTATCAATCCGAGGCGATAAAAGAGGTCGATTGTTTCCGGTCCAAGATTGTCGATGTTCATAGCCTTTCTACTGATAAAATGTTCTATTTTACCTTTTATTTGTGGTGGACAAGCTGTTTCATTAGGGCAGTAAAATGCAGCTTCTCCTTCGTAACGTATTAATTTACTGCCACATTCAGGACAATTAGTTATAAACTTCACTTTATCGCCAATAAGTAACCTCGCATCTTTGTCTACTCCTGTTATTTTGGGGATAATTTCTCCTCCTTTTTCTACATAAACCATGTCGCCGATGTGTAAATCCAATCCCTCTATAATGTCGGCATTATGTAACGAAGCTCTTTTTACGATTGTACCGGATAGTTGTACCGACTCCAGGTTTGCGACAGGAGTAACAGCTCCAGTTCTGCCTACCTGATAGGTGACTGCATTTAGCCGTGTCAGTGCTTGCTCCGCCTGAAATTTATAGGCTATGGCCCAACGTGGAGACTTAGCTGTATAGCCGAGATTCTTTTGTTGACGCATTGAATTGACTTTCAGTACAATACCATCTGTTGCAACTGGCAAATTTTTACGTTCTATATCCCAATAATTTATAAATTCGAATACTTCCGGTAAGGTTTTGCATTTGCGGGTTACATCTGATATTTTGAATCCCCATTTTTCTGCCTCTTTGAGATTCTCATAATGGCCATCGCAAGGTAGGTTATCTCCAAGTAAATAATATAGGTAAGCATCTAATTTTCTGGAGGCAACGATAGATGAATTCTGCAATTTTAATGTTCCGGAAGCAGCATTTCGTGGATTTGCAAATAGAGGCTCTTCACGTGCTTCCCGTTCTTGATTCAGTTGTTCAAAAACTGTCCACGGCATAAGTATTTCTCCTCTTATTTCAAATTCTTTAGGATAATTGTTTCCATTCAGAACTAAAGGTATACTCCTGATTGTCTTTACATTATCTGTTACATCGTCGCCAACGATACCATCTCCTCGAGTAACTGCCTGAATAAGTTTACCATCTACGTATGTGAGCGAAATAGAGGTTCCGTCATATTTCATTTCACAACATAATTCAAAGTCTTCGTTGAGTGACTTGCGCACTCGTTCATAAAATTCAGTAACTTCGGTTTCAGAGTATGTATTGGACAGGGAGAGCATCGGGTATTTGTGAGGTATCTGGATGAAGTTTTTATTTAAATCACTTCCCACACGCATTGTCGGAGAGCTATCATCCTTATATTCAGGGTATTTGTTCTCCAAATCCTGTAGCTCTCGCATCATTTTGTCAAACTCCTGATCCGAGATTTCCGGCGCATTAAGAACATAGTAATTATGGTTATGTCGATGTAACTCAACACGTAACTGGTCTATTTTTTCTTTTTCAGTCATTGTTAAAGGCTTTGTTTTGGGCAAAATTAAACATTTTATTGATGAATAACATCGGACGACAACCATAATATTTGTACTTTTGCAAAAAATAATAAAACATGCGTATAGATATAATAACTGTTTTACCGGAAATGATTGAAGGCTTCTTTAATTGTTCCATCATGAAGCGTGCTCAGAATAAAAATATTGCAGAAATATATATACATAATCTGCGCGAGTATGCCACAGATAAATATCGTAAAGTAGACGATTATCCGTTTGGTGGATGCGCCGGAATGGTGATGAAAATAGAACCGATTGATCGTTGCATTACAGCCCTGAAAGCTCAAAGAGAGTATGATGATATTATATTTACGACCCCTGATGGAGAAAAATTTGATCAGAAAATGGCTAACAGTCTCTCTTTAAGCAACAATTTGATGATTCTCTGCGGACATTTTAAAGGGATTGATTATAGAATTCGTGAACACTTCATTACCAAAGAGATAAGTATTGGTGATTATGTTCTTACGGGTGGCGAATTGGCTGCTGCTGTAATTGCAGATTCTATTATTCGCATTATTCCGGGAGTTATCTCTGATGAACAATCGGCCTTGTCGGATTCTTTTCAAGATAATTTATTAGCTCCGCCTGTTTATACTCGTCCGGCAGATTATAATGGTTGGAAAGTTCCGGAAGTTTTGCTGTCCGGACATGAAGCAAAAATAAGAGACTGGGAATTTCAACAATCGTTGGAGAGAACAAAGCGTCTCAGACCGGATTTATTAGAAGATAAATAAGGTAATAATTATTTATGTATAGGTTCGTTTGCTTATTTATATCTTACAGTAGATATTTAGTGAACCTGAAAGTTATTCAATAATCCGGGGGTAATCTATAAAAGAACCTATTGCAAATGAAGTTTTATATGTAGATGTATCTCTTGTATCAAATATTTATTAATTCATATTTTAGTAGAATTCTGCTCAGATATAATGATTGTAAATAAATTGGATTTGAAAGAATACAGTGAGTGGAAACGATTAATATTCTCTAATGAAATAAAAAGAGCACCGACTATAAAAGTCAGTGCTCTTTCTTATTTATGCATAAAGTTAACTTTTTGCTTTTAATTCTTCCAAATAATAATGCGAATACTATTATCAAATTTCTAAAGCTCCTACAATATCAGAAATTGAATTGTATTTATGTCGCTCCAAGTAGTCGTTAATTCCATCAATAACCTTTACAGTTATAGTTGGATCAATAAAATTGGCGGTTCCTATTTGAATAGCAGAAGCGCCGGCTAAGATAAATTCAATCGCATCTTTCCAATTCATGATTCCTCCCAAACCAATGACAGGAATATTTACCGATTTGGCGACTTGCCACACCATACGTAGAGCAATCGGTTTAACCGCTGCACCACTCATTCCTCCGGTAATAGTGGACAAAATAGGACGACGACGTTCGGCATCAATTGCCATTCCCAATAATGTATTGATCAAAGATACGCTGTCAGCTCCTGCATCTTCTGCAGCGCGGGCTATTTCTGTGATGTCTGTAACGTTAGGGGACAGTTTTACTATAAGTGTCTTTTTGTAAGCTTCACGTACAGCTTTTACTACTTCATGTGCACATTTTGCTGACACTCCAAATGCCATACCACCTTGCTTCACATTAGGGCATGATATATTCAATTCTATGGCAGGAATTTTGTCAAGTTCATTAATGATCTCCGCTGTTTTAACGTAGTCTTCTATTGCAGAACCGGATACATTCACAATCATATTGGTATTTACATCCTTAATTCTCGGATATATACTTTTAACGAAGTAGTCAACTCCCTTATTTTGCAGTCCTACAGCGTTTAACATACCTGAAGGGGTCTCTGCCATACGTGGGTATGGATTGCCTTCACGTTTGTGAAGAGTTGTCCCCTTTACAATGATGCCACCTATTCGCTCTATATTTATAAAATCTTGAAACTCTTCACCATATCCAAATGTACCCGATGCAGTCATCACCGGATTTTTCATTTGTAGTTTACCAATATTTACATTTAAATCTGCCATAATAGTTTCTTTATATTAAAAATAGGACCATCTTTACATACACATAAATGTCCTTCATCTGTATTTTCTACGCAGCATAAACAAGCCCCGATGCCACACGCCATTGTATTTTCAAGCGATACTTCACATTCAATGCCGTTTGCTTTTGCATATTTAGCGACCGACATCATCATAGGTTTAGGTCCACAAGTGTAAATTCTATCAAAATGTGAATTATGAAGGATAGAATGTTGAGTTACATATCCTTTTTCTCCTGTGCTTCCATCTTCTGTGGTGGTATAAACATCACCTATTTTTGCAAATTCTTCTAATTGCAGCAAATCGTTTGCAGAACGTGCACCTAAGAGGAAGGTTGGAATATAACCCTTTTTTCTGAGTTGCTCGCCTAAGTACAGCATGGGAGCAGTTCCTACACCACCACCTATCAATAAAAGCTTTTCTGATTGCTCTTTAGGCATTGTGAAGCTATTTCCGAGTGGTAATACTACATTTATATTATCTCCTTGCTTTGCAAGCGCTAAATGCCTTGTACCATCTCCAACGAGCTGTATTAGAAACCATATCTCATTATTATTCCTATCAACGTAATTAATAGAAATCGGGCGACGTAGGAAAGTAGAAGGTGAGTCGTCAACTCTGATTTCTGCAAACTGTCCCGGAAGCATATCGGGTAGAGTATCTGCATGGGTCAATTTAAGCAACACATAATTACTATGTAATCTGATGTTGTCCGTAACCGTTAGGTCTAAAATAAATTTTTTCATGAATATTTGGGTAAATTCGTGTTCCACCTGCAAAGATACATGTTTTATCCCTAATTTTAAGTTCCGGCTTTTTATTTTAAGGATTAAACGACTTATTTTTCAGGTTTAAAGATCTCATAGGTATTATCATCAAAGAATATTCGTATTTCAGTGATTTTCCTTTGAGGTTTTTCTATATACTTAATCTCTTGTTTTACAATCTCTTTAGTGCTTATTTCAGGGGATTTTGATGCTGTTTCCTTGCGATATTCTGATGCAGCTGCATTCTTATCCGCATTTGAAGCAATCTCATCAAATAGAGACGGCATAAAATCTTCCTTTTTGCCGGTCATTTCTCCTTTACCATATAAAAGCCATTCCAGATTAATATCTGTATAAGTTTGATGGATTTTAGTGACTACATCTAGGCTTGGGTTATTTCTTCCATTTAATATAGAAGAAACTGTTGCCGGGCTGATTCCTATTTTATCTGCAAAGTCAGCGTTGCTTAGATGTTCACGCTTAATTATCTCTAAAATTCTATCTTTCATGATCGAAAAATGTATAAATGTAATAACTGTACAAATATAAATATAATATTTGTATTTGCAAACTTAGTTTACAAGATTAAATATTTGTATTTGTATATCTATATTTACGTTTGTTGTTATATGGTTTGTATTTGTATATCGCATTAATATTTATATCTATAAATCGATAGAAACACTTTTGATTTATTTCTTTATGTTATTATTGTAATAGATTGATATGTAGCTTATTATTATATAAATAATATTGCTTGTTTGCACTAGGATTGCAAATATATTAGTTTTATTCCTTTATATTTATCTAATTCTGTAATGTAATAGTTGTAATATATTGATTTTTAGTATAATATGATCTACTATGTTTTATGCTATATTTATTCATTCACATATATTATTGCTAATTCGATTTATTAAATAGTTCATGTTTGCTTTTGTAAATGCAGAGATGTTTATATAGATATTGCTATTTGTGTATTAGTAAATAATACGTTTATGTATGTAAATTGCAAATATAAATCACTAACTATTTACCTTTGTAAATATTAAAAAAACAATTAATAGAAGTCTATTTTAATGTTGGCTTTAGATTGCGTTATTTTCAATTTGAAATGCATAATCCTTCACGTAAATACATACAAATATCCGATTTATTGAAAATAATGAAATCTCAGAGCACTATTTTGAATATAATATATTGATTATTAGTTGTATAATGCTTAATTTTCTTTCAGAAATACTTGTTATTCTAGAAGAAATTAAGCCTTTATTATTAAAAATCTGTATTTTGACACTTTGCTATATCCTGTATTATTGGTCAAAGGCTAAAAAGAAAGTATTTTGAGAGGATCAAACCTTATCTGATTTATTTTATCATAAAATAGATATTTAATTTCTTCTTCGAATTATTGCTTTGCATATAATATAGCGATAGATCTCTTCCTGACAAGTGAAAGGATTTATGTTCAATTTATATTGTATAAATTATTTATTGATAATACAAAGGGAGGTCTGTTTTTTTAAAAAGGTAGGTAGCCTAAAAGCTTATTGCAAAAGAATGGGAGTATTCTCTCAAATACTCCCATTCTTTAAATAAAATGATTAATGCAAAATTTTAAACACAAGTTCTCGGAGTAACTCACCTGAATTTGTAGACGAATTACCTACTCCCTTTGATTTCGCATCGCAGTATCTAATTTCTCCGATAATCTGCATTACCTTGACACCGCTATATTTTCTCATTGCGGATAAGTATTCACGTGACTGCCATGTACTTTTTAGACCAAGTTGATTGGCGATGCCCTGTTCCGACTTTTCCGAAGCATAATAGGCCAACATTAGATTTGCGTAAAAATTAAATAATAGCGATAGAGTAACCTGTATTGGATTGGTTCTTGGATTCTCTTCAAAGTATTTTACTATCTGATTTGCTTTGAATATATCTTTTTCAATCAATGCGCTTTTTAACTCAAAGTTATTGAAGTCCTTGCTTATTCCGATATTTTTCTCAATCAGTTCCGGAGTGATCCGCTTTTTCGATGCGGGTAGCGTGATAATTAATTTTTCCATCTCACCTACCAATCGGCTTAAATCTGTGCCGATAAAATCACTAAGCATAGCTGCCGATTTGGGTTCTACATCTATGCCTTTTCTTTTCATGTAGGAAGTGATAAATGCCGGGAGTTGGGCTTCTTTTATTTTTTTAGATTCAAACAAGACCCCGGTCTTTTCAATTTCTGCAGTCAACTTTTTTCTTCGGTCCAATACACCGTGTTTATGGCAAATGACGAGGATTGTTGAATTGAGCGGTTTCTGCAAATAAAAAGAAAGTTCCTCCATGTTTTTGATGGTTTGAGCTTCCTTTACAATAACCACCTGATATTCTGACATCATCGGATATCGTTTTGCTGCATTTATTACTGTGGCAATATCTATATCAGAACCATATACAACGGTCTGATTGAACTCTTTCTCACTCTCGGAAAGCACATTTTGAGCTATGTAATTGGAGATAAGGTCAATGTAGTAAGGCTCCTCTCCCATTAAATAATATATGGGCTTATATTGCTTGTTTCTCAGATCTTTAAGAATGTCGTCACATGTTATTTCCTGTTTTGCCATACGTTGATTACCAGTCGAATTTCAGGTGTTTTACTGTCTTTTTCTCATCAATAATCATCCGCAAGGAAGCAATTCCCATCTCAACATGTTCATGTACATAATTTTTTGTAACCATGTTGTCGCTTTTATCTGTCTTTACTCCTTCCGGTATCATGGGCTGATCGGATACTAAAAGCAATGCTCCTGTAGGAATATGATTGGCAAATCCGGTACTAAATAGTGTTGCCGTCTCCATATCTACCGCCATTGCGCGGGTTTTTCGCAGATAATCTTTGAATTCGTTATCGTGTTCCCAAATTCTACGGTTGGTAGTATATACGGTGCCTGTCCAGTAGTCGTGTGCATAGTCACGGATGGCGGAAGAAACGGCACGTTGCAACATAAATGCCGGCAATGCAGGGACTTCCGGTGGAAAATAGTCATTGGAAGTTCCTTCTCCACGAATGGCAGCAATGGGAAGAATCAGATCGCCCAATTGTGTTTTCTTATCTATACCACCACATTTTCCTAAGAATAAGCATGCTTTGGGATGTATGGCTCCCAGTAGATCCATGATAATTGCAGCGTTGGGACTACCCATACCAAAATTGATAATGGTGATGCCTTCAGCACTGGCGGATATCATATTAGCATCGCGTCCTAAGATGGGAACATTGAATTTTTCCGCAAATATTTCTACATATTTATTGAAATTCGTCAGTAGGATATACTCGCCAAAGTCTTCCAAGTTACGTTTTGTATAACGAGGTAACCAATTAACAACGATTTCTTCTTTAGTTTTCATATTTTCAATTAATTTTGTAACGGCTAAAGTTTGCCTAATTATCTTGAAATGCAAATTTACTAAATGTTATCATTAAACTTACCAACATACGAGACAAAAATAGCTGCACGAAACGGAAAAAATGTTATTTTCGACGTGATTCGCAGACGATATGTTGCTTTGACTCCAGAGGAATGGGTGCGACAACACTTTGTTCACTTTCTTATTGCTTACAAAGGCTACCCTTCTACCCTGATGGCAAATGAGGTCTTGCTGAATCTGAACGGAATGAAGAAACGTTGTGATACGGTACTGTACAACAAGGATTTATCTGCCCGGATGATAATAGAATATAAGGCTCCTCATGTGGAAATAACTCAAAAGGTATTTACACAGATAAGTAATTATAATCTGGTACTTAAGGTTGATTATCTGATTGTTAGCAATGGCATTGACCATTACTGCTGCAAGATGGATTATGAGAAGCAAACTTATGTTTTCCTTAAAGACATTCCTGATTATACAGAACTATAATAATTCCGTCTCATTCTTCGAATCGTTCATCCTTGCCTATCCTGTCGTTTCACCTTGCATAAACGATAGGATGCCCTTGGTGAAACGCAAAGACTGCCTTGGTGAAACGATTCGATTGTCCTTATGAATATTTGTGGGCTTTGGTTGCAGGATGTCTGCTAATTAAAAAACACCATCTTCCACTCTTATCGGCTATAATCTCGGTGAAAGCCAATGTAAGTGTGGAAGATGGTGTCTGATTTAAGCTGTTATGCTTTATTGGGCAGACAGCTTATTTCGTTTTTGTCTCCAAATGCTGTTCCATTTCTACGCCTGCCAATTCCGGGTCAATCATGATACGGCCGCAATATTCGCAAACGATGATTTTCTTACGCATACGGATGTCTAATTGTCTCTGAGGCGGAATCTTATTAAAACAACCGCCACAAGCATCACGTTGTACGTATACGATACCCAAACCGTTGCGTGAGTTCTTGCGGATACGTTTGAATGCTTGCAGCAAACGAGGCTCGATAGTTAATTCAAGGTTTTTAGCCTTGTCTCTCAATTTTTCTTCCTCCTGTTTCGTTTCAGCAATGATTTCATCCAACTCGTTCTTCTTCTGAACAAGGTCTTTATCTCTTTCTTCCAGTTCTACTGTGCTTTTTTCTACTTCTGCAGTCTTTGCTTCAACCTCTTCTGTGAACTCCTTTATCTTCTTTTCACAAAGCTCGATTTCTAATGTCTGGAATTCAATTTCTTTTGTCAGGAAGTCATACTCGCGGTTGTTGCGTACATTATCTTGTTGTGCTTTGTACTTGTCTACAGAAACTTTGGCTGTTTGAATTTCTATCTTTTTGTTTGCGATAGCAGCTTTCAGTTCATCAATTTCACTTTTAATCTTATCGATACGAGTGCTTAGACCAGCTACCTCATCTTCAAGGTCTTGTACCTCAAGAGGTAACTCTCCTCTCAATGTTTTGATTTTATCAATTTCAGAAAGCATGGTCTGTAATTGATATAATGCTTTCAACTTTTCTTCGACTGTTAATTCACTTGGGTCTTTCTTTGCTTCTTTAGCCATATTATTTACAAATATTTTATAGGATTTGTATTTACTTTGCTCAATTGAATTGCAAAATTAGGGAATAAATCCTGTATTATTGAATAAAAAATTTCTTTTGTGTATTGTTCGCTTTCATAGTGCCCTATCTCTGCGAGAAGAAGATCATTCTCGTGACCGAAATACTCGTGATAACGAATCTCTCCGGTAATAAAGATATCTGCATTATGTGCTATTGCCTGCGGAATAAGGAAAGCTCCTGCTCCTCCGCAAAGTGCTACTCGCTCTATTAATCTGCCGGAAAGTTTGTTGTGCTTAATGCAGCCTACCTCGAATGTTTTCTTGATTCGTTTCAAGAAATCCAGTTCGGTCTCCGGCTCTTCCAGCTCTCCGATAATGCCTGCTCCGGCCTGTGGCCATGAGTTTTTTAAAGGATAGAAGTCAAACGCAGGTTCCTCATACGGATGCGCTTCCATGAGGGCTTTCGTTGCTGCCGATTTTTTGAATACCGGGAGTATGGTTTCTATTCTCACTTCCGGTTCATGATGGAGTTCGCCTATTGTGCCGCAAAAAGGATTAGCACCTTCTTTTGCACGGAAAGTCCCCTCTCCTTCTAGTGTGTAACTGCATGAGTCATAGTTGCCTATACATCCGCAACCAGCATCGAATAATGCTTGTCTCACCTCTTCTGCCTGTGCATAAGGCACGAAAGTGACAAGTTTCAACAAGCTGTCTTCTTTTTCTGATAGGAAACGGATATTCTTCAATCCTATTTTCTCAGCTATTTTATAATTGACTCCTCCCGTTGCATTGTCCAGATTTGTATGGGCAGAGTAAACCACAATATCATTTTTGATGGCTTTCAGGATGCAACGTTCCACGTAATCCTTTCCTGTTATGGATTTATAACCTTTGAAGATGAGCGGATGATGGGATATAATAAGATTATAACCCAACGTGATGGCTTCGTCGATGACTGTTTCGGTAACGTCCAGACACAACAAAGCCCCTGTTGCTTCCGCTTCTGTCAATCCGATTTGCAGTCCGGCATTATCAAATCCGTCTTGCAAAGGCAGAGGCGCGAACCTTTCAAGGGCGCTTACTATTTCCTTAATTTTCATTTTTTGTAGAAAACTTGTTGCAAAGATAATAAGAAAAGCGAAAGAGACCAGTATGTTTCCTTATTTTTAGTGTAAATATTATGACTTTTTTGCTTGGTATTTAATATTTTGCAAAATTAAGGGAAAAGATATAGAGAAATTGTTTATTAGATATATTTTTGCGGAAAAGAGAAATGTATATGAAAAAGTTATTTTTATTATTAATGGTAGTTATTGCCATGACTGCCTGCGAAGGTCCTATGGGACCTCAAGGAGTGCCGGGAGAGGCCGGGAGTTTGCTTACTAAAGTGGAGTATTTCACTGTGAAGCCGAGTGATTGGGAGTTTATGGGACCAAGCGATAATCCGAATGAAGTATATTACCGATATACTGTGACTCCTAAGTTTTATAGTGAACTTGGCGACAAAGAACTTGAATGGCTTTATAATGACGGAGCTATACATGCTTATCTTTTTCGTAATTTTGACCAGAATGGCGAAACCCAAACTCCTCTTCCATATGTCTTGAATTGGGCGGATAATAATAATAAATTGTGTATAGAAACTGTTTATTCCGATTATACGATGCAGGATGTAGCTTTTTACATTGCTTATAGCGGTGCTAATCAGGATAATAGTCCTACGCAAGATATGCATTTCCGTATTGTGGCCAACTGGTAATATGGGGAGATATAAAAAAGGGTGGAAAAAATTATTTTCTCCGCCCTTTCTCTATAATGAATTTGATTATCAATAAGCCCTGGCAAACAGAACTCTTCTTGCAGACGGTTTGCCTGTAACCATACATTTGCCCGGAGTAAGACTTTCTTCATCTGCCTCGAATGGAATACAACGAATGGTTGCTTTAGTGTCTTCCTTGATTTTTTCTTCTGTCTCGGTGGTTCCATCCCAATGTGCAAGGATGTATCCTCCTTTTTCTATTTGTTCTTTGAATTCATCGTAAGTGTCAACTTTTGTAATGTTGTTGTTACGGTAATCCAATGCTTTCTTATAGATATTGGCTTGAATCTCATCTAACAGATTCTTTACGTAAGTATCTATATTGTCGCAACTTATGGTTTCTTTTTCCAAGGTATCGCGACGCATCACTTCCATTGTATTATTTTCCAAGTCACGTCCACCCATTACTAAACGAACAGGAACACCTTTCAATTCATAATCGGCAAATTTGAATCCCGGACGTTTATTGTCGGCATTGTCATACTTCACGGAAATACCCAATGCTTTCAACTGGGCTACAATACCTTCTACTTTTGCATCGATTTGCTTTAATTGTTCGTCGTTTTTGTAGATAGGAACGATAACCACCTGAATCGGAGCCAATTTAGGAGGAAGCACCAGACCGTTATCGTCAGAGTGAGTCATGATTAATGCACCCATCAGACGAGTGGATACTCCCCATGAAGTAGCCCAAACATAATCGAGTTTGTTATTCTTGTCAACGAATTGTACGTTGAATGCTTTAGCAAAATTTTGTCCGAGGAAGTGTGATGTTCCGCATTGTAATGCTTTTCCGTCTTGCATCAAACCTTCTATAGTATAAGTATCCAAAGCACCTGCGAAACGTTCGTTGGCAGATTTCACACCTTTGATTACCGGTACAGCCATAAACTGTTCTGCAAAGTCTCCGTATACATGAAGCATCTTTTGTGCTTCGGCTTCGGCTTCTTCACGAGTGGCATGAGCTGTATGTCCTTCTTGCCAAAGGAATTCGGCTGTGCGGAGGAATAAGCGGGTACGCATTTCCCAACGCATTACATTGGCCCATTGGTTACAAAGAATCGGCAGGTCACGGTAAGAGTTTATCCAATTTTTATAAGTACTCCAAATGATTGTTTCCGAAGTAGGACGAATGATTAATTCTTCTTCCAGTTTGGCAGCCGGGTCAACAATAACTCCGGAACCGTCTTCGGCATTCTTCAAACGGTAGTGAGTAACTACGGCACATTCTTTTGCAAAGCCCTCAACATGTTCTGCTTCACGGCTTAAATATGATTTGGGGATGAGCAATGGGAAATAAGCATTTACGTGTCCGGTTTCCTTAAACATGTCATCCAGTTGTCTTTGCATTTTCTCCCAGATGGCGTATCCGTAAGGCTTAATCACCATACAACCGCGTACAGGCGATTGTTCTGCCAAATCAGCTTTAACCACCAAATCGTTATACCATTGCGAATAATTTTCGCTTCTTTTGGTGAGCTCTTTTAATTCCTTTGCCATTATTTTTTAGTATTGTTAGTTATTCATTCTAAAAATTAGTCCGCAAAATTACTAAGTTCCATGAACATTTCCAAGTGTATGTTGTTCTATTTCTGTGTGTTTTCATTAGTGTATTAGATTAAGATTTTGATTCGGGTGTGTTTGGTTGTGAAATCAGACACACTTTTTTTATCTTTGTACCTTATAAATATAAGGAAAAGATGGAAATTGATATCAAAGAAAGATTGGATGAATTAGTGGAAAAGTATAATACGGTTGCTTTTATAGAGCATGATCCGGTTCAGTTTCCTCATCGGTATTCCAAATTGCAAGATATTGAGATTACGGCTTTTCTGATAGGGACGATCTCGTGGGGCAACAGGGCCTATATTTTAAAATCGGCAGATAAACTGCTTTCGTTGATGCACCACTCCCCTTTTGATTATATCATGAACGGTGATTACCGTGAGTTGGAAAATAAAAACATTCATCGTACTTTCTTTGAATATGACCTATATTATATGTGTCATGGACTGCATGATATCTATGGAAAGCATGATTCGATTGAAGAGATCTTTTGTAATTGGCCATCACTTTGGGATGGGATAAATTCCTTTCGCACAATCTTATGTGAGGCAAATCATAAAGATTGCAAGCATATATCCAATCCTTTGTCAGGTTCGGCTTGTAAGCGTCTGCATATGATACTCCGATGGTTAGTCCGGCAGGATAAAATTGTAGATTTAGGAGTTTGGAAGAATATCTCTCCCGCCGATTTATTCATACCTCTCGATACTCATGTCGCGAGAATTTCCAGAGAATTTGGTCTGTTGAGCCGTAAAATGAATGACCGTAAGGCAGTTATCGAATTGACCGATATATTGAAACAGTTCAATCCGGAAGATCCGGTCATTTATGATTTTGCTTTGTTTGGATTAGGCGAGGATACAAAATAAAAATGGGATTACTTTTATAATTTGTAACCCCATTTTAATAGTTCATTTCTACCTGCCTCAATAAGGCATTTCTTTAGAAATTTTTTAATCACATTCTTTTTCATCATCTTTTCATTTTAAAAATTACGTTGATTGATTTCCATAAAAAGTTTAATCAATCTTTCGATTCTACTTTTCATAATTTAATTCTCCTTTAATTGTTACCTTAAAAACTTCTTTTAATTGGGGAAATGTATGCTTATAGCATTACATAACCCCAGATATTAGCATCTGCATTTGCTAACCTTTTAAATAATCTTTTTACCCATTTCATAACTATATATGTTTTAAAAACATGTTTTATAACACAAAAATACAACCATTGTTCATTTAAGCAAGTGGGTATCCCCTCTTTTTTATGATAATAACACTATTTCTTGATTTATATCAAAAGAATGGCATAAACTAGAACTCAAGAATGTAATATGACTGACATTTTAAGACAAAAAGACAGTGACAAAGTTGTCAAAACATTTATTATGGTCTCGTGTAAACTTTATCTATTGTTTTTATGTTAAAATTATATTAGTTATATTTGCGCTAATAATTTTTGAGATATTAATCATTCTAATTTTAAATAATTATGTTATTACAGGTAGATACGTTAAATGTTGTCGAGCAGATTGCTTCTGCAACTGTGCCCGATGGTGTGGATAAATTATCTTTCGTCTTTGACAAATTAGTAAGTTTTGGAATTTCTGCCGGTGGTCATATTCTGACTGCTATTGTTGTATTCTTGGTAGGAAAACTGATTGTAAACGCATTAAATCGATTAGTTGCCAGAATATTGGAAAAACGTCATGTCGATACGAGTGTAAAAACATTCTTGAAGAGTCTGACCAATATACTGTTGACAATTATATTAATTATATCAGTAATAGGTGCTCTAGGTATTAATACAACTTCATTTGCTGCTCTTTTGGCATCTGCCGGTGTTGCCATTGGTATGGCATTGTCCGGTAATCTACAGAACTTTGCTGGCGGACTCATCATCTTACTTTTCAAACCATATAAGGTAGGCGACTTAATTGAAAGTCAGGGAGTCATTGGGGTAGTTTCTGAGATACAGATTCTTCATACTATCATAACTACTGCCGATAATAAAGTTATATACATTCCGAATGGTTCATTGAGTAGTGGAGTTGTAATCAATTATAGTAATAAGGATACTCGCCGTGTAGAATGGACGGTTGGAGTAGAATATGGCGAAGATTATACAAAGGTAGAACAAACAGTCAGGGATATTCTTGCAGCAGATTCACGTGTTCTTACAACTCCCGAACCATTTATTGTATTGAGTGCTTTGGATGCAAGTAGCGTTAATGTTATGATACGTGTTTGGGTGAAGAGTAGTGATTATTGGGATGTATATTTTGGCATTAATAAAAAGATATATGCTGTATTTAATGAGAAAGGCATTGGATTCCCATTCCCGCAACTGACGGTTCATCAAGCAAAAGATTGATTTATTATTTAAACATATAGATAAAAGCCGGACGATCTCCGGCTTTTATTTTTTATAGAAACTTTTACTGATGGTATATTCCCGCATTTGTTTATTACTATTTGTTTTTATACAAATAGTAAAGTCTTAAGTCTATCCTTATATATAGTAAAAAAGGTAGTAAAGTAATATTTGTAACTACCAGTATTATGTATAATTCATTAAATTTTTTCAGCTAAGTTCTTTTTAGGAGATTTTAGCTCTTCTACTACTGGATTTTGTGGCTTTAAAGATTTAACGGATGTTTCCGGAACCCACATATAACGACAATGAATACATTGATACAATTCTCCATCAAAAAAAGTATCTTCAGACTTACAGTTATGACAAATTTCACCCATAATACACACTTTTATGATTTGAATAATACAAATATATGGTGCATTTATGGATATATAATTATGTATTCTATTCAAAAAGTTTCATATTGTATTTTAGTTTGTAATTATTTTATTTTTCATTGGAGATTACAATTAATTGTATCTGTATGTGATACCTGCATTAAAGTTCAAATTGATTAATAGCAAAATAGTCAAAACAGATAAGTCAAAAACATCAAGACGATTGTAAGCATATAGTTAGTTGTTTGGCTTTTTATTTACATTAATAGTATTGCTTTATTGTTATAAATTGTTCACTTTTGGAGAAATTATTAAATTGTGAGTAAAATGAAAAAGTATTTAGCAGAAATGATTGGTACAATGGTACTTGTATTGATAGGATGTGGTAGTGCGGTTTTTAATGGTGGTTGCGGTACTCCTGCACAAGTGTTAATGGTGGCAATGGCATTCGGATTTTCCGTTGTTGCTATGGCTTATACTATAGGTGGTATTTCCGGATGTCACATTAATCCTGCAATTACTTTGGGGTTTATGCTTTTAGGGCGTATGAAAAGTAAAGAGGGATTAATGTATATGCTGTTTCAAGTGATAGGAGCATTAATTGGTTCTGCAATCATAGCACTGTTGACATCTAATATAGATATGGCTTATGTCACTACTACCGGTGCCAATTCTTGTGCTCCTGGTGTGGGAATAGCCGGTGGCTTTATTGCAGAGGTTATATTTTCTTTTGTATTTGTATTAGTGGTTCTTGGTACTACCGACGTTAAAAAAGGGGCTGGTAACTTTGCCGGATTAGCTATCGGAATTTCTCTTGTACTGGTTCATATTTGTTGCATACCCCTTACTGGTACTTCTGTCAATCCTGCTCGTAGTATTGCTCCCGCACTATTTGCTGGTGGTGAAGCCCTTTCTCAATTATGGATATTCATTTTGGCTCCTTTCATTGGTGCTGTCCTTTCCTCATGTGTTTGGAAATTAATACGTGATTATAAATAGACCTTACGATACGATTTCTATATATCGTAGATATAATATTTATGAGTAATACTAAAAAGCCAACTTATCCGTAACTGGGTAGGTTGGTTTTTCGTTTAAACTGACAGGTAAATCAATGTGTTTGAAAACAAAAAATCAGATAGAAATCTTTCGATTACTATCTGATTTTCAGTGGAGCGGTAAGCGAGACTCGAACTCGTGACCCTCAGCTTGGGAAGCTGATGCTCTACCAACTGAGCTACTA
>OHAE01001327.1_pt1 | contig 18740 bp, 19 predicted proteins | sample 1577061 | NCBI WGS metagenome assembly OHAE01 (sample SAMEA3541535, study PRJEB24748) | human gut metagenome | biome: human gut; feature: human-associated habitat; material: faeces | place: China | collected 2012
AGCTGAAGAACAGCTTGGATATACAAGCAATACACCTGTTTATCATAACAATAAAACAATATCAAATAACTCTAAATATGGTAATCTGTTTTCCATTTGTAACTAATAGCTTGTAGCCGAATAGTAAAAGAAAGCAATTGCAAGCGTGTAAAAAAAGAGTATCACGACATAGTTTCAATATAATGCCGTGACACTCTTTTTTTACTTGTCTATGCATGATGCGACAAAATAGACAATCGAAATGACCGTATAAAGGAAACACGGCAAGAATATCCAAAGCAAAGTCTTTACCCAACCGTTTGACAACCACACACCTTCATTCCTTGACATCATATTAGACATATCATAGAAATGGCGAGTGAGGATTTCTTTGTTTTTCTTTCGGTGGTCTTCAAGAAGTTTGGACTCGTTTTCAATGAGTTTCTTCCTGTTGTTGATTGCCTGTTCCATATCGGCATCATCAATCTTTGCTTTGACAGTTATGTCTTTTACTTTGCCGATGTAGGCTTCAATAGCTTTGGTGACAGTATTCGCTTTATCTGAGGCTTCACTTAATTTGTCTTTTGCTTCATGCATGGAAGCAGTAGCCATTTCAAGGCCACTTTTTGCCGAAGTCAAACTATTGCCAGCATCCTTGTAGGCTTGAAGCTGTTGGTCAAACTTGTCCGAGGTCTTGTCCGTTTCGATATTCTTGTCTATCGTGTTCTCGAAAGATCCGAAATCCATATCTGAGATTTTACTTTTACCTATTGGCATAGTATCAATGTTGTTGGTTGAATATTCGGTTATCTGCCATATCCTTGCTTCTTGCGAGGTCTGCACAGGCGATTAGCCATCATAGCGCAACGATACGCCCAAGACAGTTCATCCTCGTCCTTGTCACGTCCCCAACCTGAGGTTGCACCACCTCCGCCACCGCCAGACTGGGCGGCAATGGTTGTGGCAGCATCAATGTACTCAGCAAAGAGAAGAATGGCGGTCTTCTGCACATCACCTATCTTGGCAAATACTTTGTCGGCATCCAAAGCTATATTCTTATCGATGATATCCAGACAATTCTGAGGAATATCAACAGGGTAATGATGAAACTCGTCCGTATAGAAGTCGAAGTGACGTATCTTTGGAGAGTCGTCCGCAGTAGGCATGGGTTTGGGTACAGTCATAATCTTTGGCTGTTGGGTATTCTTTGTTGGAGTTGAAACTGGTTTCTCCAATTCTTGATGATGCAGTTTTGCCCAAGTACCTTCAATCTTTGAGGGCATCAGACAACGACCTTTGCCAAGTTCCGAGGACTTATAAATGGAGTTACCACGCTTGATGGCATAGCCACGCACTTGTCCTTTATTGTCAGATTGTAGTTTGACATCATATCCCATTTGCGTGAGGCATTTTGTGTATAGTCCCCAATCAAAGTACGACATCTTAGCCAAAACGGAAAGGCAATCATTGATTATCGCTTCCTTATTTTGGCGGCTCACTTCTTGTGCATCTTTCCAATCACGCTGTTGCCCAACCTTGGCGGCAGCAGCCATCGCTCTTTCGTAGATATAATGGGCATCATTCACGTTGCCCCTTATGTCTATGCGGTTCGCATCAATGTGAAGGTGCATAATGCCACTCTTGCTGTCACGATGGAGCGCAACTACATATTGGCTGTCTTTGAGGTTGGTTGCCTTTGCACTCTTGCGCTTCGACTTGGCTGAAAGGTCAACCGCATCAAACGCACGGATAAAGTCATCCGCCAACCTCTGCCATTCCTCCATCGTCCAACCTTGCGTTTCCTCCGAGGTTGGGGAAACCTCAATACGTATCATGTTCCTTTTGAGCGGATGATAACGGTTCAATTTGTCCTCAAACTTCTTCTGCAAGGCAAGCATTCTTGCCCACATTGCCGTTGGGGAAATATCATCGGGCAAGAGATTGGCCTTTACTATCTCTGCCTTGTCCTTATCTACTGAGTAACGTATGGCATTTGCGCCATGACTTATTACCTTTGCTTTTGCTATCATATATGTCGTATGTTCTATTGGGTTAAGTATTTCTCTATCTCAATCATGCGGTTCAAGATAACTTCTGCACTTGTTCTCCATCGTTTCATGAAGATTTCACTGCGGAGAATGTTCTCACGTTCCGTAAGCGGACGTCCTTTGAGAAAGCCGAACAATTTCTGTATATCGCCCCTGGCATCCGAAAGGCTGTTCAAAGCCTTCATTTCTTTGTCAGTCAAGCGTTGTTTGGGATATTTGCCTTCCAACAGCTTGCGTGCGTATGCGCTTGTGGTCAGTCCGCAAATAGCAGCATATTCCGCTATCTCCTTATGAAGCTGTGGCGTAAGCCTTATTATCAGACGACTCGTGTATTTCGGTGCCTCCTTTTCTGTATTTTTCTTATTCATACCAAGTATGCTTCTATAAATGTGTGCAACCCAATGCGAGCTTGCGAGCGTTCAAGAAGTCCATTGGCATACGGACAAACGAAGTGCGTTTGTATGACATTGGTATTTCTTGCATAGCACCGCTATCAGAGTTTACGCACAAGCACGCTACGCACTGCGGTTGCACTTGTTCACAGACTTGTTGTATAACGATTCTCAAATTACCCAAGCAACAGCAATTGTGGAGCATCCTCCGCTTCCATCTGTTCTTTGACGAATTGCCTTCTGGCTTCTGCCTCCAGTTCCATGTCAGAGACGCTTGGCGGTGGAACATCTTCCTCCTCTCCATTATTGCCATTTCCTGAAGTTAGGGAAGAAAAGGAACTGTTGGCAAGTTGTGTTGGAGAAGTACCGCCATTTTTGATTGGTGGATCCTCCTTGTTAGGGAATGCGGTTGTGGAAGTCATAATATTAGACTTGCCGGAATAGTCTCTTTGGTTGATGGGAACATAGTGAGGATTGACATATTTCTTGCCGTCAACAATCCATGCAGAAATGCATAGCAATGTGTGAACACTTCCTCGTCTTGTCTGTACAGAAGAAAGGATGCCCAATTTGTTCATGTGGTCAAGCATCTTGGAGACGGTTTTTCGGTCACACTTCCATAGTTTGGATAGAGCCACCTCTGACATGTTCACCTCCCATAATGCGGTTGTGGACTCCCCAACCTCATTTGAGGTTTCAATCTGTCGTGTCACAATCTGAATGAGTTGATAAAGGCATGAAAGGCGGTTGATGCCAGCCGTGCCACCCATCAGATAGTTTACTTGTTCATTACTCAGGATAATGCTGTTGAAAATATTACTGTTCATCGTTGTTTTATTTTTGTTATGTAAATCTGTTCATGCTGTTATGCGGAAAACTCTCTGACGTCAAAAGAGGAACTATCGCCTCATGCCGAAGCCTCTCTCTGGCATATAATACTCCTTGTCGTATGCGATATGGTCAAGCACACGTTGCAGTCGGTCAAGTTGGGGGCTGTCAAGCACTTGTATGGCATTGATGGTAATTTTCTGTGATGCAATTCTTCGATGCTCACAATTTCTTTCCGACATGGTTCCGTCACCGTCAGCATAGACCGAATGAAGATAGGTATTGACTGCTTCCGTCTGTTCCTTGCTTGGGTAAGCAGCAGGAAAGCGGTCGGAAATGTAGTCTACCATATTGCTGACCGCATTAGCCAACAGAGGGTCGCGTTTTTGCAGACTGTTTACAAGTTCATCTTTCGTCATAATGCTATGGTCTATTGTTCATTTCATTCAGACGGTTTGCAGCCTCCAGTCTTATCTCCTCCTCCGACATGGCTCTTGCTCCTCGTACCCAGTCAAGCAAGGCTTTCTTCTCAAAGAAGATGAGCTTGCCAGCAGGCTTGAAGTACGGCAACTGGTTAAGATGCGTCATCTTGTAGAGCGTGCTCTTGGCAATGCCGAGAAAGGCGGAAGCCTCTTCAAGGTTCAACACTTCCTTTGTCATATAGCAAAGGTTCTCCAACTTGTTCACTCTCGACTGAAGCTCCACTATCTTGCGCTCATGGTCGAGGTTCATCTTTAATGCGTTCTTTTCTGTCATAAATCTGATATTTTGTTTATTTCGTTATCGATTTCGGCTGCAAAGGTATATTGTTGACAATGATATTCAAGCAGCCGTTATGGTTTATTAAAAGTGCTGATTTTCAATTCTTTGGTTCTATTTTACCATGCTGCAATGTGGTAGATTGGTCGGACACTCACTTGAAATTCAGCATCTTCAAATGTCTATCGTTCAAACAATCACAAAACCAAAGATTGGACAATAAGGGTGGCAAATATTTGGTTCTATTGCCAGTTCGCGTTTTTGAAAATGTCCATCAGAGTGCAAAACAAAATTTAACACCCGATTTTCGCAAGTCATGCTGTTTGAGGTCAAAACCGTTTGCAATAACCACATTTGGGGTACAATGGTAGGAAAATGAGTTGTGAATGAGAGAAATAGGGATTTCCCCTCGTTTTTCAAGGGACAAATTTGTACCTTTGCAAACGAAACAGAGGTATTCCACAAGGGATATTTCGGGCGAAGTGTCCTTGACTTTATTTTTCCGTGGTTTTGTCCCGTTTTTGTCCCTCGCTGATTTTGTGTCACGAAACAAAAATCTGCAAGTGGCTGATTTACAGCGATTAAAATCGTGTTTTGGAGAATTGGTAACGGCAACCACCAGAAGGGCCCATTTGCACCCGTGAAAGTGGCATCACAGAGGAACTCGTTGGTCTGGAAAATGACATCATCAATCTCCTCTTCAAGGATGTTGATGCCGAAGTCTTGTAGTATGTCTGCCATGCTGTTATGTCGTTTCTATGTTAGTCCTGAATACTTCCAATGATACTCCATCCTGCACTGCGCCACCTGCCCATGGCGGCGGCAACGACCTGTGCCTTGTGGTCGGGTTTGTCGTAGGAGGCACGGAGAAGCTCGCTGGTCTTCATCGCTGAGGAGAGTCTGGAGATATACATGACAAGACTCTCGTTCTTCTTGGCAATGTCTCTGTATATGGAAAGATATTGCTTCTTGCGCTGGGCATTGGGCATATAGGCATCCTGCGTGGCCTTGATGGCGCTCTTGAAGACTGCGGCCTGCTCCTGCCAGTAGCGTTGCTCTACTGCAGTGCCTCCTGCCTGGAGAATGCGACGGATATTGTTTTCAAAGGTCACCAACTTGGAGGTGATCTTGTCACCCTCCACTCCCCATGCAAGGTCGAGTGCGCCACCTGTCCTGTCGGCCACATTAAGTGCCTCGATTTCGGCACGTTTGACCAATGCGGAGTCGAGCTTTTCAGCGTCATCGACCTGCTGGTAGCAAGCCATACCTGCCGTGCTGCGGTAGGTGAGCTTGTTCTTCTTTGCCGCTGACTTGCGGTAGCTGTTGTGAAACATCCAATAATAGATTTCGGGGGTAAGGGAGCCTGTGCCGACCTCCTGAACGGTAATCTGGTTCATCTTGGAAGCGTCATGGTCGTAGCTTACGCCCTGCGCACTGACGGCGTGGACAGTGAGACCACACAAAAGGGAAAGGAATATTTTCTTCTTTTTCATCATTCTGGTTTCATTTTTTATCTTTTGGTTGTCACTTCAGGGCATCATAGGAGCTTTTGCGCCACCTTCCGAATGCACCGTTGACAATCTGTTCCTTGGTCTGGATATTGTAAATCTCCCTCTTCCAGTAACCTATCCTGAGCTGGATGTAACGCCATGTCTCGAAATAGGCTTTGTTCAGATGGGCCTCGATATTGTCGAGGTTAGTGTTGATGCTCTCCAACAACATCATGAGGTCGGAGGTGGAACAGGCGGCTGCACCTGTCACATAGAGGGCAAGTTCGCTGACGGAACGGTAAAGTTCCTTGCCTTCAGCAGCTACCCTGTCTATGAGCCGGAGGTTGACGGTGAGTATCAGGGTGTCGCTTTTCTCGAACCCACGTCGCTGCAGGACTTCCTTGTAGTCCTCCAACATCTTCTTGTAGTCGGCAATCCGGTCGGTAACGGTGTTGTAGGTGCTATAGACATTCATGCCGGTACGGACGGACTGGTAGATGACATCAATGACATCGAAGGCCCTGGTGTATTTGTCCAAATCGACATTCAACTCCTTATAGTCATGGGTTGCATCAGCACTGTATTCATGCAACAGGGTGTTGCCGGCCTCCAAGGTGCTGCGGGCCAACAGGAGGCTACGCTGCTTCTTGTGGTCATTGATATACGCTTCCACACTGGTAAAGTCAAAGGCGAACTGGGCCTTGACAACCATGGGAAGGGACATCAAAAGGAGGAACAGGTACTTTCTCATTGCTTATGGTGTTTGGATGGTCAACGGGTCTCTACCGGTGGAACGGGCATTGCGCATCCATCGGTGATGGGCTTCCTGGAGGATATTGCTCCGTCTGCCGGCCTGGTCATCGATGTAGGGGCCATAGCGGTTCCAGACATCGAGGATGCTCAGCTTGTAGTGCATCATCTTTTCCAGACTGACAAGGTCGGCATAGATATGGCTGAGACGGGTCTCTACTTGACGGGCTATATCCAGACGGTCACTGGCCCACAGCAGATGGTAGGCATCACCGCTTTGGTCTTCCTCCAACGGCTCGGACTTGATATATTCGGTGGAGACCTGACAGTTCGGGTATTCCCGGGCCACCTCGCTGATGGCATTGTTGACAAGCTGCTCCTTCTGCTTGGCCTCCATATTGGGGTCGAGTTCCACGATGCGCACGACCTGGGTGTCACTGTAGTTGGCGGTGAGCTCCCACTCTATGCCGATGATGGCTCTGTGTATCTTGATGCCCAGGAAATACTTGGGCTTGCGGACAAGGGTGACCTTGGCCTTGAAGAGGACTGTTCCCTTGATGTTGGCCATGGTGGCTTCACGCTCATAGGTCCATCCGTTCCATTGGCCCTCTCCCTGCCATGTGAGGTTGTAGGCGAGCTTGCAGTCCTGCATGATGGCAGGGATGCGGTAGTAGTCATCGGTCTGCACGTCATCGTCATGAGCTGCTTCGTCCTTTGCCTGTTGGATGTCGGCAAGTTTCTTCTGCCAGGTGTCCAGCTCGCCTTTCAAACTGTCTATCGTAGTGAGGTTGGCATTGTATTGCTGACGTAATTTGGCGGCTTCCTCGATACTGGCTGTGGAAATCTGCTTCAAAAGGTTCTTGTTCTGGGTCTCCAGCTGGTCGATCTGCTGCTGCAAGAGGGTGATGTGCTGCTGGGCCTCACTCTCCTGGCTGTCCAACTCGGAGGTGTCGATGTTGTTCTCTGTGACACTGGTGGCCATGACGCACTGCTTGGTATGGTCATTCAGACTGCTGCCGCACTTGCTGCACTTATACTGGGTGCTGCCTTTACCAAGGGTAGTGCCGTCGGTACAGGTGACACTGATAAGGGCTTCCTCACAGCCTTTGAGCTTTTCCATATCGGAGGCCTGGTAGTAGTTCCTACTGTCATAGCCGATATAATAGGTATAGCCTTCTTCGTTGTCATTATACTCGGAGAGACGGGCTTCAAGGACGCTCTTGAAGGTGGGCAAATCCATGGTGTAGGAGTCGAAGACTTCTTCATAGACTTCTTCCCTGACATACCAGGAATGGGTGACGGTGATACTGTAGGCATAGGCTTTGGCATACTGGCCGCTCTTTTTCTTGCTCAAGACATAGGCAGACATCCAACTGTTGAAACTGTATTGATGTCCATTCTCAGCTTGGGCATTGGGCTGGTTGACACGGCTGCGTGACCATCCAGCATGGTTCTCGGAGTTCTGGAGAATGGCTTCTTTTTGACTCGCATCGGGAGAGAAATTCGCATCCTTCGTGCTGATTCTATACCAATGGTCACCATTGAGGATGGCGTCGTCATCTGTTGGCGGCATATAGTCGCAAAGGACTTCACTGCCCTGGTCAACACGGTAGATGTACCATCTTTGCGTGTAGTATCTGCCCATGCCATCATCATTGAAGAGGGATTGCCACTCGGTGAGGTTGTAATTGGAGAGGTCAAATAGATTGGCGACTCCTTCCTCACCTCCAACAAGATTCAGCAGGGCGGTACCGACTCCATCATCAAGGCTCTTTACAAAGCTATAGGTGGATTCGGCGGCATTGACAAGGGCTGGGAGCTTGCCTTGGATGATGCCATCAAAGGAGCTGTTGCCGATGAGATTGCTGACACCTGCTCCTGCTAGACCTGCGCCCATCTCATAGAGTTTGTCAAGGTCCTGCTGGAGGCTTTCTTTGGTGAAACGGTTGCCTATGTTGTCGCCGAAGCCATCGAAGAAGGTCTTCCAATCGACATCGCCCAGGGTGGAGAGGTTGACAAGGTCTGCGACATCCTGCCTCAGTTCTAGAAAGGCAATGTCTTTGAAAGAGAGCGTGGAGTTGGTGACAACCTGCTCAAACTGCATACAGAGGCTCTTGACCTCTGCACAGATCTTCATGAGGTAGCTTCCCCAATACAATGCCGAATGGGGCTGCTTCAACATCATCTTGCTGACCGTCCAAATCTTAGGCATGATCTTGGCAGAGACAAGGTTGTAGATGCGGCGGTAATAGTAGTTCTCTGTCCTGTCACTGAGGAGTCCCAAATCAGTAAGGGCCTTGCGGTCAAGGTACTTGGAGGTGAAGATACCGGCGGCAGCGACCTCGGCAGTGGTATAGTGGTCAAGGATGTCCTTTATCTGGGACTTATAATAGACCTCGGCAACAGATTCCGTACCATACGATGTGGACATAGCGGCAATGGTCTTTGCATCTATGTTCACACGCACATACTGCGCTCTGGCTGTGGGGACAGCGAGAGTGCAGATAAGCGTGAGTATGGTAAGAAGGTGCTTCATCTATTGATGGTATTCTTTCAGGATTTGTTGCCAATGGGTTTCCCAGTTACGGGTGATGTATGCGCTATAGTCCTCGGACTGAACCTTGATCCAACGTTCTCTTATAGCTTTGAGACGACGTTGGAGGACGGCCTCCGTTTGTCGCCATGTACGGGCAAGGCGCTTTTCATGGGGCATGAAAAGACGGATATACCAAGGCTGGCTGAACAGCAGGGTATTGAAAAGACGCAAGCGCAAGAACTCAATGTCTTCGAGACTGATTCTCAAGACTGGCCTCAAATAGGGCTCTTTCTCGAAAGAGGTGCAGAGCTTTTGGGCATGGACGAGAAGAATCTTCTGCCGTAAAGTATCGGTCAGAGGGACAAACTGGGCGTCAGATGAGTCTGCAGCTGGAGGATCAACTGTAGGATGGTTCATACCATACAGTTGTTGAACCTCATCCTGGCTATCATCGTTGTCCGGAATGAAAATGGATGGATCGTCGAAAGGGTTGGCTTCGTCTTCTTCCTCCTGACATACTGGCGCAGATGGTGATTCCTGCTGGAGTTCTGGATGCTTCTCCGTGTAATCGGCATCCTCATATTGCACAAGTTGTTCCTCGGTCATATTCAAGGAGAGACCGGCTGCGGCAAGCTTGGATTTGAGGAGGGTTACAAAGGATTGGTCGATGCAGTCATAGGCAAGTAAATCGGCCTCGGACAGCTGACAAAGGTCACGAAGAAAATAACCATTGTCATAAGGCAAGACTGCTTTAATCTTGCGGAACTGTGAAGGACGAACATCGCCTTTATCGAAGAGACACCAAATGCCTAAGGAGAGGTCTTTTCTTTTCATGATGGGATAGTGGGGGATAAATGTAAAACATGACCGGTCTGGTTGACACGCTGGGCAAAAGGCAGGGACTTGCCAATGCCGCTGAGCTTCCAGTCCCGACAGTAGGCTTCAATGGCTTCCTGATGGGAACACCCCAATTCTTTCTTGTAGAGCTTCAGGGCTTCCTTCTCGGCTCGCTCGGTGGTGTAGGTCATATAGCACTCCCTGGGTTCTTCGACACCGAAGACTTCACCGACCTGACCACGACGAATAAAGACTTCCCGGAAGAAGGCTCGTCCATCCTTGTTGTCTAGGCGGTTAATGGTGAAGATCTTCTTGCAATCGACATCGGTAAGACCAAGAATCTTCTGTATCTCACCGAAACGCTCACGGAACTTGCTCTGGTCGAGGAGCATCATGACATCGGAGTTGTTGATAATGGCTTCCTTGACGACAGGACTGCCGATGATGTCCTGGATTTCCTGAGTCACCACACCGACACTAGCCCAGAACTTTCTCGCAGTCTTGTACAGGTACTTGATGTACTCGGCCATCAACGGGGAGGCAATGGCTTTCCAAGCCTCTTCAATGACCAGCACCTTCCTGTTCTTCTTCAGACGCATCTTCTGCAGGAAGACATCCATGATGATCAGGGTGACTATCGGGAAGAGCTTCTTGTTCTCTTTGATGGCATCGACCTCGAAGACGATGAAAGTCTCGCTGAACAGGGTACTATCCACACTCTCGTTGAGAATCTTGTCGTAGTTGCCGCCCTTGTAGAAGGGCTGTAGCATGAAACGGTACTTGTCATAGTCAATGTCGGCAATGTTGCTCTCGACACAGATAATCTCCAAGGCTTCCGTAGAATACTCGTAGAAGCTGTTGAAAGAGAGTGCATCAACCTTTAGGGCTTTCCGGCGGGCTTCGAGGTCGGCAATCTTCCTGCTTACTAGGTGGTTCAGCTCCTGGGCATCACGGCTTGCATCCTTGCGTTTCTCAGCAGCGGTGAGGGTGGAACGGATATTGTCACGGCGGGACGGGGCGTAACCGTCGAAACCGTTGAAATAGACATCGTAGTATTCGGTGACTATCTGCTCCACAATACGGAACTCCAGTTCACTGATCTTGTCATCAGTGCCCTTCCATATCATCAGAATGAGGTTCTTCAGGAAGTCTATCTTCTCGATATTCAGCTCTTCCTTGTTGATATTGAAAGGGTTCATGGTGATGGGCTTCTCTTCGGTGTAGGCGATGTACTTGCCGCCAAGGTACTCACAGAGTCCTTCGTAGGAGTTTCCCGTATCGACCATGACGACATCGGTGCCGGCCTCATGGAGCTGGCGTACCACACTGTTCATATGACATGCATGTGGAAGCCTTTATATATAGCATAACATACTGAGCCACAACACTTTCATAAAAACAATAAAATCTAAACGGTACAAATATTGAACAAGGGAAAAATAGTCATTCAAAGCACTCACCAAAGAGAAAAAACTATGACAGGGGCAAAAAGTAGATTTAAGATTATTTATGAAAATATTTTGGACGATTTTGACTGATTGCTATCCAAAGAGCGCATTTTTGGTAAAAAGTACCATTCTCATTATCCATAAAGAGTGAGACAGTCGAAAAAGAAAAAGAGGGGTATGAGTGCCTTGCAGGAGGACTGCAAAAAGGGTCAAAAGTGGGTGTCTTGTACCTTGGTTGTATTTCAGTCGGCATATATGGCTGATATACAATGCAGGTTAATAATTCGGCGGCAAGTTATCACATTTTATGCTCGCATAGTTAAGACCTTATCTTGCCCCGACAAAGTGCAAACATAGTTGGCTTTGTTTGTATGAGCTAATGAATGCATTTGTATAACGATACTATTTTGCCTTGGAATGTTGCTATAGTCCACAAATTTTGCCTAATTCGCTAATTCTATTGAAAATTTTGCTCATAAGATAGCGACTATTCCAATTATAATATGTATATTTGCACAATAAATCCAGTCGGAATGAATATGGAATCAAACGAGAAACCCATTATCAACCGCATCAAAGTGGTTCTGGTGGAACAGAGAAGGACGAACAAATGGTTGGCAGACACTCTTGGAAAAGACTGCACGACAGTTTCAAAATGGTGTACCAATACGGCACAGCCCGGATTAGAAACTTTGGTAAAGATTGCAGAATGCCTGAATGTTGATGCCAGAGAATTGATTGTTCCTACAAAGAAATAACAACTGCGCTAAAAGAAAGATATATGGCAACATCAATAAATTTGTCAAAGATTACAAAAGTTGACCTTCGTGACTGCTGGCAGAATGAGGCAACAGATTTCACTCCTTGGCTTGCGACAGAGGAGAATATGTCTCTGCTTGCCGATGCTCTTGGAATGAACGAGCTTGAAGTAAAAGCACAGGAAGAACATGTCGGTCCTTTCCGTGCGGATATTCTCTGTGTAGATTCAGGGACAGACAAATTGGTGTTGATAGAAAACCAATTGGAGAAGACTGACCATAACCATTTAGGGCAGATTCTGACATATGCAGCAGGACTTGATGCTGTTACTATTATCTGGATTGCTGAACGCTTCACGGAAGAGCACAGAGCAGCCATTGACTGGTTGAATCGTATCACAGACAAAGAATTCAACTTCTTTGGTGTAGAAATCGGCTTGATAAAGATAGGCAGCAGTCCTGCCGCTCCAATATTCAATGTGATAGCCAAGCCAAACGGCTGGTCAAAAGATGTCCGTACCTCGTCCAGTCAGACTTCAAATGAGAATCGAACAGATGCGGAAATGTCAAGATACGAATTCTGGTCTGCATTCTGTGAGTACATGGCAAATAATCCGTCCAAGAAGTTTCGCACACAATCCCCTTCTTACAGCCACTGGATGAATATCGCCATTGGTCGCTCTAATTTCCAGATTTGCCTTCTTCTTAATTCGAGGGAGCAGAAGATAACTGTGCAGTTGTATATAGGTGATGACATTGACAAGAAAAACTTTGATGCTTTACTTGCATACAAGGATGAAGCAGAAACAGCAATTGGCGAAACATTGGACTGGAGGCGACTGGATGGAAAGAAGACATCAACAGTCGATTTGTATAAGAAGTGTGATTTCACGAAGAAGTCATCCCAAGCAGAACTCTTTGAATGGCTGAAAGAATACACAGAACGATTCGTTACTTTCTTCAAGCCCATCATAAAGAAACTATAATGGATTTCTTTTTATCATAGAACTTCCTATAATAAATGATTATGTGAAGATAATACAGTCAGGAACTATGAGCATGCAAAATTTGACAGAAGAAGATATAAAGCTGCGTTATATTACACCATCCATCGTAAACAGTGGATGGTCGGTTCAAGATATAACTATGGAAACTAAGGTTAAATTGACTGATGGCAAGATTAATCTTAGAGGAAATATGGTGTCACGTGGGAAAGCAAAATTCGCCGACTACGTGCTATACTACAATCGTGCAACTCCGATTGCCATAGTTGAAGCGAAAGATGCAAACCACACTGTCGCATTTGGGATGCAACAGGCGAAGGAGTATGCCCAGATGATGGATATTCCTTTTGCTTTCAGTTCTAACGGACTTGGTTATCAAGAGTATGATTTTCTGACAGGTAGAGAGCGTTCGTTCCCGATGGATGCGTTCCCCACAAAAGAAGAACTGTATGCTCGCTTCCTGACTGAAAGCAATGACGGAAAGGGACTTTCAGATGAAGAAAAGAAAGTCATCAATCAGCCATACTGCACAGGACAAGACATTTTCCCACCACGTTATTACCAACGTAACGCTGTAAACCGTACTGTAAATGCTGTTGCGCAAGGGAAAAAACGCCTGTTGCTTGTCATGGCTACTGGTACAGGCAAGACCTATACGGCTTTTCAGATAGTATATCGGCTTCTAAAATCTGGATTGGTGAAGAAAGTGCTGTATTTGGCTGATAGAAACGTATTGGTTGACCAGTCTATCCAGCAAGATTTCAAACCTCTTTCAAACACAATCCATAAAGTGGATTATCAGAAAGATATAGAAACACATGGTGGACATTTAGCCTACGAGGTATATTTCTCTCTTTATCAGCAGTTGATAGGGAAAGAAGGGAAACAAAATTATAAGGAACTCTTTAAGCCAGAGTTCTTTGATATGGTGATTGTGGACGAGTGTCATAGAGGTAGTGCCAAGGATGATAGCAGCTGGCGAGAAATACTGGAATATTTTAGTGAGGCAATTCAACTTGGTATGACAGCCACCCCAAAGGAAACTAAATACCAATCAAGTATCAGCTATTTTGATGAGCCAATTTACACATATAGCCTAAGGGAGGGCATTGAAGACGGATTCCTTGCCCCATTTAAGGTTGTCAATGTCACTACAAATATTGGTGACGAATGGCGACCCATAAAAGGACAAAGAGATATATACGGCAATCTTATCGAAGACCGCATCTATAATAATTCCGACTATGATTACAACATCATCATAGAAGACCGAATCCGAGAAGTTGCACATGAAATAACGCAGTACCTGAAAAGTACAGACCGTATGGCTAAGACTATTGTATTCTGTGCTGATGAAGACCATGCCGACCGTATGCGTACGGCACTTGTCAATGAGAACGATGATATGTGCAGGAAGAACCCTGACTATGTTGTTCGCATTACAGGTAGCGACCCTTATGGACAGTCGAAACTGGACTACTTTATTTCTGTAGCTTCAAAATTCCCTGTAATTGCAACAACAAGCAAACTTCTCTCTACGGGTGTGGACTGCAAGATGGTGAAACTTATAGTATTAGACCAGCGTATAAACTCGATGACAGAGTTCAAGCAGATTGTTGGTCGCGGTACAAGAATCCGTGAGAAAGACGGGAAGACTCACTTTACACTCATGGATTTCCGTAATATCACACGCTTGTTTGCCGACCCTGATTGGGATGGCCCCATTGAAATAGACGAAAACTATACTAAGGATAAAGGTAAGCCCTATCCGCAAATAGAGGATGAACCGTCTGTTGTCAGTGAACCAGATCCTGAACGTCCACCTAAGCCCATTGTAGGCAAGGACGGCTGCACGGTAAGGGTCATCAACAAGGTAGTTTCTGTATATGATGCTAATGGAAAACTTCTTCGTACGGAAAGCATTACTGACTATACACGTAAGAATATAAACGATACTTACGCCAATCTTGATGATTTTATCCGCAGATGGAATGAAGCCGAGAAGAAAGCGGAGATTACCGACTTGCTACGTGAGAGTGGTATCGACCTGCAAGCATTAAAACACGAAAGAAACATGGATGATGTTGACGATTTCGACTTCATCTGTCATATAGCGTATGGCAAAAAACCGCTTACGAGGCGTGAACGTGCTGAGAATGTGAAGAAGCGTGACATCTTCAACAAGTATGGTGCGGAAGCACGGAAAGTACTTGAAGCCCTGCTTGACAAGTACGCAAATGACGGCATTACCCAGTTGGAGAACAGAACAGTGCTACGTCTTGATCCGTTCCGCCAAATGGGTTCTCCTGCCAATATAGCCAAGCTGTTTGGAGGCAATCAGCAGTATTTCTCAGCAGTGAAAGAACTTGAAAGTTTAATTTATAGCAATATAGCATAACCAGATATGGCACTTAATAATTTTGTAAAGAGCATCCGAAACATCATGCGCAACGATGCTGGTATCAATGGCGATGCCCAGCGTATCGAACAGATAGCGTGGATGTTGTTTCTGAAAGTATATGACGAGAAAGAAAATGACTGGGAGTTTAACGAAGATGGTTACACTTCGTTCATCCCGGAGAACTGCCGATGGCGCAACTGGGCAAAAGACAAAGGGGATGGAGAAGCGTTGACGGCAGATGACCTGTTGAAGTTTGTGAACGACACGCTCTTCCCCACATTGAAAGGGCTTGAGGTAACCCCTTCCACCCCCATGCGTAGCACCATTGTAAAGACTACATTTGAGGATGCCAACCAATACATGAAGGATGGAGTTCTGCTTCGTCAGGTTATCAACGTCATTGACCAACTCGACCTTGGCGACTATGAGGAGAGCCATGCTTTTGGTGAGATATACGAGTCTATTCTGAAAGAAATGCAGTCAGCTGGTTCGGCAGGTGAGTTCTATACACCACGTGCCTTGACTGATTTCATGGCAGAAATCATCAATCCAAAGGTCGGAGAGAAGATGGCAGACTTCGCCTGTGGCACTGGTGGCTTCATTACAAGCTGGCTGAAAGCTCTTGATAAAAAGGTGCAGACTGCAGAAGACAAAGAAGAATACGCCAGGTCAATCTATGGCATTGAGAAGAAGCAGTTCCCCTATATGCTGTGTGTTACCAATATGCTTCTACATGACATTGACTCTCCAAAAGTGATGCATGACAACTCCTTGACGAAGGATGTGCTCAACTATACGGACGAAGACAAGTTTAATGTCGTACTGATGAATCCACCTTACGGGGGTAGCGAGAAGAACGACATTAAGCAACATTTTCCATCGGATTTGAGTTCAAGTGAGACTGCCGACCTGTTCATGGTGCTCATCATGTACCGTCTTGCAGCGAACGGTCGTGCCGCCGTCATTTTACCTGACGGATTTCTGTTTGGCACTGATAATGCAAAACTTGCCATCAAAGAGAAGCTGCTCCGAGAGTTCAATCTGCATACCATTATCCGTCTGCCTGGCAGCATATTTGCACCCTACACCAGCATAGCAACGAATATCCTCTTCTTCAATAACGAGCGTGCAGAAGGAGCGGAAGAAGGATTCTCTACCGACAAGATTTGGTTCTACCGCCTTGATATGCCAGAAGGCTACAAGCATTTCTCCAAGACAAAACCTATGCGTGCAGAGCATTGTGGCCCTATCATTGACTGGTGGAATAACCGTCAAGAGATTGTAGATACGGAGAACAATAACGAGAAGTCCCGCTGCTTTACTGCCCAGCAGCTATTGGAGTTGGATTGCAACTTCGACCAATGCAAGTTCCCCAAGGATGAGGAAGAGATACTTCCCCCTGCTGAACTCCTTGCCGACTACTTCAAGAAACGCAAGGCTCTTGACCACGAGATTGACAAGACGCTGGCAGAGATACAGCGGATATTGGGAATAGAAACCAATATTGAAGAGTAGTGATAAGAAACATTGTATTTATGATTGTTCAATCTACTGATATTCAGAAGGTAATATTCTGCTCGCCTTATAAATGAGGTAAACAAAGCCTATAACAGAATAATATGGTAAAAACAATACAGAATCCACAGCAAGACTCATTTGTTTCTGACCTAAAGAGTATCGCAAATGAAGCTCGTAGGCAAGCTTATCGTGCGGCAGACCATCTATTGGTAGTGCGCAATTGGCTTATTGGTTGGCGAATAGTCGAACAAGAACAGGCTGGAAAAGAGCGTGCCGAATATGGCAAAAAGATATTAGAGCTCGCTTCTCAGTCTCTAACCCAAGAATTTGGAAAGGGGTTTGGGCTGACAAGCATAAAGAATATGCGTTCTTTCTATCTGACATTTAGCAAACTGCAGATTAGTCAAGCAATGCTTGACCAATTCGGGATTGAAAGTAACTCAATTCGTCAAGCAGCGCTTGACGAATCAATGATACCATTTTATCCCAATCTTTCATGGCTTCACTATGAGCGTTTGATGCGTGTTAAAGATGAAGCCGCTCGATTGTGGTATCTGAAAGAGACAGCTCGGGAGCAGTGGGACTACCGTACCTTGCAACGCAATATTTCGTCGCAGTATTATTATCGCTTGTTGCAAACTCCAGAGCAATTGCGCCATGAAGTAAGTGATGAGATGCATTCTCTGACTAAAAATTTTGAACATGACAAGCACTCTTATTTAAAGAATCCTGTTATCGCTGAGTTCTTGGGATTGCCACAAAACCCTGTCTATAGCGAGTCGAAACTGGAGACTGCAATAATTGACCATTTACAGACCTTTATCATGGAGTTAGGTAAAGGTTACGCTTTTGTGGCACGTCAGCAACACATCAAGACCGACATGGGTGATTTCTATATCGACCTTGTTTTCTACAATATCATCTTGAAATCGTATTTAATCATTGACTTGAAGACCACGCAAATAACCCATCAGGATGTAGGTCAGATGGATATGTACATACGAATGTACGATGAACTGAAAAAGGAAGAAGGAAACAATCCCACAATAGGTCTGTTGCTGTGCTCAGATACCAGCAAAGACCTTGCACGCTATTCCATCTTGAAAGATAGCAAGCAACTTTATGCTGCTAAATATCTTACTTATCTGCCTACAGAAGAGGAATTAAGCCGTGAGATTCGTGAACAAAAAGAGTTTTTCGAACTACAAGAGGGAAAGAAAAATGAAACTATCAATGAATAATATAAAGATTCTTGTCTGCTTGCTTATGTTTATTATAAGCTACCAAAGTAAAGCACAGACTGTCGGATATACATATAAGGCTCTTGCAGCCGAAGGTTGCAATATGAAATACAGTGTAGCGAAACAGGACACAATGTATTCCATCGTTGCGACAGTACGCTCAGACAGAATGAATTTCCTCAGTGAGCCAACAATGAAGATAAGGACATTCTCTGGAAAATACCTTGAATTAAAGGGGACTGTGATTGGTAATGGGAGCCAGTCAGCAGGTATTATCAGCGGCAACGTAGTAATACCTGTTACGGAGATAAGTTCTACCGCCCAGTTTAGGATTACTCCACAGCAATTTGAAATCTTGAATGAAGGTGTGGCAAAGATACGTTTGTCCATGACACCGATGAATCACGAGCGCATCTTCAAAAAAGACAAAATTGGAAAGAAACTCTATCAGTTCTACCAGAGGGAGAAACAAAAGGATGAAAACTTCTAAATCAATTGGAACAGAATGAACGGCAAGCAATTAAAGAACAGCATACTGCAATGGGCTATACAAGGAAAACTTGTGCCCCAAGACCCAAATGACGAACCAGCAAGCGTATTGCTCGAAAAGATTCGTCAGGAGAAAGAACGCTTGATAAAGGAGAAGAAAATCAAGCGTGACAAGAACGCATCTATCATCTACCGTGGTGAGGACAATTCCTATTATGAGAAGATACTCGCCACAGGAGAGGTGAAGTGTATAGATGAGGAG
>OHAE01001334.1_pt1 | contig 18588 bp, 22 predicted proteins | sample 1577061 | NCBI WGS metagenome assembly OHAE01 (sample SAMEA3541535, study PRJEB24748) | human gut metagenome | biome: human gut; feature: human-associated habitat; material: faeces | place: China | collected 2012
CTGCCAGCATAATGGCATCCGAAGCCAGTTCCACCTTACCCACATTCAAACGCGGATTGTTACGCGTCAGCGCAACCTGCTTGAAAAACGGAGTATATCCAATGTATGAAACCTTCAGCAAATACTTTCCAGGACGTACTGACAGTGAGAAATGTCCATCCATATTTGTCACATTTCCCACTACCATTGAACTATCCTTCACGGAAAGGAGCTGTACTGTAGCCTGAATGACAGGCGATTTATCCCCCTCATCAAGAACCGTTCCTGTTACGGTTCCACGGCTGCCGCTGCTTTGTGCAAAAGCAGAAATGGTTACCCCCACCATCAGCAGCAATCCCAATAAAACTTTTTTCATTGCCTTTATCTCTTCCTTGTTGATTAATTGTACCTTTGACAATTATCAACAAAAAAGGTTTACCCCTACTCTTTATTTTTTAACTTATTTTTGTCTGAAGTTTTTTTCAATCTTTGCCTTCTGCATCAAAAACTCTTTACAGAACACACAAATAACCATGTACACAATACCTACTGAATTATCCGCTTCCTGCAAATTTCCTCCATAAGCAGCATTCAGCAATACTCCTACATAATAAACTCCCCACAAATAGAGTGAAATCACCATTGCTTTCCGCCGAATGGCAAAAGCTTCCTCATTTTCATCCTTCATTTTAGCCAGAAAAACCATGAACAATGAAATCCAGATGACCAGTTTCATTCCCAGTTTCACATACAGCAGATTACCGTCATTCACTTGTCCGAACATATACATCAATAACGGAACAAATACTGACAATAACAGTAACACATACCCCAACAAACGGCACGAAGCCGGAAAAATTCCTTTCATAACTTAATTATTTTTTATTCGCACAAAAATACTTAATTGTAAGCCAACATCCGACTTCTTCTAACTTTTTTTCTAAATTTGTGCCCAAAACAAATACACTTATGAGTAAACAAGAAGTCATTATTTGCCAAAATTTCAATACGGAACTCAGCCAGAAGTTATCTGCACATTCATACGACAAGATTTTTATCCTGACCGACGAACATACTTTTCGTCTTTGCCTCCCTCTGCTGCAAGACATCGCCTTGCTGAAGGATGCAGAACAAATTGTCATTGGTCCGGAAGATGTGCATAAAAACTTGGAGACACTGGCCTATGTATGGAACCAGCTCAGCAACCGGGGAGCCACCCGCCACTCGCTGCTCATAAACTTAGGAGGAGGTATGGTGACCGACTTGGGAGGATTTGCCGCAGCCACCTTCAAACGAGGTATCGCGTGTATCAACATCCCCACCACCCTGCTTTCCATGATTGACGCTGCAGTAGGCGGAAAAACCGGTATCAACTTCAACGGACTCAAGAATGAAACCGGTTCCTTCTATCCTGCCGATCAGGTAATGATTGACAGCCAGTTTCTGAAAACCCTCGATATGCCCAACCTGCTGTCCGGTTACGGAGAAATGCTGAAGCACGGTCTAATCAGTCAGCCGTCACACTGGAGCGAACTGCTGACATTTGACTTTGCTCACATAGACTACGCACTGCTGCAGAAACTTATCGGCCAGTCCGTGCAAGTCAAGGAAGACATCGTAGAAAAAGACCCCTATGAGCAAAGCATCCGGAAAGCGTTGAATTTCGGACATACCATCGGACATGCCTTTGAAAGTTTCGCCCTAAAGACTAACCATCCGGTGCTTCATGGATATGCTGTAGCCTGGGGTATGGTCTGCGAACTTTATCTGTCACACATCCGCTGCGATTTCCCGAAAGAAGCGTTGCGCACCACCATTCAGTTCATCAAGGAAAACTATGGCAGCCTTTATTTCACCTGCGATGACTATGAATGTCTGTACAACTTCATGAAGCATGACAAAAAGAATGCCTCATGTGGCGTCATCAATTTCACTCTTTTAGGAGGAATCGGTGACATTCGTATCAACCAGACCGCTTCACAAGAGGAAATCTACGAACTGCTTGATTTCTACCGCGAAACTATGGGATAAGTTTTGTCGTGTTCAAACGGCGTTTAAACGTAAACTAAAAATACTAAGAAATTATTGCGGAAAATATTTGGTTATTCCGAATAAAGCAGTACCTTTGCATCCGCAATTCGGGGTGTAGCTCAGCCCGGTTAGAGTACGCGTCTGGGGGGCGTGTGGTCGCTGGTTCGAATCCAGTCACCCCGACTGGTTGTAAGCATTGATAATCTGATGATTGTCGATGCTTTTTGTTTTTAGGCATATCGCTATAAGTGGCGGTTTAATCGAGCAAATTAAACCAGCAATTAAACCAAGAATTAAACCAGATTCTTATGGACGCTACAATTTCAGTGATTTGCTACAAAAGTAAAACCTTAGCAAATGGAGAACACCCTTTAATGTTGAGAATTGCACAGAATGGGAAAAGCACCTACAAAAGCCTTAAAATATCTGTTGCAGCAAAACATTGGGACTTTGAACGAAATGTACCCAAACCTAACAATCCTAACAAAGATTTAATTCAAAAGATTATCCTTAAAACAAAATTAGATTATCAGCAAAAAATCTTAGAAAAGAAAGCCAATAGCGAAGAGTTTACCGCTTCTTCATTAATAAACGAACAGAAAGAAGAAATCAAGGCTAAAACAGTTGAAGAATTCTACCTGTCACTAATCGAAGATTTAAAGCAGAAAGGTAGAATTGGTAATAGCTATGCTTACCTAAACTCATACAATACTTTACGCAATTTCAATAAAGGTAAAAAGTTAAATTATACTTTCAGCCACATAGATGTTCCTTTCTGTAAGAAATTCGAGGACTGGATGCGAAGTAAAGGCAACAAAGACACCACCCTCAGTTATCAATTCCGTACTTTACGAGCCACCTATAACAAGGCTATAGAAGCAAAGATAGTGGCACGTGAAAAGAACCCGTTCATTGAGTACAAGCTAAGCCACTTCAATACTAAAACTATTAAAAGAGCCTTATCCAAGAATGATATTCTGAAACTTATAAACGCAAATTGTAATGGTCAAAGTAAACTTAGACAACTTACTCACGATTTGTTTTCTTTCTCCTATTTATGTGGGGGAATCTCGTTTGTGGATATTGCTAATTTGACGCGTCAAAACATTGTTGAGGACAGATTGATTTACCAAAGACAAAAAACACATGGCAATATCAATCTCCTATTATCAAAAGAAGCCTCAACAATAATCGCAAAATATTCTACTTATCAACAGGAGGCAGAATATCTATTTCCTATTCTACATTGCAAACGACATATAACACCCATGCAGAAAAATAACAGAGTACATAAAATCTGCCATCAAGTAAATACTGAATTGAGAAAATTTGCTCAAGAACTAGGGATAACGGCAGAAGTAACCACATACGTTGCTCGACATTCATTCGCTACCATATTAAAGAAATCTGGAGTAAACATTGGAATTATATCACAAGCTTTAGGACACCAAGATATAAAAACCACTCAGATATATCTAAGTAAATTTGATAACGAACAAGTGGACGATGCAATGAAAAATCTACTATAACGAAAAGAAGTCTGTAGTCTGAAAAAGATTGCAGACTTTTCTTTTATTTTGCAGCACAACTAATCATAACGCTAATGAAACAATTGCAATTAATAGAGGAGCTGCCAGATTTAAAGATAGGTTGGTATGAAAGCTATAAATGCCTTGATGAACCACTTCTGGAATATGTGTGGGAAGTAGCCAATCACTTCCTACCCGATTATGAAGACGTATCTTCCGCACCAGCCATATTTGCCAACAGATATGCGGAAAGAAATCTATCTGTTGAAGAAAGATACGAGAGAGCCAAAGAAATGAAAACATTCAAAGGGACTTTAGAAGAATACAAGAAACGAGAATACAGAAAATTGGACGATTCTTTCAAAGAGAAATTTTTATCTAATGAAGATTTACTGAATACCATTGAAGCGTATAAGTTAGACGTTAGTAAGTTTTGGTATCTGCTTCTGTTCGTATATGACTTTATAGAAGATATTGGCACAAATGCACCCATTATGGGAAAGTCTGTACTTGAAGACTTTGCTACTTTTCTAACTAATCTATGTGATGCGTCAAGTATTACTTTGAAGCAAGGCAATAAAAAAAGTTATTATACAGAAAGAGAAGACTTGATAAATATCATTCAAATTGCACTCCATCATTTCAGCGAATCATACGCTAAGATTATAAATAGTAACAAAGACAGAGAAACAAAAGTTGAACAGTTAAAAGAGATAGGCTTGAAAGGTTTTATAGACAATAGCTTGTTATCACAAATGAATTTTAAAGACAAGTTTAGTCTTGACATTTCTTATAAAAAATGGAAGTTTACGGATGTGTTTCTGTTCTTCATTGAGAGAAGAAAGGCTACCACTATACCAAATAAAAAAATAAAAGTATCTAAAGACAAGATGATGTTTATATCTAGACTTATCTATACTGTAGGTTATGATGGTAAAAGGTATAATGAAGAATACGATTCAGAGGGCAACAAAAACAGAATGTTATCCAATCTCCTTAGAAGATACAAGAATGAAAAATTTCCGTCTGTCATAGCTAATAATTACATGGTAATTTCTTAAATAACATACATAAAAACCATAGCAGAAATGCGTACTGAAAGTGTTATTCTTTTCGGTACGCATTTTTTTTGCGTACTAAAATAGACATGTTTTCTACACACATAGGCATTAGACAAAATGCTTTGTTACCCTTAAATTCTGCTCTAATTTTGCAACGTCAAAAGGAAACAAACGAGCAAGTGCGCATAGCTTCAGTAGTTCTCTAATGGCATTATAATTAATACGTTAAACATTAAAAATTAGAAATTATGAAGAAGATTAAATTCCCAGAAGTGTTAAATAATGAAGTAGAAAATACTAAAGTAAATGCAGCATTCGTACAAGCATTGAAAGAAGCATTCCTTATGTTTCCTACCAAAACTAATATGAGTTTCAAACAATCCAATACTGGACAGTTAATCATCTCTGTAACGGTTACTTACAGCAATGGAACCAAACAACATCTTGAAGGTGCTGGAGACACAGAACTCATATCAGCCATACACAAAGGCATGGCTAAAATCATAAATGATTTGAGTGCCTATAAAGCAGAGGAACATGAGGTTGAAATTGCCAATAATGGCGAGAATCTGGTACTGGAATTATTCAAGCAGTACATCAAATCACCAATGAGAGGCTATATTGAGACAGACTGGTACAACAATAAGAGAGAACAATACCGTTGTATGAGATTTACTAGTACTTTCAATGGTAATGTAAGATTCTGTCTGAAAGCAACAGATGAAGTGAATAATCTTATCCATGAAGCATGTAAGCCAGAATGGATGGATAAAGCAAAACAAGAAACAACAGAACAGAATGAGGTAGCCTAAACAATCATTCAGATAGAAAGTCGAGAGAATAACTTATCTCGGCTTTCTTCTTAAATGGAATATAGAATATGAAGCAGATACAATTCCCGACAGTTTTTGATAACGAAACCGCTCACAGACTAGTTAAACGTCTGATGAAGCAACACAAACAGCTTCATATAAAATTGGATGAAGATGCTTGGATAAGTAGCGAAGGAACAACCGAAATAAGATACTTACTTAACAAACGAAGTTGGCAGTGGATTATTAACTACTTGCAGACTGGTGATTATGAAGACTTCGGTATCTTCCCTTCCGACATATCCCCAATAATTGAGGACACTCAAACAGCCTGTCTGAAAGAACTTATAGAGCAGAAATGCAATATAGCAAGGATACCATTCCTAAGAGAAACCGAAGCCTATATAAAGCTCAGAGGACTGTTCCGATTCGGTAAGATATACTTTAGCATAAAGAGAAGTGATGAATTTATAGACTATTTAAACAGCAAAGGTTTATGATTACACTACATAAAGGTCAATACTTGTCTGACGTAATGAATGAAATCCCTTCTGACTGCATTCTTTCCAAGAAAATACCCGGCTGTGGTGCTACTACTTTGGAGCTTGATACAAAAAGAAACTCCATTATCATAGTTCCTAATGTTCCTGTAATTAAAAGTAAATGTAGCAAATATGACAGCCTGCTGGGTGTTTATGAAAATGTGACAGCAGATAAGATATGCAATTATCTGACAAGTAACACGTTACATAAGATTATGATTACTCCCGAAAGTTTTGGCAAGGTAAAAACAGCGTGTGCAAGATGCGGAATTGACCTTTATTCCCATTTCTTTTTACTGATGGATGAATGTCACCAGTTAATTAAAGATGTAGACTATAGAGAAGATATAGTCTTGCCCATGACCGACTTTTTCCGCTTCAAAGGAAAAGCACTAGTTTCTGCTACTCCGATTGGATTCAGTGATCCACGGCTAAAAGAGTTTGAGACAATGGAAGTGAATGCCGATTATGACTACAGGCAGGAAGTTGCAGTTACTCATACCTATAACATACAGAAAGCCGTAAACGATTATCTGAAAAACCATGATGGAACAATCTGTTTCTTCATAAATTCTGTAGTAGAAATCTATGCCATAATGAAACAGCTGAACATACTGGAAGATTCAGCTGTCTATTGTGCACCCAAAAGCCGAATGAAACTCAGAAATGAATATTCCTTTGACAATGCCTATAAAGACTGGAGCGCAGATACCATGAAGAAATACAACTTCTTTACCGGAAGATTCTTTACTGCATTTGACTTGGATTTGCCATATAAACCGGACTTGGTAATGGTAACAGACCCTTATATTTCTGAATATACCATGCTTGATATTGATACAGACTGCATACAGATTTGCGGAAGATTCCGTAATGGAATAAACTCCGTTACACATATTTACAGGGTAATTCCTGAAATCATTATAAAGGATAGGGAACAGATTGAATGGGAAATCTCCGCACATGAGTTCGCATACCAGACAGTACAGACATTATATAATAGTGCCGATAACATAGAAAGCAGATTTGCTTTCAGTGCTGCTCTTGAAACTATGCCTTTCCGTAAATACCTATATCCAGATTTTACTAAAAACTGGTTTGCCATAGATAATGAGATAAATGAGGTTCTAGTAAGGAACAGATACCAGTCTGTAGAATCAGTAACTAAATGGTACTGTGACTGTCATTTCTTCAATCCTACATTTGGTTATTGTGAATATAACCCAAATGATGAGAAATTGAAAATAATCAGAAGTGCACGCTCGGTAAAAGAGAAGCGCAGAATTATGGTACAACAACTCAGTGAAATGGAAGTTCCCTATTCTGAATATACTCTGGACTATATAAATGACATGAGAAAGATAGACCCGTTCATTGTGGAAGCATTTGAGACACTAGGTAAAGAAAATATAGAAGAACTTAAATACAACGAAAGAAAAATCAGAGAAAAGATGATTCTTACTCAACGTAAAGGAAACAAGGTTATCAGGCTTATTAAAAATATATTCAAGACAGGCAACAGATATTCCAATGAGAAAATAGTTAATGAGTTGACAAGGATATTTAAGATGCTGAACATTCATCCCGAAGAGAAGATAGAACCAAAACTTATTAATATCTATTATCAGGCTGTACCATGCTGGGTAGGTAAAAACAGAGGTTATCAATTAATTACTGAACTCATCTAAGTGCTACCAACAAAACTTCATTTTTCTGTCTTTCTATACCCAATACAGATAATTGATAAAATGTTGGTCACAACCTTAATAACTAATGAGACAAATCTGTTTTCTTCATAATAGATAATACTGTTGATTCTACTTGGAACTTTCCAATACTATGAATAACATAGTAAACACCGAAGAAAAGTCCATCCAGACCTTTCTGAAAATAGGTCAGAAATCCTTCCAAAAATATACGGAAAAAGCGTCCCATAACTTAGGGAAAAAGCGTCCCATAAGTCACGGAAAAAGTGTCCACATATCATTACATACATTACTTACATTACATAACAGATAATTCGTTTCACTTCATTATCAGATTCAACCTACGTTAATTAACTAATTAATAAAACTATGATGATTTACAAACCACACAACAAACTGTTCGGTTCAAGAAAGGAACTGAAACAATACTTAGGCGGAACAAGCAGATACAACAAAGCATTAAAAAACGGAGATATTTACAACATATACCTAGAAGAAATGAACAACCAATCCTTTGCGCACAATGGAATCATATATAACACTGACAAAAGACATTCATAAAATCAAGGGAAACAACAAGCTGGAAACAGTACTAGCTATAGCTGGCATAAAATCCACAGGAAACTATAAAACCAATATAGCGGAAAACACAAGGGAATACATTGCCGAAAAAACTGGAATTTCGTTCCGTACAGTAAAATCAATTGTTCCCAGACTGATGGAAAATGCAGATTTTATATTTGACAAGATAGAAACCAGAATCAAATACCCGAACAGATACTATTTTAAAAAAGACAAAGAGAATTACTTCTTCGTCTTAAACAGCTTTTTCAATGAAGCTACAGATACTAAAATAAAAGGATTGCTACTACTTATAAAGTCCGTATGCAAACAGGAAACGAACAAATATATAAGTGAGAAACCTTATAAAGGAGCGCTTAATCATTCTGAACTTGCCAACAAATTAGGAATAGATGTCAAGACGCTAGATAAATATCTGGAGAAAGCAATTAAAGAGGGACAGATAAAAATGATACCTAAAGGACTTCTGATTCTCAACAAATCCATAATTCCAGACTTTAAAAGTAATGACCAGTCAAGCAGACTGTACCATATTATATATGGTTGGTGTCTGGACAATAACGTTATTCCACCGGACAGAAACGATAAGATTACCCAATCTGCAAACGGACAAACAAAGAGAAACAATCCTGTGTTGAATGCCATCCTGTGCAAGACAACCAATATGTCCGATGATGAAATCCGCAGTCTGCTAACCAAAAGAATAGTTTCCAAAGATATTACTCTGGAATACATAGCTAAAGCATTAAATGCTACCATACAAAAGACTGAAAATAAGCCATTAAATATAGTGATAGAGTAACTTCTGGCAGATTATGAGAAATACGGTGCTGAACTTTTAGCTACCTATTTCTCAGGTTATAAATTCCAAATAATTTCAGTTCTAATACAGATTATATAACACATACTTTCTGTATATCACATACAGCTAATAACACTAAAAAGACTACCTAATTAAAAAATCACTTATATACAGTTTAACTAAAAGTCAAAGGAACAGATATATAAGGTACTTAATATAAAATCCCCCTCCACATTCAGGCAGTAAGCTAAAATATATAAGAGTGGCTGTCTTTACGGTGCGCAACCCACTTAGTCCCCTCCTATATATTGATATAAAAAAGAATTATTAATCAATAAAACTTTTATCAATATGAGAAATTTAGTTATTATGCCAGCTATGGCACAGAATCGCGAAAGAATGAATTTGGGTGAATATGCAGAAGAAGCTACCATTATTATGGACAAGCCAGCCAATCATTTTATCGAAGCTAACACACAGGAAGTAACATTGAATCATTTAAAGAATGATTGCATTACTCCAGTGTTCTCTAAAGACAATGAACTTACAATCAATCATGCTCAGTTTGTGGAAACCATACAGGATGCAGCACAGTCTTTCTTCAGTGGTGAAAAGGTGGAACAAGCCACAATCAGAGCAAGCCACATTATCAAAGGCAGAATCCCAGAAGCTATCCATAAACCAGCCAATCAACTGTTGGAATCTGACAAGACTATCTATTATGAAAGGGCAGCTTTCAGCATTGATATTCCCACCATATATGAAACTGTGGGAGGAAACAAGCTGAATCTTTCCATCGTAGGAGTAAGAGCTTACAACCAGATGAATCTATATTCAAAGAAAGTTCCTGAACTTTTCCGTTTAGCTATCGGATTCAAGAATCAAGTCTGCTGTAACATGTGCATCTTTACGGATGGTTACAAGGATGATTTGAGAGTAAGTAATACTACAGAGCTGTATCGTGCAGCACTGGAACTTTTCAGTAACTACAATCCAGCCAGACATATTTATCTGATGCAACAGTTAGGTAACACTTCAATGAGTGAACACCAGTTCTGCCAGATTATAGGTAGAATGCGACTTTATCAATGCTTGCCAACAGGCTACCAGAAAGCATTACCCAGAATGTTGCTTACAGATACACAGATAAACAGTGTAGCCAAGGCATACATCAATGATGATAATTTTGGCAGCTTTGGAAGTGAGCTTAATATGTGGAAGTTCTACAACTTATTGACTGGAGCTAACAAATCAAGCTATATTGATTCATTCTTAGACCGTTCTCTTAATGCTACAGAAATGGCTTTAGGAATCAATTCAGCTTTACATGGTGATGAGAAATACAAATGGTTCATTGATTAAATGAGCTTTAGTAAAGAAAAGGACAGCTATTCAGTTAGTTGTCCTTTATTTTTTAATAACGTAAAAATACTACAAAATGAAGGATGATGCTAAATTAATACTGTGGGGTATATTGATAGTTCTATTACTGATAATAATAGGTATTATCAATCCTTTTTTACTAATACTGATTATATATGTCATTATCTATATAATGGCTTAATTACACTTTCTTATAGAAGTGAAAGAAGTTTGAAAATCAGTGTGCTACAGAACGTTTTCTAAAATTTCTTTCACTTTTATATCTAAACCTATAAAACTGAAACAATATGAGTTTGAAAAACAGTTATACAACAAGCGACTGCCTACAGTGGGATAGTGCAACAAACTTAGTGAGAAAATTATATAGGGATAAAAATTATAGAATAAGTCTACTTATTGGGTGTGGCATTTTCTTTGGCTTACGAATTTCTGACCTATTACAACTTACATGGGAAATGCTTTTAAGTAAGGATGCAAAGTTTACTATTACTGAAAAGAAAACAAGCAAACGTAGGGAAGTAAGAATTAATAAGGAGTTTCAGAAACATATCAAAGATTGTTATACTGCTTTGGATATTCAGGACTTGAATGAACTTTGCTTTTTATCTGGAAAAGGTAAGAACAAGGTTTATTCTATCCAATGGATAAACATTGTACTTAAAGAGTTGAAAAGCAAGTACAATCTAAAAATAGACCATTTTTCCACTCATTCCCTTAGAAAGACTTTTGGCAGAAAAGTGTTTGAATCCTCTGAAAATGCTGAGTTGGCTTTGGTTAAACTAATGGAACTGTTTAATCATTCAAGTGTAACCATTACTAAAAGATATTTAGGACTTAGGCAAGAAGAATTATTAAATACTTATGACTGTCTGAGTTTTTAATATGCAAAGGAAGGGACAAAATTAAAATTTCTGTTGTTATCATCCCATTTTCAGAAATAGAGAATTTTGTCCCGTTTCTTAATATAAATATATGCAACTTACATAAACAATAATGCAAGAGAAACTACAAATAATGGTTATATAGGAATCTAATAGGACATGGTTTCAAGTCAAACAGATAGCGATAACTTTCTTAGTTCCGCATTATGCAAATGTAACAAAATTACCTATTTAAAAAGCATTATATACGCTTGTAGTTTATGATATGCGTAACGGGTTTTGACATATAAATATTTTATTGTGAAATATTTGCAATTTATGAATAGTAATATTTATATTTGCATTGATAATCTACAAGAAGTGTATATCAACATGATATGAGTTCCCACACTTTATTTTATTCGCTTTCTTCGGGAAATTGGAAAGCACAATTATTTAATAGTTATGACTTATAATGAACGCCTAGATGTGGCAATTTTTTTATTGGCATTAGTGAATCTTAATTCTACACAAGGAAAGGCATATATTAGTAAATCTTTCTCAGAATTAGAAATAGATTTTGATGAAACTCTCATTTTTCTAAAAGAGTTAACCTTAGAAAAGAAATTCGAATTGTACCAGAGCATTAAACAAATGAATAGTAATGAGAAGAAATTGATACAACAATATTTTATCAACGCATATTTAGAAGGAGGTTCTTCTGGAGACCAAGATAAAGCTTTAATTCTAAAGGAAATATTAACGGAGTGTGAAATGTTTGATAATGCCATTTAATTATGTTTATGAATATTCAATCACTCAACATTCAATTAGATTCTTCTGTTAAGTCCATTACAAAGGTTGCTGCAATGTGCCTTTCGGGAACTATTGCAAATGGTATTGTTTTGGCACAAAATGAGAATCCCCATATCAAAATATACAAAAATAAAATTGAATTTGGAAGATGTGATAATCCTGAGTTGATAGGTCTTTCAGGGAATATAGCACCTAATTATTTTTTGGAATTTGGGTGTCTCATCTACTATTATGATAATTCTTTCAAATGTTCATTTTGGAATAAGCAACTTGACTATAAGGGCTTCTTTATGCCTACAGAACCCGATAACGAGCATATTTTCAACATTATTTATCCTAAATTTGCTTGATATGATAACAATAACAAAGACACAAGGGGTACAAACTTCAAACCATTTAACTTGTACTTGGATTCAAGAAATAATTCTTGATTTTAAGCAAACTGTAAAATGTCCAGTAGGTAAAGTAGTTATCGACGCAGAGAAAATAACTTTTTATAAATGGGGCTTAGTAATGGGAGTTGCAAGACATTCAACCTCTGGATTAGTATATTCAAACGGACATCTAAACTATGAAGGCAAAGAGTTACCTGTAATGAAAGATGAAACATTATGTATAGAGTTATTCAAATTATTCAATTTAAACAATCCTTTTTAACAATAAATTAAACAATTATGAAACTTAATGATGAGCTCGCAACAGACTTTGGCACTCTTATAACTATTGCGTTATTAAAATTCGTAAAAGAAAACGAGACAGAAGATTTTGATGACGTTCAAACAGAACTATCAAATATTATTTTTGAAATAAAATATGGAAGAAAATTCGACTATGAAGATTATATGTCCATGAAATTGCTCGAACTTCAAATGCAAACTTTTTTATTGGGAGCAGAAACATATATAACATCAGGGTATCCACTAAAATCTATAATCAAAATACTAAAAGATGAGATATACAAAAAATCCTCAAGTATTGAATTAGAATATTGTCAAACTACTTATAGGAATTTTATAAATAAATTAGTCGAAACATTTAAGAATTCTCATTTCCCAGAATTATATTTATAGAGAAAAAATGTGTTTACTGAAGATTATGTTATATTTTTGACATTCACATAAAATATAATATAATAAGAAAAATCATAGAAAGCACTGAAAAAATCATTTATAGTGCTATTTAAGTGCCTGAAATTTCATTATTTGCAAATGCTATATAAGGAAAATAAATAATGCGACCATAGAAATTATGAAACAGGTACTTTTTTCAGTGCTTTTTATTTTAGATTTTTATCGGTTTGACTTAACCGATTGAAGAATAAACTTTTAGCGAATTATTTGAGAAATAGAGGTAACGATTTAGCAACTGTGCGAATTTCAGCGTTTTGCGTTGCTATGCTGTCAAATAACTCTCTTATGTGCAAAGATACGAATTTTCTCAAAAATAGAAAATGTGTATGAATGTTTTTCTTGTTTATATAGTCTCTAATTTATAATGTTAGTATTTACAACTGATTATTAATCAATAATTTACGAGCGGTAAATCGGAAATATGGTCGTAATCTTTAATCGTGTATTCTAAAGGGAGAAGATTTTAAAACAGTAAACATCAAATCTTCCTGCGACTATATACCACCTCTATTATGCCGTTGTATTTCTTGGTACGAATCATTTCCAAGTCAATTTTCTTATCGGTAGCACCAAACAGCCTTGTGCCGTTACCGAGAAGAACCGGTATAATCGCCAGATGATAAATGTCTATTTGATTGTTTGCGATGAGTTGTTGCGCCACTTCTGCACCTCCGCAAATCCACACATCTTTACCCGATTCCTGTTTCAACTCCTCTACCAGTTGGCATACATCCATATTCCTGAAACGGATATTTTCTGTGCCCTCTTCTTCACTGTGATGAGTCAATACATAGGTCATCGCTTCCCCGTAGGGCCATTGGTCGGGAGAAAGTTCGGTCACAATTTGGTCGTAGGTTCTCTTTCCCATAATGACCGTGTCCACACCACTGAAGAATGGAGTAAAGGTGTCTTCCATCTCCACGTTTTTATCTTGTCCGCTTATCCATTCAACGGAACCTTCGCTGTCAGCGATATAGCCATCCAGACTGACGGCAATATAAAGGATTACTTTTCTCATAGGTGTATTATTGTAAAAGAGGCAGCACCATTTCAAACGGTTTATTTATTGTAGGGATATTCTTGCTTTTGCTTGCTTTACCCTTTGGCTTTAAGCAATTCTTCAATCCGACCTTTCATAAACCCGGTAAGCGCGAGCGTTTCATTTTCCATTGTTTCCCATTCGTCAGACAGGTTTCCCAAATAGGCTTCCTTTGCCGTTTTCAACAGGGAAGAAAAGGTTTCCGGCAATTGGGGAATCACCCACTCCGCAGCAACATCTTTCGTTGTCACGTCTTCGGTTTCTAATGTAAACCACATGCGGGATAGCGTCAATAGCACATTTCTTTCATCTCCCTTAACATTGGAAATCAAACCGGGTAGAGAAAATTGAATAGCCTTTTGTATTTCGCGGAACGGAATCGGGAGAATAAGTTGTTTGCAATCTGCGCCCTTCAGCGTCATACTACTTTTTCTCGCCTGCCATAATAGAATCGCTATATCAGGGTCGAAACACGCCTGCGGAATCATTCCGGCTTCCATCTCTTTCCGAAGCCACTCCCCATACATATACTCGCATTTGGGCGGAAACTGCCACGGAATAATGTCTTTTTGATGGATGACAGTTATCTCCAATGGTCTTTTTTCGGCGCAACCTACGAAGCCGGAAATTTCCAATAATTGCTTGGTCAACTCCTTTTTCGTTGACAGATTCAATTCTTGTCTGGTTATTATCAATATATCTATGTCACTGTCCGGACGCAATTTATTCATTGTCGCAGAGCCATATAAATACATTCCCAATATCTGCCCCTGCAATAGGGTTTCTGCTATGGAAACGACTTGCTTCACTTGTTGTGGGATTTCATTCCGATTGTTCATTGTATTTTCCATATAGATTTGTTTCCTTTATTCTTTGATTAATACAACAGCGTCAAATGCCAGTTCCAAGGCGGTGGATACACTTGCTTTTCCCCACTTCCGTTCTTGGTATTTATGAGGATTCGAGAGCGTGTCGGCTGTAAAAAGCAACATAGCCCATATTACTTCTCTAAATTCTGCACATGCAGCCAGTGCAGAACATTCCATTTCCACTACTTGACAGCCTTCCTCTTTGCGGTATTGCACCATTTCCAGTGTTTCTCGATAAAAACCGTCTGTTGTCCATGTCTTGACTTCCAAATATGGGATTTTCTTTTGATTTAAAGCAAATTTGATTGCACTTATTCCTGCTGTTGAAATCTTTATGTCTCTGGATGGCGGAAGATAATGGTAAGAAGTTCCCTCATCTCTCAATGCAGAAACGGGTATTAAGAATCTGTTCTCCGGAATATCTTCCAATACACCGCAGGAACCGACAGAAATAATTTCTGTCACACCTCCTGCTATTAAATACTCTAAAATCTGGACAGCAGCAGCACTCCCAACCGGAGCCGGACATAAACATATCCTTTCCTGATTATGAAAGCATTCATAGATGGGATATAATTTTGTTGCACTCTCAAATTCATCTATCTGTATTCCACTGTGGGCATGTGCATACTTTTCCACTTCATCCCCCAAAAATGCAAATACGGCTTTTTTAGGGAAGTGCTTTTTCCCATTTCCCGGCTGAAAGATTGCTTTTGATGCGGTATCGTATTCCAAAATAGGATAATCGTGCTTTACTAATGCCATACTATCATCTCCAATAAAAATTTTCTTTCTCACATTTTCTGCATCTATTTTTTGCAAAGTTACTTTTTTCATTTGGCTATACATCAATAAACTCTTAGTATTTTGAGTATATTTTTTCGTGAAGCTATCTTTTATCTTCTCATCGAAAAGCCTCTCTTCTGCTGTTGGTCGTACCGCCCCTCTACCACGTTATCGACTTCCCGTCTGGCTTTGATTTGCTCCCGGTTATCCAGTTTGCCTTTCTGCGTGGCAGTAATATACAGAAAATCCCCGGCTGCACGGTGAGACTGCTTATCATCACCGAAGAGGTTAAGGACACTCTTGATGTCCGATACTTGCTCCGTATCGAAACGGGGCTTGTAATAATCCCTTGCCAGACGGATAATGCCGTGTACCGCCTTGCGGAAGATGTCGCTTGTTTTGAGCAGCAGGAAACTGAGACAGCCGATAATGTGGTTTTGCCACAAAATCCGATTTTTGAGCCTCGTGGTTTCCTCCGTATGCGCAGCCTCCTTACGGCTAAGTTCCGACAAGTTCTTGGCTTCCAGCTCCATCCGTTCACGGTGATGGTCGTTCTGCATGGTCTGTATTCGGGTTTGCAGGGCTTCGATGGCTTCCCCGTGCGTGGCTACCTCTCTGTGCAGGGCGGCGTTCTCCCGCTCCGGCGTCTTGACCTTGTTACTGCCGAAAAGAGAACCGACACTCTCGGCGATGTTGGCGGCTGCGGTCGTGGCTGCCCCTTTCAGCTTCTCGGTCTGTATCTCTTTTTTCGTCCGTCTTAGTTCCTCCTGCGCCGTTTCTTTCTGACGCTGCAAATCCACCACCTCCGCTTTGAGGCTGTCGGCGAGTTTCTTCGTTTCATTGTAATACTGCTGCGTGGACTTGTGCCGTGCTTTCGAGCCGTCTATGCCCCTTTGCAGCCCGTATTTCGCCATCGCCTCGGCGTAGGTGTCTTGGTAGGATTTCAGCCTTAGGCGTGTCATAATATCGTCGGCGCACAGCCTCACGGTGTCGGTCGGCTTCTTGCGGTATCGCTTCTTCGCCTGCTCCTCCCTTTTCCTGCGCTTGCGCTCTCCCTTGACGATGGGAACGAGCGTGACGTGTATGTGGGGCGTTTCCTCGTCCCGATGCAGGTGCGCCGCCACGATGTTCTCCTTTCCGAACGTGTCGGCGAAGTATTTCATATTGTCGGCGCACCACTCGTCCAAACGCCCCTCCCTTTCGATGCGTTCCATGTCCTCGTGCGTTCCCGACACGTTGATTCGGATTGCCCGTACTTGGTTGTTTCCGATTTTGCGTGTCAGCCCCGCTTCTTCCAGTCTTCTCCGGATAGCCGCCGAACGGTCTTTTATCCCGTCGGGGTAGGCAACGAGTTTTCGGTTCAGGTGCGTGCGTGTGGGGTCTGCGTTCTTCGGTATGATGAAACGCTCTATGTGGGCGGTCGTTCCGCTGTCGGAACCGTGCGCCTTTTCCATGTGCAATACTACGAAACCCATATATATTCCTTTCTTTTTTAGCTTGTGAAACAATGATTCTTTGTATCTTCGGGGGCGGCAAAGAGCCGTCCCCGACGGGGTGTGCAGAGGGGCTTGCCCCTTGCCTTATTGGGGAATTTTCAGCGATATGGAGTATTGCGGCTCGGAAAATTCCCTAATAAGCTACGGTATTTTCTCCGTAAATACCCTGCGGTGTGCCGGCGGTCTGCCCGTGTCTTATCGGCTCGGCGGTTGAATCCGCTTTGTGTACTTGGCTGTCTGCGCTCGTTGTGCCGACTTTACCGACTATACCGAACCCCATCTTATTATTTTTCCCTTTCGGTCGATGGTGGGCGGCGGGGCGGTCGTTTCCGTTTTCAAAGGCTTCTTTGCTCGGGGCGGTCGGATGCAAGGTTTAGGGGAAGAATCTACCCGAAGCATGAGGGTGGAGATTGTTCCCCTAACGGCGTAGCCGCCCGACCTTGCAGCCGACGGAAAGCCCCGTGCTTGCTTCGCCTTTGTAAACGGGAATGACTGTTCCGCTTTCCTGCGGTCGGGAAACAGTCCCTTTCTGTCCGTGCGACGGTATGACCGTATGAATGTATGACCGTGTGACTGTATTACGGACTGATACCCCGACCGACTGACCGTTACGCCATCCATCGGCGGCTCGGCTCGGTGTCGGCAACGACAGACACGATAACCGTCGTTTTCTCTTTTCGCCCGTTCATAATCCTGTCTAATAATAGCTTGCGGACTCTCGCCGCCCCGAACGATTCGACACGGAAAGCGAGGGCGGCTATCGTTTCGAGGTCGTAAACCTCTATGCTGCTTCTGTCCGATAGACGGACAAGGCGTTTGATGCCGTACTCTTTCAATACCCCGCTCTTGCAGAGTGCCTTTATCCCTGCCCGAACCGTCGGGGTGATAACCCCGAACAGTTCGCAGATTTCCCACTCGGTCATGGCGGTTGCGCCTATGTCGGTCGGTAGGGAGATATTGCCGTATTCATCTATCATGATGATGTTCCTTTCTTCTTTCATCGGTATGCTGTTTTAAGGTGACTAAATGGCTCGGCAGATGTTCTTCTCCATCTCCTCTAACTTGTGCGACAAGGTTTCCATGTCTTGGCTTATCTTCTGGGCGGTGATTTGTAGGCTCGGCAAACAACGCCTTTCCGCTTTACAGCGGTAGGTTTTCGCTTACC
>OHAE01001343.1_pt1 | contig 18409 bp, 10 predicted proteins | sample 1577061 | NCBI WGS metagenome assembly OHAE01 (sample SAMEA3541535, study PRJEB24748) | human gut metagenome | biome: human gut; feature: human-associated habitat; material: faeces | place: China | collected 2012
CCCTCGAGTTCGTGTACGACGACGGCAACCAGCCGTTCGCCATGATCTACAAGCATGGCCAGACAACGGAGCTCTACTACTACGTTCTCAACGCGCAGGGCGATGTCATTGCGCTGCTGAACGCGAACGGCGCGCTCGTGGCGTCCTACAACTACGGCGCGTGGGGCAACTACTCCGTGCATGATAAGGACGGCAAGAAGAACACTTCCACCAGCTTCATCGGGCACATCAATCCCCTGCGCTACCGTGGCTACTATTACGACCGCGAAACGCGCCTTTACTACCTCCAGAGCCGGTACTATGACTTTGCCAACTGCCGGTTCATCAATGCGGATGCATATGCTACGACGAATGCAGGGAGCTTTCTGAGTTGCAATATGTTCGCGTACTGTGGAAACAACCCGGTTAATCGCGCAGACCAAAGTGGAACGTTCTGGAAAGAAATCGGAAGTTTCTTCAATAAAGTTGGTACAGCAATTGCAGGTTTTGCAAAAGCAACATTTGGTGCAGGTAGTTCACTATCAGCAACTATTACAAAAACGGAAGTTGAATATTTGCCTGATCCTTTACCCATTACCGTAAAGTTAGGCACAAAAACTACGCAAACAATTTCAAAGCACGGCAATTCCTCAAAGCCCATTTCAGTTTATGCTAAGGGTAATGCTGAGCATCCAATTAAATCATCATCGGCAGGTATAAAAATAAACATAGCAAAATTCACATTGGATATCAGCATGGGACTTGATAATATTGGAATTTCAGGCTCGCTTTCAAATGGCAATACAACAAATAGTTTTGGCTTAAAAGCAAACCTGTCAGAATTAAAAGTTGGCTTTGAAGGATCAACTGCTGTCAAATGGGACAATAACACCGAAACCACTTATACCAATGTGAGCGTTAGCGGGTGGGCTATTGCTGCGGCGTATGTGTTTATTACAACAGGACAGTCAATGCCATCGCCGTTATATGCGTACGAATATTAGAAAGGAAAAATATGTTATTTGCAACAATAAGGCTTATATTTTTTGGTATAGCGTTCACTATAAGTTTCTTTTTCATAAGGAAATCTCACTTGGTTTATAAACGTCGGTGCTCGATAGTTGCGTTTGCGGCAACCGTAATACTGACAACGATTTCTGCATTGATACCAATAGAAAATGCTTTTGTAACATTTTCGTCGCCTAAATCAGCATACAACTACAACCATTCTGCAAGTGTAGAGCTAATCGTGGATGGTAATGAATCTGATTTTGTAGTTGGGGCAAAAGGTGAGACTGATGTTTATGCTATTGTTCCGAGATCAAATAATGCTTGGAAAATTGGAATGGGATTAGACACAAAGCGAATTGTTCAAACCATATCTGACGGAATCACAATTTATGTGTATCAGTATAAAAATACAAATGATTATTACATTACTGTTTTGGACACAAACGGTGGTTCGTCAGAAATAACAGATAACCGAAATTCTAAATTTGAACACTTGGATAAGGCAAATAGCACGCTTAACAAGACTTTTTACACTTACTTCGCTTTCATAGACAGCTTTGATGAACAATACGCCTTAACTGTGAATGGTAAATCAATCAAGATTCAGGACTAACTACCCCTGCAAACTGCCACACTATGGTGATTTCTTGTACAATTTGACCGTCAGCCTTTTCAACCTGCCCGACTTGAATTTTCTCAATGAGTTTATTCAATATGAGCGGTGATAAAGTATCAATGTTCAGGATGGTTGAAATACAAGAAGGGCAGTTCTGACCTTCGCGGCTTCACCTATACCTACGATGCGTCCGGCAACATCACGAAGATCGTGACCGAAGGCACGAACGTGCCCCAGGCGGCGCTGACGAAGGAGTATACCTACGACGCGCTGGGTCAGCTTGCGACCGAGGTCAACGGCAGCGGCACGACCTTCGGCTATGCCTACGACACGGCGGGCAACATCCGGAGTATTACGAAAGACGGCACGGCCACAAAGTCCTTCGGCTACACGAACCCCTCGTGGCCGGACCTGCTCACGAGCGTCACGTCCGGCAGCACGACGAAGGACATCCTCTACGAAGGCCAGAGCCAGACGAGCGACCTCCCGTCCTCCGGCAACCCGGTCACGTACTACAACGGCAAGGACTATACCTTCACGTGGACGAAGGGACGGCAGCTTGCCTCCGCGACGGTCGACGGCAAGAACGTTACCTACACCTACGATATGTCCGGTGTCCGCACCAGCAAAACGGTCGATGGCACGACGTACCACTACACCACGCTCTCCGGCAAGGTCATGCGTCAGCAGTGGGGCAATAAGTCCCTCGAGTTTGTCTACGACGACGGCAACCAGCCGTTCGCCATGATCTACAAGCACGGCCAGACAACGGAGCTCTACTACTACGTCCTCAACGCGCAGGGCGATGTCATTGCGCTGCTGAACGCGAACGGCGCGCTCGTCGCGTCTTACAACTACGGCGCGTGGGGCAACTATTCCGTGCATGGTGCTGACGGCAAAAAGACCACGGATGCCACCTTCATCGGGCACATCAACCCATTGCGCTACCGTGGTTATTACTACGACCGCGAAACGCGCCTCTACTACCTCCAGAGCCGGTACTACGACTTTGCCAACTGCCGGTTCATTAACGCGGATACCTTCGCCACCACCGACGCCAACGGCTTCCTCAGCGCCAATATGTTCGCATATTGCGAGAATAATCCGGTCATGCGAACGGATGAATCCGGCGAGTTCTTTAACACCGTTATTGGCGCAGTTGTTGGAGCAACATTTGGCGCCGTTTCCGCCGCCATTGCGGGCACCAGTATTTGGGGCGGCGCTTTGAGCGGTGCGGTAAGCGGTGCTATTGCAGGCTTCGGTGTGGACGTTGCCATGGCTACGGTTGCAACAGGCCCTGCTGGGATTGCAATAGCAGCAGTTGCAACTTTTGCGTCCGGATTTATGGGCTCTGTTGCTGGCGATGTAATCGAGGCAAAGTCTAATGGTCAAAATATTTATACAGGTGAGGTAATCGGGCGTGCCATAATATCCGGTACGGCAAACATGATTACAGGAGGCTTAAATGTTGCAGTTGGAAAAGCAACAGGTGAGGTGTTCAACAAAACGTTGAAGCTGAAGTCCGTGGCAAAGACCATTTGGAAATCGACTTCCGACCTTGTGAAGAGAGGCAGAGGGATAACAAGAGCGTTTGGTGTTGACAGCACGGTAAAAATGACATTGCTTCAGCGAATGTCTGCCCGTATCTTCTCAGGGAGGTGGGGCCGGAAATGAAAAAACGAAAAGTTTCCGCTTTCTACACCGGGCTTTTTGGATTTACGAGTATTTTTTTCTTGGTTGGAATTGCTTTTGTCATGTGGTTTCTCGTAGTGTATATGCAGGAGGATATTGCTAGTCTGCGTGGCTTAAGTCTTATAGGTGTTATACTTTTTTTTGCTTCAAGTTTAATTGGTTTATTTTTGTCCCTTTATATGGTCTTGAAGGGCGCGTTTTCAGCTGCATACACGGTAGACGCAGAAGGCATGACAACCTATTGGAGGAAAAATACATACCGGCTTTTGTGGACCGACTGTGTCGAGTTTGAGATCGTGCAGGTCCCGGTCAACTGGAGCACCTCGGCTGCGGTCGTATATTGCTCCACACGTGTACTTTCCCAGAAAGAAAAAGAGAATTTCTTCTGGTATCATAAGAACGATTTTGCGCACGTGCAATATTTTCAGTACAGTGATGAGGCCATTTTTCAGGAGTTTTTGCATTGCGCTCCAGAGCGGGCGCGCAATTATCTGGAAGCGGAAGCGCTCGTGCTGGGCCTGCCGGGGGAGTGAGTTTTTTCAGCCTTACCTTCCGGTGAAAGAAAAAGTAAGCGGGCGGTGCTGTTGCACCGCCCGCAGGGAAATGGATAAGTGGTCACTATGAAAAAACGAAAAGTTTCTGCTTTTTACACCGGATTATTTGGGTTTACGTCGATTCTCTTCTTGGTTTTAACAATTATTTTTGTGTGGATTTTTATACAATGCATAACGGGACCTACTGATTCAGAATATGATGTGGTATTTGTGCTCTCGTTGCTCCCTGTGGTTGTTGCAGCAATTGGCTTATTTTTATCCCTTTATATGGTCTTGAAGGGTGCGTTTTCGGCTGCATACACGGTAGATGCAGAAGGTATGACAACCTATTGGAGGAAAAATACATACCGGCTTTTGTGGGCCGACTGTGTCGAGTTTGAAATCGTGCAGGTCCCGGTCAACTGGAGTACCTCGGCTGCGGTCGTATATTGCTCTACACGTGTACTTTCCAAGAAAGAAAAAGAGAATTTCTTCTGGTTCCACAAGAATGACTTTGCGCACGTGCAGTATTTCCAGTACAGTGATGAGGCCATTTTTCAGGAGTTTTTGCATTGCGTTCCGGAGCGGGCACGCAATTATCTGGAAGCGAAAGCGTTCGTCTTGGGCCTGCCGGGGGAGTGAGTTTTTTCAGCTTTCCCTTCCGATGAAAGGAAAAGCAAGCGGGCGGTGCATCAGCACCGCCCGCATTTTATCTACGTCATCCTGCATGCCCCAGCGCCGCAGCACGCAAAAAAGCACCCTTTCGGGTGCTTTTTTGCGTGTTCGTTCCGGCTCACGCGCCGAGCTTTGCGAGCATGGCCTCGCAGACCTCGTCCATGTCGCCGACGATGCCGTAGGTGCAGTAGTTGAAGATTGCCGCCTCGGGGTCGGTGTTCACGGCGACGACCACGTCTGCATCCGAGAAGCCCGTGACGTGGTTGACCGCGCCCGACACACCGAACGACAGCAGCAGCTTCGGCTTGACCACGGCGCCGGACTGCCCGATGACGAGCTTGAACGGCAGCACGCCGCGGTCGAACACCGGGCGCGTGCAGGCAAGCTTGCCGCCGAGGCGCTCGGCCAGGCGGCGGTAGCGCGGCAGGGCGTCCGCCCCCTTGATCGCGTTGCCGACGCAGACGATCACGTCCGCGTCCGCGATGTTCAGGCTCTCGTCGAGATCGTCAGCGCGGAAGTCAAGGATTTCGGTGCGGATGTCCGCGACCGGGAAGTCGATGTGCTCCTCGATCACCTCGTGCGCACGTGCGCCGCAGGGGACGCATTTGAACGTGCCCGGGCGGATCGTGCCGACCTGCGGGCGCGCGACCGGCACGGTGATGACGGCCATCATCTTGCCGCCGACGGCGGGCTCAACGAACTCGATGTCCGTCGTCCTGGGATCCCAGACGAGCTCGGTCGCGTCCGAGGTGCAGCCGGTGCCGAGACGCGCGGCGAAGCGCGGTGCAAAATCGCGCCCGTTGATCGTGCCGCCGACCATGACCGCCGTGGGCCGGTATTTCCGGCACAGGACGGTGAAGAGGTTGGTATACGCATCGTTATTAAAGTAGTCATAGCCCGTGCCGGTCACGTGGATGATTTTGTCCACGCCGCAGTCGAGCACGCGCTGCAGCTCGCCGTCCGAGATGCTGCCGACGATGACCGCGACGAGTTTCTCGCCGCTCGCGTCGCAGAGCCTGCGCGTTTCCGAGCACAGCTCGAGCGAGACCGGCAGCACGCTGTCGCCGTCGCGCTCGATGAAGACCCACATATCTTTATAATCTGTTTTATTCACTGCCTGCACCTCCTCAAAGCACATCCGCGATCAGGCCGAAGAGCCGATCCACGTTCTTTTCCGTGCTGCCCTCGTCGATCATGCTGCCCTTCGCGCCGACCTCCGGCGGATAGGTGCGCGGCACCTTCGTGGGGGAGCCGGGGTCGCCGATCTGCGCGGGGTCGAGCCCCGGAATGGTGGCCGCGCTGTAGACCGCAATGGGCGCGGTGCGCGAGGCCTTCCAGCGCTTCAGGTTCGGGATACGGGGGCGGAAGTTTGCCTTCTCGACCGTGAGCAGGCAGGGATACTTGGCGCGCAGCACCTCCGTGCCGCGCTCGAGGTCGCGCTCGGCCGTGATGGTGTGCGCGGCCGTGTCCACCTCGACGATCTTCGCCGTCGAGGAGATCTGGCTGGCACCGAAGCGCTCGGCCAGCTGCGAGCCCATCTGCCCGGTCGCGCCGTCGAGCGACTCCTTGCCGCAGAAGATGAGGTCAAAATCGCCGAGCTGCTTTGCCGCGCTCGCGATGACGTAGCTCGTGGCGAGGGTATCGGCGTTGGCAAACGCGCGGTCGGACAGCAGCACGGCGCGGTCCGCGCCCGCGGCGAGGCACTCGCGCAGCGCCTCCTTGGCCATGTCCGGCCCCATCGTGATGACGGTGACCGTGCCGCCGTGCGCCTCCTTGACGCGCACGGCCGCCTCGAGCGCGTTGGCGTCCAGCGGATTGAGGATCGCCGGAACGCCCGCACGGATCAGGCTGCCCGTGACGGGGTCCATCTTCACGAGGTTAATGTCGGGCACCTGCTTGACGCAAACAAGAATATTCAGCATGCTTCAGCCCTCCTCGACGTTGGTGCAGACCTTGCCGGGGTTGAGGATGCCCTTGGGGTCAAACACCTGCTTGATCGCCTGCATGAGCCCGAACGCCGTCTCGCCGGCGGACTCCACCAGGTACTGCTTCTTTGCGTGGCCAATGGCGTGTTCACCGGAGACCTGCCCGCCGAACTCGATGCACTTGGCATAGCATTTGTCCATGACGGCCTTGCTGCGGCGCTTGAACTCGTCGAGCTCCATGTCGTTGGCGCAGCAGTAGATGTGCAGGTTGCCGTCGCCCGCGTGGCCGAAGCTGCGGATGGTGATGCCCTCCGCCTTGCCGGTGGCGCGGGTGTAGACGAGAAACTCCGCGATGCGGTCGACCGGCACGACGACGTCCATCTCGTCGAGCAGCTTCGTGTCCGCCTCGATGACGGTCAGGAACGCGCTGCGCGCGGCCCAGACGTCCTTTTTCAGGCCGTCGGTCCAGACGACGAGCGTGTCGTACGCACCGCGCTGCTCGGCAAGCGCGCCGAGGCGGTCCATCTTCGCGGTCAGTTCGGCCTCGCTGTCACCGACGAGGGTGACGAGGATGTATGCACCGGCCTCTTTGCCGTCCACGACCGTGGGGAAGATGGTGTTGCCGGTGAACGCCGCCGAGGAATCGACGATGTCGCGCTCCATGAACTCGATCGACTGCGGGTCGAGGTTGGCCAGCTTGATCTGCGGTACGGAGGCGATGGCGGTCTCCACATCGGCAAACGGGAGAATGAGGCTCACGTTCATTTCCGGCTTGGGGATGAGCTTGAGCGTCAGCTCCGTGATGACGCCGAGCGTGCCCTCAGAGCCGATCATCAGATGCAGCAGGCTGTAGCCGGAGCTGGTCTTGCACACGGTCTTGCCGAGCTCCATGACTCTGCCGTCGGGCAGCACCACGGTCATGGCCAGCACATAGTCGCGCGTCACGCCGTACTTCACGGCGCGCATGCCGCCCGCGTTCGTGGACACGTTGCCGCCCACGGTCGCGGTCTTCTCGCCCGGATCGGGCGGGTACATCAGGCCGCGCGTGAGCGCGTCGGCCGCAAGATCGCACAGCAGCACGCCGGGCTGGATGTGCACGACGAGGTTGTTCATATCGTAGGAGAGGATCTTGTTCATGCGCGTCGTGCACAGCACCACGCCGCCGCACAGCGGCACGCACCCGCCGACGAGGCCCGTGCCCGCACCGCGCGGCGTGACGGGGATGTCATTTTCGTAGCACACACGCAAAATCGCGGACACTTCCTCAGTGCTCTCGGCCTCACAGACCACCTCGGGATAATACTTGCCGTAGATGGGCATTTCGTCGTGGCTGAAGTCGTCTTTCACCGCATCGCCTGCGAAAAAGCGCTTCGTGCCCACGATGGCCTGAAGCTGCGCGGCAATTTCAGGTGTGACTTTCTTGTATTTCGTCATTTCTGACCTCCTAACTTGTTCTGAATTTATAAAGTAACACAATACAGGGGGTAGTTGTCAAGTATCCCCTGTGTGAAAAAATCATATTTTTACGCAAAAAAGCTTCCGGCCCGAGATACGGGCCGGAAGCCCGGAATTATTGTTCTGCCTTCCCGAGTTTGGGAAGCGCAAGATGAAGCAAACGATTCGGAAATGTCTGCATTGGATCGCGAGCGACGCCAGACAAACCATAGCGGATGTGAAGTATGCTTTCCGGCGGCGCAGTCAACGCGTGCTGTTGGCGGTGCAGATGGCGGCGTGGGTCGTAATCTTGGCTGAGTTTATAATCATGAGCATTTGCCTTGATTATTCATGGTTTGGTGAGATCGTTGTTATCTGGTATTTTATATTGCTGATTACTGATTCTAAGCACTTGCTTAGTGTTATGCAGTGTGTTTTATCATGGATAGCGGCAGCAGCCTTTACAGTAATTATTTTTGCGCATGAAATGGCGCTGTGGTGAAGTTCACAATCAAATCCTTATCAAGATTCGTCGGCAGCAAAGAAATGCTGCCGGCTTTTTTCGCGGCAGTGTCAGGCACATAAAAGACACAGACTGGACACAGGTTCTTTTCAAAATCTTCAACATTCGCACCGGTACGGCGGATATACTAAGTGGGTGAATGAATGAGGGAGGTCTTGCACCATGTGTACCGCAGCGACTTACTGCAACGGCGATTTTTATTTTGGCCGCAACCTTGACTACGAATTTTCCTACGGCGAGCACGTGACGATCATGCCGCGCAACTATCCCATCCGCCTGCACAGCGGCGCGCTCGACCGGCATCATGCCATGATCGGCATGGCGCATATTCAGGATGACTACCCGCTTTATTATGACGCGGTCAACGAAAAAGGCCTGTGCATCGCGGGGCTGAACTTCGTCGGCAACGCGGTGTATCCGCCGGTGACGCGGGGCGTGGCCTCGGTCGCGCAGTACGCGCTCATCCCATGGCTGCTCGGCACGTGCGCCAACATTGCCGAGGCGCGCAGTGCGCTCGCGCGCGTGGTCATCGACGGCACGCCCTTTGCTCCCGAGCTGCCGTGCGCGCAGTTGCACTGGCTCGTTGCCGACCGCAGCGGCTGCATCGCGGTTGAGGCCACGGCGGACGGTCTGCACGTTTATGATGATCCGGTCGGCGTGCTGACGAACAACCCGCCGTTTCCGCAGCAGATGGCTGCGCTGCGCAATTACACCCGCCTGAGCGCCAGCCAGCCGCCGGCAGATTTCTGCGGCGTGCCGGTCACGCTCGACAGCCGCGGCATGGGTGCGCTCGGTCTGCCGGGCGACCTGTCGTCGCCATCGCGCTTTGTGCGCGCGGCGTTCGTGCGCGCCAACGCCCGTTCGGAGCGGACCGAGGACGCCAACGTCAGCCAGTTTTTCCACATCCTCACGAGTGTGGAGCAGCAGCGCGGCTGCTGCGAGCTGGACGACGGTCAGTTTGAGATCACGCTCTATTCCAGCTGCTGCAACGCGGATCAGGGCATCTATTACTACACGACCTACGACAACCGCCAGATCACCGGCGTGAAGCTCCACGCAGCCGACCTCGACAGCGCGCGGCTCACGGCATATCCGCTCGCGGACACGCAGCAGATCCGCTGGGAAAACTGAATCCAAACGCACGGAAAGACCGGGGCATCCGCTGGGATGCCCCGGTTTTCACAAGAGCAGATGCCGCGCATTTGCGCGGCATTGGGTCAGGCTTTGACCTTTTTCTTTCTCGGCTTTGGCAGCGGGGTGCACGCCGCAAGCACGGGGATGAGCACGTCGAGCAGCGCGGCGTTGTCGATGTCGAGCATGTAGTGCGGCCGCGCACCGTCATAAGGCGTGCCCGTCCCGGCGTCAGAGAGCAGCGCCGCCGTTTCCGGCAGGCACTTGACAAAAACCGTATTGTCGCACACGAGCAGGATCGGCTTGTCGTCAAGATAGACCGTTGCGTCGCCGAACATTTTCCGGTACCGCACGGCGCCGAAGCGCGCGATCTGTTCGCAGACGAAGCTGAGATATTCTTCCGAAGTGGCCATATGCATACCTCCCTGATGTTTGCGCAATTATAAAGGATTTGCGCCCCGTCTGTCAACGCGGTCTGCCGGGCGGCAGAAAAAATTCTGCGATCCGGACACTGCATCTTGACAGCGCGGCTCAGTCCCGGTATAATTTTCACATCGCACGGTGTCCCGGCCGTGCAGGTGCTGCGCAGCGGCGCGTTTTTTTGAACCTTGAGTTAGATGAGACTAACCTAATTGCATGTTTTTGGGATGCGGCGTCAGATCAAGCTGACGGTATGTCCTTTTTTCTTTGTCATAGGATTAGATACATCTAACCGACGTGGAAAATCCGTGCCATCCGCGCGGCAAGACGACCGGGAATCTTCACATGAAAGGAAAGGTGTTTGAACGAACATGAAGCAAACTGCAACCCGATCCATGCCGAAGCTGCTGAGCCTGCTGCTCTGCTTTGCCATGGTATTCTCTCTGCTGGCGCTGCCCGCACAGGCGGCAAAGGCGGATGCCTCGAGCGTCGACGGCACGTACACCGGTACGGGCACGGGGCGCAACGGGGATATTACGCTGTCCGTGACGATTGCGGACGGTAAGATCACACAGATCGAAAACATTTCCAACAAAGAGACGCCGAAATACTGGGCGGAGGCGGTCAAGCTGTTTGACAGCATCCTCGCCGCCAACGGCACGGACGGCGTGGACGCCGTCTCCGGCGCGACTCTGAGCAGCGACGGCATTCTCGCGGCTGTGGACGATGCGCTGGCGAAGGCCTCCTCGCAGCTCTCCGGCAGCGGCACGGAGGCGGATCCCTATGTGATCTCCAGCGCCGCGCAGCTGCAGGCGTTTGCGGCGCTGGTCGATGCGGGCAATACCTACGCGGGTCAGTATGTGGCGCTCGGCGCGGACATTGACCTCTCCGGCGTCGACAACTGGAATCCCATCGGCGCAGAGGCCAAGAGCGACACCTGCCTCGACAAGCTCTTTGCCGGCACGTTCGACGGCCGCGGCCACACCGTCTCCGGACTGAAGATCCGGGTGGCGGACGCTGCGAGTGAGACCAATGTCGGCCTGTTTTCCACGTTCGGCAATACGGCTGTTGTGAAAAATCTGAACCTGACGGACGCGGACATCAGCCTGACCGGCACCGCAGACTCCGTCCAGTGCCGCGCTGGTATTCTGGCCGGTGACACGGTCAACGCCGCAGCCAAAGACAGCGGCAGCCGCAGCCATGACTCCATCGGTGTGCGCATCGACAGCTGCTCGGCGACCGGCTCGGTGAACGTAACCGGTCAGAACGGCATGGTCTGGGCGGCCGGCCTTGTCGGCCGCAGCCAGATCGGCGTCTGCATCACCAACTGCTGGACGGACGCCGCGCTGCGCGCCGAGTCGCTCGGCGGGACGAAGTCGGCCTATGCCGGCGGCATCACGGGCCACACCGGAAACTATGCCGTGCTCGCCAACTGCGCGGCCTTCGGCACGGCCTATGCCAGCTCTCCGATGAGCACAAACTTCGGCGGCCAGGCCGGCGGCATCGTCGGTATGTCGGCGGCCAAGCAGTACAATACCTATGCCGTCGGCGATGTGACGGTCGGCAACGGCGGCACGAAGCACACCTGGGTCGGCGCGCTCGCCGGTGAGATCACGTCGAGCGGCATGTCCAAGGACAGCAGCGGCAGCTACACGGTTTATCCCGAGCAGGGGGCGTTCCGTATCGGCAACTACTTTGCCGGCGACGCCGTGCTGAAGGTCGAGACCTATGACGGCGATACGCTCAAGGAGACCAAGACCGTCGAGCCCACGGTCGACCGCGGTTTCTCGTCGACGCTCAAGAGCGTGGATATGGCCATGACCTCTACTGCCATGACGAAGGCGGACATGGCCGCGGCTGCGTTTGCCGGCACGCTCAGCGGCAACATTCCGGCGGTCAACGCCGTCCTCGCAGCCTACGGCATCACCGGCGTGGCGCTGCGCGAGTGGCAGCTTGACGGCGGCCGCGTCCTGCCGACTGGCGACGTCTGGGTCAGCGGCGAGGTCGACACGGGCATCTTCGCATCCGGCGACGGCACGCAGGCCAGTCCTTATCTCATCCGCACGGCGGATCAGCTGCGCGCGTTTGCCGGCTCGCTCAACAACAAGATCAACTACGCGGACAAGTATGTCGCACTCGATGCGGATATCGACGTCTCCGATGCGGCGTGGACGCCCATCGGCGGCAGCGACTGGGCCTTTGCCGGCACGTTTGACGGCCGGGGCCACACGATCTCCGGCCTGACGGTCGGCTCGGCATCGGCGCCGCTCGCGCTGGATGGCGATAATCTCTTCATCGGCCTGTTCGGCGTGCTGGAGAAAACGGCCGTCGTGCGCGATGTCGCGCTCAGGAACGTTGCGTTCTACACCAGTTATGAGGCCACGGCCTATGTCGGCGGCATTGCGGGCTACCTCAACGGCAGCGGCGAGTCCAACGTCTTCACCGGCGCCGTTGTGGACGGCTGCTCGGTCTCCGGCACCATCTCCCACACGTCCGCGAAGGGCAACCAGTTTGTCGGCGGCATTGTGGGCATGCAGTATAAGGGCGCGGTCATCAACAGCGCTTCCTTTGCGGATCTGTCCTGCACGGTCCTGAGCGGTGACCTCGCCGAGGTCGGCGGGCTCGTCGGTCTGAACAACCGCGGCCTCGTGGCCAACAGCTACGCCGTCTGCAGCGTCTACGGCAGCGGCAGCCGCGAAAACGGCAACGAGGGCATGGCCGTCGTCAGCGCGCTCGTGGCGTGCAATGCCGGAACGGTCGTCAATTGTTACGGCTCGGGCGACACCACGACCAAGGAGTACTCCACCTATGTCGGCATGGCCTCCGGCTGGGTCACCGGCATCGGCAAGACCTATCTCTGCTGGTACGACCTCGACAGCACCATGCTCATCGGTAAGGACACCAGCACCCCGCAGCTCGTCAGGCCTGTCGAGTCCATCGGCACAAAGGTCTCCTCCGGCGTCAACGACGAGGGCGACCAGTATACCGGCGGCCTTGTCGACCGCATGACCGGTTATGACGCGGCGGGCTATGCCGCCATCGCCGCGGCGCTCAACGCCAACTTCGCCGCCTTCCCGGCAGATATCACGGTCTATGGCCTGTCGGCAGACGCCCTCAGAACGTGGACCTACGATGCGGACCGGAAGCTTGTCGTTCCCGGTGCGGATGCAGCTTCCGTGACCTATGTGCAGCCCGCGTGTGAAAAAGTGACGAAGCCGGAGCTCAAGCTGCTCGACGGCGTCTGGTACGGCCGCGACGCCGACAAGACCACGGTCGTGAAGATCACGGTCGCGGACGGCGAGATCACCGAGACGGCTGTCGTCTCCGGTGAGAGCAGCGGCGCTGCCTACGATGCGGCGCTTGCAAAGGCCGAGTATAAGGCGACCTATGGCGACTTCTCGACCTACGATGCGGCCGACCCGGCAAAGTTCGCCGGCGGCAGCGGCACGCAGGCCGACCCTTACCGCATCGCGACCGAGGCGCAGCTGCGTTATCTGGCTGAGTCCATCAATGCGGACGTCGACTGGTGCGGCGCTTACTTCCTCCAGACGGAGGACATCGCCCTCGGCGGCGAGTGGCTGCCCATCGGCTGGGCGCTCAACGGTGAGGTCAACGGCAAAAAGACGGCCATCGCCGCCTACCCGTTCCGCGGCAATTATGACGGCGGCGATCATACGATCTCCGGCCTGCGCATCGGCAGCAAGGACACCCCCGCCGACCAGATGGCCTCCGGCCTCTTCGGCCTGACGGCGGGTGAACTGTCCACGAACGACCTGCCGACGGATCAGCGCATGGTCACGCTCAAGAACATCCATCTTGAGGATATTGGCATCTACGTTTCCACCCGCTACGAGACCTTCACCGGCGGTCTGGCCGGCAGTGCACAAAACGGTATTTATATCGACAACTGCTCCGTCACCGGCGTCATGAACGTGACCACATCCGAGAGCTTCGCCCGCGCAGGCGGTCTGGCCGCCAGTGTGCTGCGCGGCGCCGTGACCAACAGCTGGACGGATGTCGACATCACCGCCGCTACGGACACCAACCACGTCTATGCCGGCGGCCTGTACGGCATGGACAACCGCGCCACGACGGTCAACTGCTACGCGCTCGGCAGTGTGACCGGCAACTCTACGAACAACAATAAGGTCCACATCGGCGGTCTCGTCGGTCAGGCGGGCGGCGTGCACATCAACTGCTATGCCGCGGGCGATGTCGTCTCGCACAAGACCACGACGGATGTCGGCGCGCTCAACGGCCGCTCCGCGGGCATCGCCGTGGACTACAACTGCTACTTCAACAGCGAGGCGCTGCAGCAGCAGGGCGATACCGTCAACGTGCCCGCCGTAGCTGTCGGCGTCAACGCCAACGACAGCGCCATGCTCAAAAACGTCTCCGGCAAGACGAAGGCCGAGCTCGGCAGCGAAGCGTTCGCGCAGCTGCTCAATGACAACGCCGCCCGGATGGCGGACACCGTCACAGAGGTCGATGCCTACCTTGAGACGCTGCAGGAGCGCGGCTTCGTGCACAAGGACTATTATACCGGCAATGACCTGCTGACCTGGCGCGCGCAGGACGGTGTGGTCGGCTTCTTTGCAGAGTCTGCGCCCGAGCTGCCGTTTGACGACGTGGCTGCGGGCAGCTGGTACTCTGACGACGTGGCCTTCGTCTTTGGCAAGGGCCTGATGGTCGGCACGGGTGGCGGCCGCTTCGCACCGGCGCTCGCCGCGACGCGCGGCATGGTCGTGAGGACGCTCTACAGCATGGAAAACGAGCCTGACGTTACCGGCACGTGCCCGTTCGCGGACGTGGCGTCCGGCAGCTACTGTGAGGACGCGGTCACGTGGGCGGCTGCCAACGGCATCGTCAGCGGCTACAGCGCCGCGGCGTTCGGCCCCAATGACGGGATCACCCGCGAGCAGCTGGCGACCATGCTCTATGAGTACGCAAAGTACAAGGGCTATGATGTCGCGAAGGCGGCGGATCTGTCCGGCTTTGTCGATCAGGGCGGCATCAGCGCGTATGCGGTCAAACCGATGCAGTGGGCAGTCGCACACGAGCTGATCTTCGGCGTCGGCGGCAATGCCCTTGCACCGAAGGACACGGCCACGCGCGCACAGCTTGCTGCGGTGCTGCACCGCTTCTGCGAGGCGTTCGCCTGAGCAGACGGCGCTTGCACTGCAGTCAGGCCGCAACCCCCTTTTCAAAAAAGGAAAACTTTTTTGACAGTCTCAGCCCGCCGGAAGGCGGGCTGTTTTTTGCCCATTTGCAGGGGATATGTGCGGAAACGCATCTTCCTGGCCGGATTTTATTTAAATTGACGCGAAGGCGCGCAATGGTTATAATATCAAATATTTTTGTAATATTTCAGCGGACAGGATCCGCTTGTCCCGAAAGGATGTTTTCCATGGCAACCGTTTCTGCGCCGGTCAAGCGTGCGCGGCGGCTGCGCCCGGCCCCGCTGTGGCTGAGCCTGCTGCCGGCTTTTCTGGCGTATTTTTTTCTGGATTTTTCCCTGCGCCTGTTCTATGGCGCGATGAGCAACGTGTCGCTCTGGGCGTGGCAGCCGCTGGTGTTCACCCTGCTGTGGTCGGGCACGATGACGGCGATCGCTGCGCTGCTGCCGCGGACGGGGCGGCGCATCTTCCTGCTGGTCACGTTCGTGCCGTTTGCGCTGCTGACGATCACGCACTGCGTGCTCTATCAGCTGACGGGCACGTGCTTTTCCTTTGCCGATCTCGCTTATGCTGGCGACGGCGCGCGGTTTGTCAGCGCGGCGTATTTTCACCTCAAGGTGGGGCAGTGGCTGAGCATCGCCGTGTGTCTCGCGCTGATGCTCTGCGCCGTGATCTTCACGCCGCAGACGCACATTGGCCGCCGCGGAGGGATCGCGGCCGCTGTGCTGGCCGCTGCATGCGCAGCGGGCATTTTTGTCGTGCACACCACGCAGATGCCCCGGGGCGGCATCATGGAGCACAATGAGTATCTTGCGTGGAATGATGCCGAGAGCCACGACACGCTTGCAGATGCCTATGCGGAATTTACCAACGCCAACCGCTGCCTGTTGCTGACCGGCCTGTACCAGTACACGGTGCGCGGCGCGGTCGTGACGATCTGGCCGCAGACGACGGCGGACACCGAGCGGATCGCGGAGCTGGACGCATATTATGCCGCCCACCCGAAGCAGGCGGCCGACACGCCGATGACCGGTGCGTTTGCGGGCAAGAACCTGATCCTGATCATGATGGAATCCGTCGACGACTGGCTCGTGACGCCGGAGTATATGCCGAATCTCTACCGGCTGGAGCAGGAGGGCGTGGATTTCCGGAATTACTACGCGCCGATCTTCCTCGCGGCGGCAACGTTCAACTCGGAGTTTACGGCGAATACCGGCATGATCGCGCCGGAGTATCAGGTGCGCAATTCGTACTACAGTGAGCATGCGCTGCCGTATTCGCTGCCGAACCGCTTCCGCGATGCGGGCTATTGCGCACGATCCTTCCATGCGGCCAATCCGAACATCTATAACCGCGGACAGATCCATCTAAACTTCGGCTACGAGTCATACAACGACGCCTCGGTACTCGATATGGACAGCTATATGCTGGATGCGCAGATGCTCAACGGATATGACCGGATCGTCTCGGATGAGCCGTTTTTCAGCTTCATCATCACGTATTCCGGCCACGGGCCGTACACCGAGGAGCAGGACACCATCTCTGCGCCGCACCTCGCGCGCGCCCGCGCGGTGATCGACTACAGCACCGTGCCGTACACGACCGAGGCGCAGAAGGAGGAGTACACCCGCGCCGTGGCGCAGGCCATGGAGACGGACGCCTTTATCGGCGGTCTGCGTGAGCGGCTGGAGGCCGACGGTCACGCCGAGGACACGGTGCTCATGCTGTTCACAGACCACTACTGCAAGTATTTTTCCGATGCCGAGTTCATCAGCGCCATCAAGGGCGAGACCGATCGCAACATGCTCTCGAACGTGCCGTTTGTGATCTGGACGGAGGGCATTGCGCCGCAGGTCTATGACAAATATGTCAGCACGATGGACATCGCACCGACAGTCGTGGATCTGTTTTCGCTGGACGCCGACCTGCGCTATTATATCGGCAATGACATGTTCGGCCCGGACGGCGGCGTGGTCTACTTCCGCAACTACGCGTGGTATGACGGCAAGACCTATGACACCGGCAATGATGCCTCAAGCAATCCGGCCGTGCTGGCCATGCGCGAGCAGGTGCGCGAGCAGCTCGATGTCTCGCAGGATACGTTCCGCTATGACTACTTTGCCTGTCTGCAGCGGCGCGGGATCCTCAATCCGGATGAATAGAAACGCAGCAAAAAGCGCCCCGAATGCATTGCATTCGGGGCGCTTTTCCGATTTTCGGGGTCATCCGTTCATGCCGGGGATCAGGTCAAGGATCGTCTTGGATTCCTTGACGGTGACGGTGCACGCGGCGGAGTGCGTTGTGCCGTCGGCCGCGGTGATCTGCAGGATCACAGACGTGGAGCCGACTGCGGCGGCCGTTGCGGTGACGGAGTAGATATCGTCCGTGCCGTTGCCGGTGCGCACCGGCTGGCCGAGCGAGACGACGCTTCCGTCAGCCGCGTAGACCTTCACGGTGTCCTGCAGGCTGTCGAGGTTCTGTCCGCGGACGTGGAAGGTGATTGTGCCGGTTTTTGTGCCGTTGAGGTCGAGCGTGGCAGAGTCGGTCTCGGCCTTGACGCTGTCCACGCGCGAGGGCGCTTTGACGGTGATCTGGCACGTGGCGGTGCAGCTGCCGGCGGAGGCTGTGATCGTCACGGAGCCGGCGCTCGTCGCGATGACGATGCCCTTTTTCACGGTGGCGATGTTCGGGTCGCTGCTGGCCCAGGAGACAAGCTCATCCGGGGCGTTTGCGGGCTGCATGGTCGCCTTGAGTGTGAGCGAATCACCGATCTGCATCTCGGCCTTGTCCTGATCGAGCTTGAGGCTCTTGACCTCGATGGCGTCGTTCGTGACGGTGACGGTGCAGTCGGCCGAGCGTTTGCCGGCTTTGACGGTGATCTTGGCCTTGCCCTCGGTCACGCCGGTGACGACGCCGTCCTTCACGGTGGCGACGGCGGCGTTGCTGCTCGACCAGGTGAGCGTCTCATCCTTGAGCTCCTGACCGTTTGCGTCGAGCACGGTCGCCGTAAGTGTGAGCGTGTCCTGCGGGGCGATCTCGGCCGTCTCATGATCGAGCGTGACCGAATCGACGCCGGACTTGCCGCCCTGCAGCGCCATGATCAGAATCAGCGCAATGAGCGCCACGACGACGAGCGAGCCGAGGATGATGGCGACGGTCTTTTTCGAGCTGCGCTTCGGCTGCGCGTCCTCCGTCTCGACCGGCACGGCCTTGCGCTGTGCCTTCGGCTTTGAACCGGGTCGGTATCGTGAAAGCCTGGCAGCAAGCTGTTGTCGGATTGGATAAGATGGTAT
>OHAE01001349.1_pt1 | contig 18343 bp, 11 predicted proteins | sample 1577061 | NCBI WGS metagenome assembly OHAE01 (sample SAMEA3541535, study PRJEB24748) | human gut metagenome | biome: human gut; feature: human-associated habitat; material: faeces | place: China | collected 2012
TAGACTTTCTAATTTATGCGTAAGAAAACAATCCCTCAGAATTTTGGTATGAGCCTTGAAACTTAGTTTATGTATACAAAAAAGCCTCTAAAACGGACGTCTTAGAGGCTTATGTTTGTAAATCTCAGATAGTATGTGCGGCTGAAGGGACTCGAACCCCCACGACTCACGTCACCAGATCCTAAGTCTGGCGCGGCTACCAATTACGCCACAGCCGCAGCGTTTTTTGTTTTTAGCGAGTGCAAAGGTAGAGAAAATTTCCGGATTGCCAAATATTTTTCTCTATTTCTTTAAAAAAGTACGTGCTGCTTCTATTATAGTGTCTCTGTTTCTTAATATGTCTTCTCTTTGCATATTAACTTCAAGATCCGGATCAATTCCAAATTCAATATGCTTCATTTTGGCATCAAGGTGTGGACTGGAAGAGAAACGTACACTCCATCCATTGGGTAATTCTGAGGATATAGGCAAGCCTGATCCGCCACCGGTCCGGTCTCCGATAATGGTAACATTAGGAAGAATTCGCATCGTATTTACAAAATCATTTGTGGCACTGTAAGAATGTCTGTTGGTGAGAATTGCGACTTTCTTTTGCCAGCGAATACGATTGGATGGTTCTAAATATATTGGCTCAGGTTTACTGAAATCATTATGCCCTTTACCATTCTTATGTAAAATATAGCCGGTCAATACCTTTTTATTGGTAAATCGGGAGGCTAATTTTGATGCGTTGGTAATCGTACCTCCTCCGTTATTTCGAACATCAATAATGATTCCATCACAAATAGCCATATCATTTAATACCTGATCAATATTGCCGTTGCCTATTGCGGAGCTGAAACTCTCATAGTATATGTATCCAATGTTATCATCTAATATTTTGTATTTAAGTCCGCTTGCAATTTTGTAATCCGTTCCTAAATATAACTTGTGGATACTGTCATTAAAGTTGGCAGGATAGTCTTCATACCATTTCCAATATCTCGCGACATCACTGCTGGAGTATAGATTCACGTGTCCGTCTTTAAGTTCGGTAAGCATCTCTCCCAATACTTCAAAAAGTCCGTTAGAAGGCATGCTTGGCGTAATTCGTTGTTTGTATCGTACATATATATCATCCCAGTCCAGTCCATATTCTTGTTTTTTGTAATCAAGAAAACAATATTGCTCATCTATGATCTTCCATAATGCCTCGAAGTTACCTTGGGGGTTATCATCAAAACGATCTTCCCGGATGCAGGAAGAGAAAGTAATGATCATAATGAAAGATAAGTAATATAATATATTTGTTTTCATTCTTATATTTATCAATATGCCGGCATCGGTTGCGGATCTTTGCTCCGTATCCGATAAAGTGTTTTCACAAATCCCACCATAAATATATGAGAATAGGTATGTGTACGTAATCCATTCAAGTGAGATTGCTGTATATCGCAAAGATAACTGAAACGCATCTTGCTGTAACGTACGGGAAAATCTACACTCAACATTTGTCTGGCCGAAGGTTGATTGTGTAAAGATGTAAAACGGATGATATTATCGGTATTACCCAATGTGAAAATCTCGTAGTAAGTTTGCTGGTGATCAGGTGAAAACATAACTCCAAGTAGCGGAAGATTCAGTTGGTAACGCAACGTCATCGGATAACGCTTTATCTTGAAGTTATAAATAATCATGCCCGATGCTGCCAGGTTAATGTAAGCTTTAGCAGAAGCTGGATTGTTCGAGTTACGTAAATTGTAGATAAAACCACCATTTAACTCACCCATTCCGCCGGCAAGAAATTTCAAATGTTCATTAATCCGGAATTGATAATGAAGTCCGTAGTTCCAATTTACGAGTCCGGCAAAAGCATTGCTTGTTTCGGCCCTGTTTTTTGTATATGATAAATTAGCTTGGAAAAAACTTTGCGTGGAAACATTTCCATCGAAAAGTTTAGTCATCCGGATGGACTCTCTTGACAAACGAAACTCAATGCCTTTATACTCCTGTGGCGAAAGATAGGTATCATATACATTTGTATAACCTGCTCCATACATGGTTGCACGGGTTACATATCTCTGCCGCTGCAAGCTATCAAGCACTTGTGCATTTGCTGCAATGCTAAAGAATAAGAATAGTATAAACAATCGTATCTTACCCTTTTGCATATTAAAACAGTTTCATTTGTCCGGTGATCTCGTCAATTATATCTCCATCGCTTTTTCCATCATCCGGGTCTAAGATTTCCGGTTCTATATCTACGTTATCGGAAGTTTCGGTTTTCGGTTCCGGGAAACGGGTCGGTTCCAGTTCGTTAATCGTTTCAATGGTAAAAGTTGTGATACGTTTTCCTTTAGCCTTAAAACTCTTTACTCCGATAAATTCGTCAACATCAATGGTCAATGGTTCACGGAAACTATCATGGCCTCCGAAAATTACTTCCAGACGAGGATAATATTCATCGGTTAACAGGATGAGTTTGTTTTCTTTGTTCTCTCCCAAATAATTCTGTTTGCGTGAAGATGGTTCCAAAGCAAAACGTTTTAAATATGGATAACCTTGCTGATCGGCATCATAGAGAGCGGCAGACCAAATTTTATGCGGATCGAATTTCTCGACTATGCTTACATTATCCTCATAATGGTTGCTCAAATCGAAATTTGTTGTATAGAATTCACCATTATTCAGTATGACAAGGATACTGTCGGTACTTTGGAATTCTCCCAGATATTCGCCTCGTCCGTCATAATTCAAACGAAGAACATCACGGTCAAACCAGACTTCCCGTCCGCCAAGCGTAGAACCTCCACGCTGTTTTAAACCAATCTTATGTACGTCATTCTTAGTTAAGATGTTACCCATAGACTGACGTCCTTTGATAAGGACCTCTCCAAAGTCTTTTTCGAATATAATTTTCTTAATGCGAGGATTCGGCTTTAGTGTGATTTTAATAACTTCGGCTTCTCCATTAGGATTTGCACTAAAGTAGACAACCTTAGACCCTGCCGTACCTTGTGTAAGATCATACTCTCTGTCGCGAGTCATAGCGGTTACATTAAATCGTTTGATATAATGGAACCCATCTTTCCCGTCGCGATAGACTACATTGTAGATCGTGCGTTTATCGTTCTTCTTGAAGACATTTACATAGAGAATATTTTTACCTACGAACATCTTTTCCTGCACACGTACTACTTTATATTTTCCATCACGGTAGAAGATGATAACATCGTCAATATCCGAACAGTTCGTAATATATTCATCTTTTTTCAATCCTGTTCCGATAAAGCCTTCCTCACGGTTAATATATAGTTTTTCGTTGGCTTCTACTACTTTAGCAGCTTCGATGGTGTCGAAATTGCGAAGCTCGGTTAGTCGTGGATATTTCTTTCCGTATTTTTCTTTCAGCATCTTGAACCATTCGGTGGTATATTCCACAATATTCGCCAGGTGCTTGTCTATTTCTTCTATCTCTGCTTTCATCCTGGCGATGAATTCATCTGCTTTATCCTTGTTGAATTTGAGGATTCGTCCCATTTTGATCTCCATCAATTTGAGGATATCCTCTTTCGTCACCTCCCTGATAAGGATAGGATAGAATGGAGTTAACCGCTCATCAATGTGTTCGCAGGCTTCGTCCATAGACTTGGCTTGTTCAAATTCTTTATCCTTATAAATACGTTCCTCAATGAATATTTTCTCAAGAGATGCAAAGTGAAGCGTATCAAGCAATTCGTTTTTACGGATTTGGAGCTCTTTGCGAAGCAAATCAAGTGTATTGTCCGCCGACTTTTTCAATACGTCACTTACAGTCAAGAAGTGCGGTTTTTGATCGTCGATAACGCAACAGTTCGGCGAAATGCTGACTTCACAGTCCGTAAAGGCATAAAGGGCATCTATCGTTTTGTCTGATGAAACACCGGGTGCAAGATGAACTAATATTTCAACTTGTGCAGATGTGTTATCATCTACTTTACGAATCTTAATTTTTCCTTTGTCTACGGCCTTCAGAATGGATTCAATAACACTGGAGGTTGTTTTTCCATAAGGAATTTCGGTAATAGCCAATGTCTTATTATCTATTTTATTGATTTTGGCACGGATTTTTACCGAGCCTCCACGTTCGCCGTCATTGTATTTTGAAACATCTATCGAACCTCCGGTCTGGAAGTCGGGGTAAAGTTTGAACAGTTGCCCATGCAGATAAGATATGGAAGCGTCACACAATTCATTAAAGTTGTGTGGCAATATTTTAGAAGAAAGCCCGACAGCGATACCTTCCACTCCCTGAGCGAGGAGAAGTGGGAATTTTACCGGCAGTGTTATCGGTTCTTTGTTTCTTCCGTCATAAGATGATTTCCATTCTGTCGTTTTCGGATTGAAAACAATGTCCAAAGCAAATTTAGACAGACGTGCTTCTATATAACGTGGAGCGGCTGCCCCGTCTCCGGTCAGTATATTACCCCAGTTACCCTGACAGTCGATTAGCAAATCTTTCTGCCCCAATTGTACCAAGGCATCTCCGATAGAGGCATCTCCGTGAGGGTGAAATTGCATCGTATGACCTACGATATTGGCAACCTTATTATAGCGCCCGTCGTCCAAACGTTTCATGGAGTGTAAGATACGGCGCTGCACAGGTTTCAACCCATCGTTAATGTGGGGTACGGCCCGTTCCAAAATTACGTAAGAAGCATAATCCAAGAACCAGCTTTGGTACATACCAGTGAGCTGATGCTTCACATTTTCGTCCATTGTGCTTGCCGGTTTGTAATCGGAGTGCTCCGTTTCCGGCGTAGATGTATTTCCGTCGTTTTGCTCTTCTTTATCTATAAAATCGTCGCTCATATATATTTAAATTCCTTAATGTAGTATCATATGCAGGCAAAAATACGATTTTTATTGAAAAAAATCATTTACTTTGCACATTATTTATATAAATAGAAAGAAATAAATATAGAATAAAATGGCACAAGAAGATGTTTTTAAGAAATTAGTATCACACTGCAAAGAGTATGGTTTTGTATTCCCTTCGAGTGATATTTATGACGGGCTTGGAGCAGTGTATGACTATGGTCAGATGGGGGTTGAACTCAAAAACAACATAAAGAAATATTGGTGGGACAGCATGGTGCTGCTTCACGAGAATATCGTCGGTATTGATTCCGCCATCTTTATGCACCCTACTATTTGGAAAGCATCCGGACACGTAGATGCCTTCAATGACCCCTTGATTGACAACAAAGATTCTAAGAAACGTTATCGTGCCGATGTTCTTATAGAAGATCAGCTGGCTAAGTATGACGACAAGATAAATAAAGAAGTAGCCAAGGCTGCTAAGAAATTCGGTGATGCTTTTGATGAGGCTCAGTTCCGTTCTACGAATGGGCGTGTGTTGGAACATCAGGCTAAACGTGACGCTTTGCACGAACGCTTCGCCAAAGCTTTGAACGATAATAATCTGGAAGAACTTCGTCAGATTATTATTGATGAAGGGATTGTTTGTCCTATTTCCGGTACAAAGAACTGGACGGAAGTTCGTCAGTTCAATTTAATGTTTTCAACGGAAATGGGTTCTACAGCTGATGGAGCGATGAAGATTTATCTCCGTCCTGAAACCGCTCAGGGTATCTTTGTAAACTACCTGAATGTGCAGAAAACTGGACGTATGAAGATTCCTTTCGGTATTGCACAGATTGGTAAAGCTTTCCGTAACGAGATTGTAGCACGCCAATTCATTTTCCGTATGCGTGAGTTCGAACAGATGGAAATGCAATTTTTTGTTCGTCCCGGTGCAGAACTGGAGTGGTTTAAGAAATGGAAAGAAACACGCTTGAAGTGGCATAAGGCTCTTGGCTTCGGTGATGACCATTATCGTTTCCATGACCATGACAAACTTGCTCATTATGCGAATGCCGCAACAGATATTGAATTCTTAATGCCGTTTGGATTCAAAGAAGTTGAAGGCATCCACTCACGTACTAACTTTGACTTGAGTCAACACGAGAAATATTCAGGTAAGAACATTAAATATTTTGACCCGGAACTGAACGAATCTTATACTCCGTACGTTATTGAAACGTCCATCGGTGTAGACCGTATGTTCCTGAGTATCATGAGCGCTGCTTATTGTGAAGAACAATTGGAAAATGGCGAAAGTCGTGTCGTTTTGAAACTTCCAGCAGCTTTGGCTCCGGTGAAGTTGGCAGTTCTTCCGTTGGTAAAGAAAGACGGGCTTCCTGAAAAAGCGCGCGAGATTATCGATGATTTGAAGTTCCACTTCCATTGTCATTATGATGAGAAAGATAGTATCGGAAAGCGTTATCGTCGTCAGGATGCCATCGGTACTCCATTCTGTATCACTATTGACCATCAGACTTTGGAAGATAATTGTGTTACGATTCGTCATCGTGACACGATGGAGCAGGAACGTGTCGCCATCGCTGATTTGAATAAGATTATTGCCGATAAAGTAAGCATTACCAGCTTATTGAAGACATTGATGTAAGCGAAACATAAGAAACTTAATATGAAGAAGAATAACTGGTTGATTGGTAGTTTGTTAATGTTTGTCTTTGCCTTTTCGTTTGTTGCTTGCGAAGAGACGAAAGACGAAGGTGAATATTATGACTGGAAAGAAAGAAATGATACCTATATTAAATCCATAGCTGATACAGCGACATTGAATAAGGATACGAATTGGAAAGTTTTAAAAGCATGGAACTTGCCTCCGGATGGAAGTACGGATTTAGGAGCTTCTTTTAATATTCAAAATTATGTTTATGTACATGTGAAAAAGAAAGGAACCGGTACCGTATCTCCGTTTTATACTGATTCAGTAAGTGTCAGTTATAGAGGAAAGCTGATTAATGGTGATATTTTTGAGGAAACGTTTATTTCTAATGAATTGAAACCTGAGACTGCCGGACGCACTACTTTATATCTGAATAAATCTGTAGTAGGTATGACAACAGCCTTACAGGATATGCATGTTGGTGATCTTTGGGAAGTTTATATTCCATGGAATCTGGCTTACGGTTCTTCTGCATCAGGGAGCACTCCGAAATATTCGGATCTTATCTTTGAATTATATTTGGCGGAGATCAATCCGTTGAAGAAGAAGACAGATTAATCTATAAACAATACGGTTATGAAAAGAAGTTTTTATTTGAATCCGATGCGTTTGTTGTACTCTTGTGCTTTGCTGTTCTTTTTAGGATGTATGACATTGACATTAAACGCTTGCGATAAAAATGATGATGATAATGGCGATAATGACGACGATGATAAAGTATGGGTAGATAATACACCTATTCTTGAATTTCGTGAAGCGGCATTTCTTGAAGCTGCCATAGCAGAGCATGCAGACCGGAATGGTGATGGTAAGATTTCTGAAAAAGAAGCGTCATTGGTAGGCAGTCTTACTATTAATGATAGTAATGTTCGAAGTACGGAAGACCTGCGTTTCTTTCCGGAATTGGAAACTTTTCAATTTCAATTTAATCCTAATGTTTCGGTTATAGATTTATCTCATAATCCTAAATTACGAGAATTAGATTGTGCCCATACTGCCATTACAAAACTGGATTTGAGCCATAATCCGGATGTGCGTGCGTTATTGTGTGTGTCCAATCAACTGGAAAAGATTAATGTTAGTGCTTGTCCGGAACTGATAGCTTTATCTTGTGATTTAAATCCCAATCTTCAGGAGCTTAATTTGCAGAAGAATACTAAAATAACAGATTTGCTTTGTTCGGGTTGCGGGTTATTCGTTCTTGACTTAAGTAAGTGTGAAGCATTAGCCAATCTGCGTTGTGATGATAACAATTTGACTTCATTGGATTTGAGCAATAACCGTCAACTTTCAAAATTAGGAGTAAGTGAGAATCAACTGATTGAACTCACATTATGGAGCGGACATAAAAAACAACTTGAACCAAGTGTCATTGAAGGGATTACGCAAGAATATGGTGACATTATTTCTTATGTAGATTAAAGTAAACAGATATATATTCTTTGAAATGCCCTTACGGAAGAGAAAACGTAAGGGCATTTTTATATGATGTGAATAATGACTGGTTTTATCAGTCAAACACTGTATTCAAAATAAAGTTTTTATTGTCTTCACTTATCACTATTCGGAGGTAAGTTGTTGATATATAACTAGAAAAAGTGAAGGCACTATTTTAGATGATAAGTTGTATTTGAATTCAACTCTTTCCTGAGACGACTCAGCACAATTGATTTATGTTAATAAAATCGTTCTGCCGAAATTATTCAGGAGAGTACGGGAAATGGATTAAATGAATATCTTAACGGACTTCGTATAGAACATGCTATTTATTTGATGAAACAGTTTGATAACTATACACTTCAGGCAATAGCGGTAGCTTCCGGTTTTTCTAATATGAGTACCTTTCACAGTCTGTTTAAGAAGGAAATTGAGATGCCCCCTTCTCTCTCAATATTGGGACATCTTAAAGCAAGGACAAGTTTAGGCCTTTTCCATTGTATTTATTCGTTCCAATTCGATGAAGTTACGGTCGATTAACTCCTTAAATTATTATTTTCAGAATATTATAAAATAAAAAAATGTCAAAAGTACCTTAGCCTTCTCACTTGAATGAGGAAACTTTGACTTTTGACATCTTCTTAATTATTCCGCTAAGTCCTTATCTTGTGATGTTAACTTTGGCAGAGATTACTTTTCCTTCAACAATTATTTTTAAGATGTAAAGACCTGGTTGGAAATTTGATACATCCAATGCATTTTCATTGGAACGGACAACTTCCGTACCGTTGGTATTGTATACAACAATTGATTCAACATTACCATCAACTTTTACATAAGAAGTTGCCGGATTCGGATATACCGATATCGAAGGAATCAGGCTGTTATCAATGCTTGTCGGATTGATTGTAAAAAACACAGCACTACCTTTCTTTTCACCTACTACATCATATACTACATTGACATTAATTTTATGCGTATCATCAAGTTTCTCAGATTCAAATGTCTGCTCGTATTTGGTTTCAGTCAATAGGTCATTGTTCTTCTTTACTCCGTCTATCTCCACATTATATCCTTTTATCGGTAAAGAGGTTGCTTCAGGAGATGTGATAACCATACCGATCATCCAGTTACCATTTGCTGATGCTTCATTATATACAGATAGGAAGCTTTCGCCTTGGTTTGTTGAGTACAGGTTGGATTCACCATCGAATGGTACATAAGCATCAAGGGCTACCGGTCCTGTTTTAGGAGTTACATCATAACAATCTACAATCAGGAAATATTCTTTTCCTTCTTCTATTGTAATAGGAGTACTTAGCACAACCGTGTTCCATGCGTTTTTGGTGTATGTGTTTACTCCCTGTTCACAGATCATTTCATTGTTAACTTTAAGTATGAAAGTGAAATCTGCATCAGATAGAGGATAGAAACGGAATCCTTTTATTTGGTAACCTATGTATTTATTTAATTTTTCTGTCCTATAAACAGCTCCTAACATGTAATTGTAATTATTGGCTTCAAGGCCAACCATACCTTTTGTAGGAATATTACCGGCATAAGTCATAAATGTCTCATCGTCATTGACAGGTGTTTCCCAAGTTGCTGTCAGTTGGTTGCCACTAACATTAGTTTTGACATTGGTTATAGCCTTATATGAGTTTTCATTCTTTTTAATTGCTATTTCTGTGGAAGTTTTCGATGAGGTCGTATTGTTGGCATATACGGCTTCAATTCCATAAATATATGTACCATCACTTACGTTTTGCTGGGTATAAGACGTATTTTCTGTTTGACCTATTTTTTTATCATTTGCATATATATTATAATAATTGATTTTATCGACGTCGTCCGTTTGTCCGTTCTTGGTTAACAACATTCCCATAGCCCAGCTGATAGAGAAATCGTAAGCTCCGTCGGGGTTACTTTGTGCCTCTTCATATAGAGAATAAAGTTCCGATTCAGATTCTTGACGTACCAAGTCACTATAACCGATTACCTTTTTGCCGTATACCATGCCCAAAATGTTTGAGCTTGGATTATTTACTTTGACAAATAGTCTCAAAGTCACTTCATTGTCCGTTGGGATGGATACGGGATTCTTTAGTTTGATATTGTTTTCCTTTCCATAGGTAAGCTTTGAATTGTCAATATCTTCCGTATAAAGGATTTCTTTTCCCTTATAGATGCTGATTGTCCACTTTTCTTGCTGGGTGAGAGGATAGAAAACAAAGTTCGTGATCTTGAAATCGTTAGCATAGGCTGTTATTTCTTCTTTCGGGAAACGGATGGCTGATTCGAAAGAGATGTTACCACCACCGAACCCTTCGATTAAATCATCTTGTTCGAAATAGCTCTTGGCAATGCGATTGCTTACAGGAACATCCCATCCTAAACGGACATCGTTCAATCCCGATTGCGCTGCATACAAATTGCGAGGTGCAGAAATCGTACCCTCTTTTACTTCTACTTCAGTTGCGGCAGACTTTACAGATTCGGTTTGATTGTAAGATGCTGTTATTTCATAGTTATATTTACCTAAGCTCAAAGAGGTGTCAAGATAAGATAAAGTATTAGAAGATACTGAGCCTATTTTAGTGCCATTTCTATAAATATTATAAGCTGTTACACCTTCTGCATTTGCCAATGGTCCATTCCATGTCAAATGTACGGAATGAATTCCGTCCAATTGAATACTTTTTACGGCAACCGGCTCGCGAGTTGTAATGTTTTCGTTCAGTTTGACAACCATTGGTCTGAACTCCAAATATTCTTCGCCTTGGTTATAAACCATGAAGATAATGGTATTTCCGTCATCAGAAATCCCGACACCTTGGGTCAAAGCAACTAGGTTGTCTTGGAATTTCACTCCTTTGCTTTCAAGGTAAGTTTGCAATATTTGTGTACTTCCGTCTTTATAGATGATGCCATAAGGATTTTGTTCATCAGGTTGTTCATAACCGATTGTTACATTATTGCCAATTAATGAAAATAATTCAAAGTTTTTAGGAGAATCTGAGGTATAAGGAACTTTTATCCTGTCTCCCGTTTCTAAGTTATAGATGAAGTTTTTGCACAAAACTGATTTTCCATCGGGTGAAAAACTTCTTGCAATACTCCATGGGCTTGGTTGAATTTTGGTTATATAGTGAGGTTCCGGGTCCCATATACAGCAACTGCGATCACCGGCTTCTGGGTATTCTGCCCAGCCGCAAACCATTTTTCCGTCATTGGAAATATCATATACAATACCTACTTTATCACCGTAAACCCGGTCAAGTTTACCATTCGTCCATGTGACAGGCATGTATTTATTATTTTTATTGTATAACGCACCTCCTATCCGGTGTCCGTCGGCACTGATACAAAATGCTTGTCCTCCATAGTCGGGATTGTTAATAAATTCTCCGTCTATTGTTTCCAGATGATACCATTTACCGTCTTTCCAATAGCCGGCAGTTTGTACAGGTGCATGATTTTCTGTAGATTCCGTATCGGGGAATGTTCCTACTACTACACCGTTGTCAGACACGGCATAGGCAGTGGACATCACGCTAGAAGAAGTCAGGGGAGTGAATTCATTTGTCGTTAGATCCCAACGAAAAGCATATATTGTGGAACTTGCGTCAGAGTAAGCTCCGCACGCCCATTTCCCGTTTGGAGAGATAGCTGTGAGTTGATAATATTCAGGTCCCGTCAATATTAGTGGTCCTGTTTGGGCGCATAAATTGGAAGTCAATAATGCGATTGTACATAAAACATAAATAAACTTTCTCATAATCTTAGCGTATAATAAAATTAATATAAAACAATTTTTTTAGTCAAACTTCGGTTAGTTTGGATGATTTGAACAAGATAACAGCCGGATGCAGAGGGCAAGTGGTTTGCAGGAATACTGCAACTATTTTCTTTTCCTTCGATCTTATAAAGTAACTTTCCTTCAGGATTGATTAGATTGATGGTATAAGGTGCTGCTTCATCGGAACTGCCGAACTCTACGATCAAATTCCTTGTGACATGATCTTGATAAAGTTTTACCTCATCTCCTATTGCTGCTGCGTTGTGAATGTTTACAGTTGAAGTGACCGGATGTACTTTGTCTGCATTCATAATACCTCCTGTCATCGTATTCAAGACAAATACGATGACCTCAATGTTGTCTTTGTCGATAATTGTTTCCGGTACATCAATCCGGTATTCGAATGTATATTCTTTGTATGCCTCAATCTGCTCGGGAAGACTGTTCTCCACGCCGCTGAATGCACTCGAGGTTCCTTTGGCTACATCATGGTACACCATTAAATCATACGGTATACTGTTCGGCATATAATAATATTCACCCTTTTGAGGAATAGATGACGAGTTTTTTTGTTTGTCGTCGTAATTGATCACTTCTTTTTCGATAAGGGCAAATCCTAATCTATAAGTATCATCCGAATTGTCGTAATCTTCGGCAAAAACGACTTTGGCTTCTGTCGCTAGGGAAATATTTTTTTCATTGTAATCTGCTGTCAAGTCTACTTTTGCTAAAGTAGGTTCCATTAGAGTGCCACGTAATGGAGAATTATCGTGCATGGAGTTTTGAATACCACTTATGTCTCGGTTATAGATAAAAGAAGGGAAACTAAACAAATAACGATCAAGTCCTTTTACATAAACGTTATAAGCAAGAGGATCTCCGTAATGAGCCGCTATCGTGATAACTTCATCTTTATATCTTGCCTTCAATTGGTTTAACCACACAGCCCCATCCGGGCAATTATTACACCACATACCGGTGTATTCTTCGGCTACTAATTTACGTGGGAAATAGGAGCAAACGATGCTATCTTCTAAAAAAACAACGCTTGTTTCATCAGTTACGGCTTCCAATGCATAACGGGCTATTTTGCCTGCTTGAATAGGAACGGTAAGCTCGAATGCTTGTTCTTCACCTGGCTGTAAGGTGATGTTCTCGAAAGTTTGAGTGGCAGTTACATTTTCATGGTCTTTGCAAATGATTTCCTTTAAAACGAATGTTTTTCCATCATTCCGTAAACGACCTTTAATAGCTGCATTCCCGGTATCGCCTGCAAACCGACGCGTCTCATCGATACCTGTTAATGCAATGGAGGAAAGCATGCCTACGACTAAATTGTCAATAGCCAATAGGAATTTATTTTTACTGTTGAGAACAAAGGCAATATAGATGTCTTTTCCCACATATTCTTTCAAAGAAACCAGATGGGTATTCCATGAATAATTTTCTTCGGTTAGGGAGAATATCTCAGTGAAACTGTCCGTGCTTTTATCCGTCACAGATATCATTACTTTATATCCGTCACGTAAGTTATTATGAATAGAACGGGCATCCCATTTCAACCATGCTTCACCGGATTCGATATGGATGGAAGGCGTAATCAACCAATTGTCCGAGAAAAAATCATATTGGCAGTGGGAAGTACTCATTGCACACAGATTTTCCCGAGTATCCACCGGTGCTGAAAACCAACTACCGCTGGGGGTAATATTATTGAAATCTCCCATTATAACGGGATTCTCGTCTCCATCTATTAGTGTAAAGTCATAGGAAATACCTTTATTGAAATCATTCTGGTAGTAGATATCCTGGCTTTTGGTTGCTAAACAGAGAAGCAATAAAGTAAAGAATATAATGTATTTCTGCATAAATGAGGATTAGACAAAGGGGGTTGTGCCAGCATTTTGACACAACCTCCTGTTATTACTTAATTAATAGATCACCTTTTAACCATTTTCATAGTATATACCTCTCTGTTGCAATCTACTTTCAGAATATAAATACCTTGCGGTAATGCTGTGGTATCAATCATTGGTACATTTGCATAGCGATTAATAATCATACCGTTTGTTCCGATAATCTCTACTGAAACCTCTCCGTTGACGAAGATCATATTACCTTCTACTTGGATAAGGTCTTTCAAGTTGTTATTATTGATGGAGACATAATTAGCCAAATCTATTTCTACCGGATCGGCTTTGATTTTTCCGATATTGTAGACTGTTTCTACGATGATATCATATTTCTCGGATGTAGTATATTCCGCGCCTCCGAAATCTACTATGGCACTAGTCGGCAGCGGAGTTCCTTCGGTTACTTTTACATCCGGTGACTTATGGTCTTTACCACGGAATATATTATAACTTACAATATAAAGATCGGTCACAGGGGCATCCCAACCGATTGTCACTTGATAGTTTTTGTCCACAATTTCATGGGAAACATAGTGAACATTGGTTACAGGCGGAAGTTCTGTATAAATATCATATGTTACTACATTGGAGATATTATATCTTTCCGTTTCTTCCTCGTTATTTACTGTTTGCACGAAATAGTCGTACGTCCCATTCCACACCAGTTCGTCTGTATATACATATTTACCCTTTGCCTGATCGAGTGTCGCGCGTCCTATCTTTGTACCTTGACGGTATATGTCGTACGCAGGATCTTCTATGGATAGTCTGTCGGGAGCATCGAAGGCTAATTGAACCGTATTTGTTTTTCCGTCGACTTTCGTTACTTCCAGATTACCCGGTGCTGTCGTTCCGTAAAATTCAGAAGTAATTGTTACGGTATAGGTCGGCTTGGTTGACCATTCTTTTATCTCTTCTCCATCTGCATTGATATATTCGGAATATTCCAATGTTTGCGCTTTCGTCTTATTGCCGTCGATGGTATATACAGTCTTCGATACGGGAACGTATTCCTTGTTTTTAACTTTATAGGTTGTATTTTCAATCAGTTGTCCTGCATCATTATATTTCCATTCTTCTTTTGATTTGTTCTCGCCTTTTGAGTTCAAAACGATATAAGTAAGCTTGTTATGATTGTTATCATAAGTGTAGGTTGCTGTAAATATGTTGCTTTCATATGCTCCGTTGCTAACTACTTTTTGAGGGCAATTAGCAACTCCTTCTAAGAAGTCGGAGTATTCAGCGCAAGAAATCATATCACCTGAAAAAGCAGAAAACATGGTATCTTTGACGATGTTATTACCTTCCCATTCATAAACATAATGTCTTGATTCATCTGTCTTTTCGATGAGCTTTCCATTCTCATTATATTTATAAGTTTCTTTGCCTTTGATATCATCGCTCCAAGCCATATCATCGCCGTCATATTTTCCGTATTGACGATAAAACATCTCTGTCAATTGCTTTTGATCGTTATAGGTATAAGTCCAGTAAGACATAGGAATCCATGTGAATTCTTTTCCTCCTTCGGTAAGAGTTGCAGTTCCCTCTTGAATGCGGCGTAATATATTGTTATCGGTATCGTAGAAATAGATTTCTCTTTTCGTGATTGTATCGGTGGTGCCCATTATGTCTCCCCAAGTTTCGACGATTGATACTTTCGTGTAATCCGGTTCCGGTTCGGGATCTGTACCGCCACCACCTGTGGCCATGGAGAAACAAAGACCGGTTAATGTTACATAACCATATTTCGTTTTAAGAAAACCTTCTCCCTTATTGGTTACGGTTCCATCGCTCATATTGATTGTTGCAAGAAAAGCATCCCCATCAGCATTGTTTCCTAACCAATAAAGCGTATTGCCTTCAAACTCAACCGATTGGTGACCATATCCATAGGGCATGAGATCACCCTGTAAGGCTATAGTTTCTGTATATTGCTTATTTCCAAGATTAATGGAATACAATTTATTATCATCGGCCATTACATACAGGTTTCCTTTTCCATCTGCTGCTATACCTATAAACCATATTCCATCCCATTTGGCTATCTCGGTTACTTTTCCGTTTGCCAGGTTTATGGAGTACAATCGACTACCATCATCGTTATTATTGATCCCATACATTGTTTTGGATGAAGTGTCATAAGTCATATCATAGAGGGCGGTTGCGTCTCCTAAATCTGCTGTCTGACCCGTTTCAAAGTCGATTGTACGGAATTTAGTAGATGTCTCCATCATATCATCCTTGCACATCGCATAATATTTACCTTCCGCCATAGCTGCTGCATCAACAAGGTCATCCATAGATACAACCTTATTTACCTCTTCTTGATAATTATAAAGATCGGAAGACTTTAATGAAATAATACCATTTGGCTCAATATTCCCCATAATATCCGAGCAAACTGCTGCATAAAACGTCTTGACGTCTTCTGCCTTTAATCCTGTACTTACGGCCAATAAAGCTGTCGCAATTAAATAAAAGTAGATTTTTCTCATAACCTTAATGAATTTAGATAAATAATACATTTTTACCACTATTGGCAAATTAATACTATAGATTCTGGAAAAACAACTTTAAAGGCATTAAATGAAAACAAAATCACGATTATGGATATGAAAACAATCTTTACCCTTGCGCCATGTCCTGATACATGGAAGGGGTAATGCCTGTTAACTCTTTGAATAGTTGGTTGAAGTTGGTGTTTGATTTGAATCCAACGCTTTGGGCAATAGCTTTGACTGTATAGTTTCCGTAAGTTTCTGTATTCATTAAGCGCGAGCGGGCTTCTTTGATTCGGTACTCGTTAACAAAACGGTTGAAGTTCTTTCCGTAGACTTCATTGATTATTTGTGATACATATTTTGTTTTAGAGTTTGTTAGATAAGCCATCTTTTCGAGTGTGAAGTCCACATTGCAGAATTCCAATGTATTATCCATAACTTCATTGATAGCCTGAAGAAGTTGTTCCTTCTGCTCTTTGCTTAATGAACTTCCCTGATATTTCTGAGGTGGATCTCCGTTAGGCTTCGGCTCTACGTTGGCTGGTAGTTCAGGATCATCAACATTGTCTATGGATAACTCTGCAATCTGTTGTTGCAATTGTGCGATAGATTCATCCTTTTTCTTGATTTCCTCTTTGTATTTCAAATCTCGTTGTTTAGCTTGTTTATCGGATTCTACTATCTCCTGGTTTCTTTTGAATATATCTTTGTAGCTTCGTTGCAGTTGATGTTTTTGCCGGTAAGTCAATATGAGGAACAAGGTAATCATGGCTAATGTAATGCATACGATAAGCAAGATAAGTTGTTGGTTGGCGTAGCGTGCATCCTTTAGAAGCTGCTCCATGCGCATAGCGGTTATCTGTTTATCAATTTGATTCATTTCAAATAGAAACTCCACGTTTTTGATGCTGCGGTAGCCCCGCATTCCTTTGATGGAATCGTTGATATTTTGATAAAGCTTAGTGTAATGCAGGAACTTATCCGCCTTGTTCTGTATGTTATAGACATAAGACAGTTCGCGATAGATATTGATTTGCATATCCAGCAGTCTGTTCTCCACAGCTATGTCCGCACATTTCAGCAAATAGCATTCTGCCGAATCATATCTTTGCATATTCATAAAAGCGTCGGAAATATTGGTCAGTGCAGAACATTCGTATAAAGGATCCAGATGAAGCGAGTCAGCAAGATGGAGTGCTCTTTTTTGATACCGGATGGAGGTAGGATAATTGCCTTCATTGAGATTCCATACGCCTTTGGCGGATATGTTGAAATAATCGTTGTTACTGTCTTTTAAGGTTTGGTCGGACAGGTTGAGATAGTATTTCAGTGTTTTATTATCATTCAGATTACAATATACCCCTATTAAGTTATTAAGAATTATCTTGCTCAGGCTGCTGTCTGCAATTGTTTGACTATTTTTATACGCTTGTTTGTAGTAATTCTCGGCTTTCTTAAAGTCGTTGAAAGAAGAATAAATATTTCCCAGGTTATTGTAAACTCTCGGTATTATTGAGTCGAGATCACACTCTTTACACACTTCGAGGCTTTGTAAATACATATCTTGTGCCTGTACATAGTTGTACATGATGTAGTGTATATTACCCAAACGCATATAGGCATAAGCGGAAAGTTTCTTGTCTTCATGTGGCATATGAGTGTCATATCTACGAGATACTATCGTGTAGCAAATGAGTGCGCTGTCCATGACTTCTTTGTCATAATATCTATCGCCTATATCTATCAGCTTACTGTTTGAAAGCGATTTAAATGATTCATAGGCTTGGTCATAGCGATTTTTAGCCATTACGTGAGTCGTAATGGAGATAAAAATGAGGATAAATATTAAGACTGTTCTTTTCAAAAAAATACTTTTATGTAATTCATCCTCAATATTACAGCTTTTTTATAAAAACGACAAGGATATTATATAACTTTATTCTTTTTCTAAGACATATTCGTGCTAATATCGGTTATGGAAAACTATGCTGCACAGCCGGATGATTTATCTTAAACAGCCGGGATGATTAGCTGTTTTGTCCGTATTAATTCTGTCTTTCACAGTAGTGCAAGTTCTTTAAATGAACTGCACCCCAAAAGTTGGACAGTTAACTACTTGTTTCTATAATTGATT
>OHAE01001354.1_pt1 | contig 18244 bp, 10 predicted proteins | sample 1577061 | NCBI WGS metagenome assembly OHAE01 (sample SAMEA3541535, study PRJEB24748) | human gut metagenome | biome: human gut; feature: human-associated habitat; material: faeces | place: China | collected 2012
ATGTCCCCAACGGATGCGAATCGGATATCGTCATTTTATCGTCTGTTATCTCATCAGGCATTAGAGATGAAAACGCGATCTCACGCTTTTCCCATTCAGAATTCAGATAGTTGATACAACGATTACGGACGGCTCTCACCAAATAGCTACGGATAGAAACGGAAATCTCTAACGTTTCACGAATCTCCCATAAATGAAAAATAGTATCCCCGACAATGGTTTCCGCGAGGAATTGATCTTTTACATAGCCACTTGCGACATGACACAGCAGAGCATAGTGACGGTCATAGATGTATTGATAGGCGTCTTCGTTGCCTATCTTCAACTGCTCTACTATTAAAGTTTCAGTGTGCTCCATGAATGTATTAGTCGAGTTAATGGCACAAATTTAGAGAAATTGCAGCAGACTACCTAATATCCATATTAATATCTTCAAGGACATCACAATCCAAAAGAATTATAAAAAACTTCTCTCGTTGATTTACGAGATATAGAATAAAAAGTTATTTTTGCACCGTTTTTTAATTTTATCTTAAACTAGTATTATGTACAAGATTTTTCACGGCTTCCATCTAGTGGAAGCTTATCAGGACTTAAAGAAAGCCAAACGGTTGGCAAAAAATCAGACAGTGGCCAGATGTATAAAGCTAACCGTAGCTATTACCCTTTCCCTTATTTTATGGCTCCTCCCTATTGACACATTTGGTATAGAAGGGTTAACAGTTATAGAACAAAGACTTATTTCTATCTTTATTTTTGCCACGCTGATGTGGGTATTCGAGGCTGTCCCTGCATGGACCACTTCCGTATTGATTGTCGTTTTATTGTTACTCACCGTTTCCGACAGCAGCTTATGGTTCCTTACTCAAGGAATCTCGACAGAAGAATTGGGACAGACAGTCAAATATAAGTCCATTATGCATTGCTTTGCCGATCCAATCATTATGTTATTTATTGGTGGGTTCATACTTGCCATCGCAGCAACCAAAAGCGGATTGGACGTATTGTTGGCACGCGTCATGCTAAGACCTTTCGGAACCCAATCACGCTATGTACTATTAGGATTCATTCTTGTTACAGCTGCATTTTCAATGTTCCTTAGCAACACGGCTACAGCTGCCATGATGCTCACTTTCCTAACTCCTGTATTAAAAGCACTTCCGGCAGACGGTAAAGGGAAAATAGGTCTGGCTATGGCTATTCCTGTAGCTGCTAATGTGGGTGGCATGGGAACTCCTATCGGCACACCGCCCAACGCAATTGCCTTAAAATACCTGAATGATCCGGAGGGACTGAACCTGAATATCGGTTTCGGAGAATGGATGAGTTTTATGTTACCCTATACTATTATTGTATTGTTTATCGCTTGGTTCATACTTTTACGATTGTTTCCCTTTAAACAAAAAAATATTGAATTACAAATTGAAGGTGAAGCCAAAAAAGACTGGCGTTCCATTGTGGTTTATATCACTTTTGCTATCACAGTCATACTTTGGATGTTTGACAAGGTGACGGGAGTAAACTCTAATGTAGTAGCTATGATTCCGGTAGCCGTTTTCTGTATAACGGGAGTCATCACCAAACGCGATCTGGAAGAAATCAGTTGGAGCGTACTCTGGATGGTAGCCGGCGGCTTCGCCCTGGGCGTTGCTTTACAAGAAACCGGACTGGCGAAACATATGATTGAAGCTATCCCATTCAACACATGGCCTCCTGTATTAATGATTGTCGGCTCCGGACTTATTTGTTATGCTATGGCTAATTTCATCTCACATACAGCTACGGCAGCATTGCTCGTCCCCATCCTAGCCATTGCAGGAAGCAGCATGCGTGAGAACCTATCTTCCTTAGGTGGAGTAGAGACTTTATTGATTGGAGTGGCAATCGGTTCATCATTAGCAATGATATTGCCTATCAGTACTCCTCCCAACGCATTGGCACATGCCACAGGCATGATTCAGCAAAAGGATATGGAAAAAGTCGGAATAATCATGGGAATCATCGGACTGATATTGGGATATACCATGTTGATTATACTTGGCTCCAACAAATTATTATAAAAAATACTCTTTCCATACAAATAAGCCCTGTGAGAAGCAATCATTCTTACAGGGCTTTTTTGCTAATCAGTCTTACTTGAAAACCTGGAAAGAATCTCTTTTGATATTGCTATCCGTTGTTTCAGATAGTGGCAGACTTCTTCCCACCGATAATATGGGAAAAAGGATGTGACCACCGGAATGGTTACTTCTTGCTCATTCAAAAGTATTTTGACCCAGACTTGACAGTTCTTATCACGATAAAACACCCATTGCACATTAGCTGCCATCGGAGCAATTTCATAATCTTTCCAATAAATGGATACGGAATCAGGTGATGCTATCTGTATATCCGTTTTTCCTATACCCATCAATGCTACAAAAGGAATGACAGTTTCTGCATGCGCAAAACGAAGATCCACCCGATTGTCCGATTGCCCGTTAATTGCCTGCTCTGTCGTTTGAATAAACTCTGAAAGTAACGGCCATGCAATTGCAACCGGCAACATATTTCCAACTGGTGCTGCACTTTTAGTCAGATATTGCCGCAAGTTTTGTGTTTGCCAATAACCATACCATTCTTTATCATTGAGAATACCTTTCATATTAAAAGATAAGCCTGTATCAGGAAGTATAGCTGCTATTGAGAACAAAGCCATGACAAACTCCCGTTTTTCCTGTTCTGTTTCTTGTCCTGAGGTGAGAAAAATCCTTTTCATGACAGGTGTAAAAACTATCTTATCTTGCACAAATGATTCATACAAAGAAATCCAGTCACCTTTCTCTTTATAATAAACATAAGGCTTGTTCAAATCAAAAAAACGAAGAAGTGGGTTATATTGCTTTCCTGCACTTTTCTTTATTACCAATGAGGAATCCTGTTTTTCCATACCAGAAAGAAAAGCATCCATACTACTAATACAACGAGGAATATAGGAAGCTATCGCTTCAATTCGCGCCGAATCTACAAATATTTCAGGATAACGCAATAGCATACGCTCTGCTATTCCCTTTTGTTCCTGCTCTCCTACTGCCGACAATTCTCCCCATCGTCCTTCGAAAGCTTCGGACAGCCGTAATACCGTAGCAAGCAGTTCCTGACCTTTTACAGTCAATCTGTTTTCCTGCTCCGCCAATATAAGCACATTTCTAACCTTCTCTAATGCTTTTCCCGAAGTCGGGAACCGTGCTCCGTGCCTTCCTAAATGATTGATATAAAAAGGAACCATACCATCATGGTTCAAAACAGGCAGATTCTTTATCAAAGGATACGGCATAGCCGTTCCTGCATATTTCTGAATTGCACTTTGCCCGAATAAAAAAGTTATAGGGAAAAGCAGACCAGCTAAAAATATCAATATTGCTCTCATCCGGCAGAATATATATTTGTTTGCCAAACATAACAACCGGGCATAGAACAATGTTTATATACGCTGCCTACTATTTCTCATTTTTTAAATTGCTTGCCGGACAAGGTTCTGTATTTTCCGAATCTCCATATTTGCTCGGACTTACACCATAATACTTTTTAAATACCTCACGGAAATATTTCGCATCCGAGAACCCGACCCTATCGGTAATTTCCGCTATTGTATATTCGCCCTGCTTTAGCAATTGTGCAGCATGTTGCAAACGTATCATCCGGATATAATCAGCCGGAGCATAACCTGTCAAGACCTTTAATTTATTAAAGAAACTCGTACGACTCATGTGATGGCGACTGCTAAGCATTTCTACATTAAAATCCGGATCCCCCATGTTCTTCTCTATACATTCCTTGACCGAAGCTATAAATTTCCAGTCCAAAGTATTAGTACAATTAACCAGAAAATTCTGTTCTTCCTCTTCGATACTATTATAAACCTGACGAAGCAAAGCACGATTCGCCAGTAAATTCTTAATCGTTGCCTTGAGTATTCCTACACTGAAAGGCTTGGTGATATAAGCATCCGCTCCGATTTCCAGCCCTTCGAGCATATTCTTCTCGTCTCCCAATGCTGTCAGCAAAACGACCGGAATATGAGACATCTCAAGATCCCCTTTTATCGCTGAACAAAGTTCATCTCCGCTCATTTCAGGCATCATTATATCGGATATAACAAGATCCGGATTAAATTCCCTGATTATGATAAGTGCATCCTTTCCATTCGGACAAGCCTGAATATTATAACTCGTCTTCAGCATATCCACCAGATAATTGCGCAAATCATCATTATCCTCCACTATCAGGATCCGTTGTAAGGAACTGTTTATCTGGGATATTTCCATAGCCGGCAAATCAGAAATACTACCCGGTATGATAGTCTCCGGACGTTCATCCGGCAGCTTGGGAGAAATAAATTTAGCTTTATGAAGATGGCTATTTCCTTTCGGGAAAGTAACTCGTACACAAGTGCCTTGTTGTTCATTGCTCTGAATCTGAATCTTGCCTTTATGTAATTTGACTAGTTTGTATACCAACATCAGCCCTATTCCGCTACCTGTCACTTTTAGATTGACAACATTACTACCTCTAAAACAGTTCCTGAACAATTTCTTCTGTTCGCACGAAGGAATACCAATTCCCGTATCTTTCACCTCAATGCTCCACGTGTTTCCTTCCTCACAAGCGGAAATGCAGACACTACCTTCTTCAGGTGTATACTTCAATGCATTCGACAAGATATTTTTCAGAATAGATCCCATCTTGTCACTATCAAACCACACATTCAGATAGTCAAAATTGCTTTCATAAACAAACCTGACATGTTTCATTTCAGCATATTTGCGAAAAGCAGCACAAACATCATTCATAAAAGTATTCAGCTCATACTCGGAAACATAAAGAGTGGATGAATAGACATCTATCCGTTCGAAATTTATCAAGTTCGTTGTCAGCTGAAGCAATGTATTTACATTCTTAAGAGCCATATTCATATGGGGTAACGCCTGTTCGGTCACCATACGATTTTCTATGACTTCCTCCAGCGGAGCTTTTATCAACGTAAGCGGCGTACGTATGTCATGAGCCGTATTAATGAAGAACCGTGTCTTCTCATCCGACACTTTCTTCTGCTTTTGCAACATGATGATACGAAAGATGATAATCATAACCAATACCAACAGAATTGCATATCCCACCATAGCCCACAAACTGGCCCATACTGGAGGGGTTATAACAATCTGAATGTTCCTTGTCTCATAGGTCTTATACTTCTCTTCATTGGATATGGCGCGAATTTGCAACGTATAACTGCCAGGAGGCAGATTTCTGACAAGAATCCGGTTATCCTGACTCGGACGGCTCCACTCTTTATGATAACCGTCAATCTTCCATGAATAAAGAATGTTGGAAGGATAATCATAATTAATGGAAGCTACATCAAGGGAAAAAGTATTTTGTCCGTAGGCTAGTTCCAGCCGGTCAGTTTCGTCAATGTCCTTTTTCAAAGGAGATCCGTCATCAACCGGGTAAACGGGATGATAAGCTATCATAAAATCGCGCAGCAACAAACGTGAATAATGCGGTTCCGGTATCTGTATGTCTGTCGGAAATTTAACAGCACCATCATTACCACCGAAAACAAGCATGCTTTTATTGCAGGTCGTGGCAGAACCTGCATTAAAACTGACACTCATCAATCCTTGTTCACGTGTCCAGTTACGAAAAGAATGTTTCTGGGGAGAATAGATTGTAATACCGGTCTCCGTACCCATCAGAAGACTCTCGTCCTGACGCGGAAGAATTGTATAAATATTGTCGGAAATCAACGCACAGTTATCAGTACGATATTGATGGATAAACTTTTTCTTATTAATGTCATAAACAAGGAGTCCGGCTCCACGGGTACCGATATACAAGATACCGTCTTCTCTCTGGTATAATGCACATATATAGGGAGATTCAACAGGCAGATCAATATACCGGTAAATTCCGGATTCTTTATCAAGCAGGTAGAGTCCCATTCGCGTACCAATCCACATCAGCCGGTCATCCTTCTCCTGAATGGTAGTAATAGAACTTACTCCCGGATATAAACGTACATTTTTAGTATCAAGATTGATACGCTTCAGATGATAATATCCACCGGACCAGATATCACCTCCCGAATCTTTTTTAATGTCATAAATATATTGATCGGGACGTACTCCTGCAATGGCAGCAGGAGAAAGATAAGTTACCTTAAACCCTTTCTTCTTCTCTATCTTGTAAATACCCGATGTATAACCACCAGCCCACATTACACCGGGAGAGACTTCACACAGCGCTAAAAAAATGTGATTCTCATCATTCGGTACCGGATCAAAGGAACTAAAGAAGGAACGCCATTCTTTTGTATCAGTCTGATAGAAACTAATACCGTTACTGGTTGCAAACCAGAGGTCACCGTCACTATCTTCCACTACATCATGAACCTGATCGTTCACCAGTGACCGGGTATTACCAAGAGAATGTCTTATCAGGTCATAACTTCCATAACGGTTGTTACGGATTGTAATGCCAGTGGGATAATTTGCGAGCCAGATGCGATCTTCTTCATCCACATAGACATCATTAATATTATTTCCATTCATCCCGTTATAACTGCTATAATCAGCTGTTATATAGGGTTCACTCATGTAGGTATTCACATCCAGCTTATATACACCTTTTCCTCCTGTAGCCACTAGAAGTTCATGAGCGTTTAAAGCAACGATCTGGTTAACCTCTACATGATTGGGAAATTGACAAGAGATGATTTCTCCTGTTCCCCCCATGTCATATATAAGTATTCCCTCTTTATAGTTTCCCACAAATAACTGTTTTGAAACAGCATGGTAATAAAGTTCATGTACCGGAGCGATGCTTTCCAACGCTTCATCAGGAACCAGCCTTAACTTCCCCTCTTCTATTTCAGCACGAAATAAACCACTCCCCGTACCTATAAAAAAAAGATTACTATCTGTCTGTTCAATGGTAGTTATTTCACCGTCAATCGGCACCGACATATTTAGCACTGTTCCGGTATGGGTATCATACCAGGTAATGTTATCTTTACAACACAACCATATACGGTCATTATTGTCCAAATAACCATAATTCAGAAATGCTTGCGACTTATTTCTGATCAGTTCCGGATGCACATAAGCCAGTTCAAACTTGTCATGCTGCGAATCATACCTAAAAATACGACCTTTCTGACCAATTACCCATAATACATTTCCGTTGTCCATATAAAGCCAATTCAAGGCAATCCGTGAATCCAACGTCATGTTATCGTCTGAAAAGTTGTAATGCTTGATATGTTTGCCATCATAACGGTCTATCCCTTCTTGAGTCAGAAACCACATATACCCCCGTCGGTCTTTTTGGATATGGTATATTTTCTGATTATTCAACCCATCTTCCAGTCCTATGTACTTATAAATCTGTCCCTTGCTTACAGTACCATTAATGAGAAGAAGTACAAACAAAAAGAATCTTCTCATTTTTACAAAACTACTCATGTCTTTCACTAATATTCAAAAAATACTCTGCAAAAATATGAAAAAATTAATTAAAACGCAAGTCGAAAATGTATTTATATTTTAACCATCAATTATTATTAATACTCATACTCCCAGTTTTAAATTTGTTGAATATTGTAAAGAAGAGCTAGAATTTCAACAGCTAGAAACAACCTATCCGAAAGTACTTCCTAAAAGCCGGATGGGACAAGCCATCACCTATGCCTATACCCTTTGGCCACGCATGAGAAATTACCTCAAAAACGGCAGGCTCAAAATTGATAATAATCTGGCTTATCCAAAAGTTTTGATAATTTGGTGGAAAATGCCATCCGACCAATCACACTAGGTAGAAAGAACTACCTGTTCTGCGGAGACCATCAGGCGGCCGTCAGCATGAGTGTCGTCTGTTCGTTGCTGACAACGTGCAAAGAGCATAAAGTAAATCCGCGCACGTATCTGAATGACGTTATAACAAGAATGCCATATATGCAGAAGGCAAATTATGAGGAACTGCTACAAATGTTGCCACACAAATGGAAAGAAAGGAATAAAGAATGATGGAGATACAACTATAGATGGCTGCTTACCTTGAAAGGAGATACAGCAATTTTTTTATAGTGTACTTTATCGGATGCTTACTTATAAACAGAGAATCGCTATAAACTTATTAGATGTATATAGCGATTCTATAATTTATACGGGTACTTTATCGGAAGCTTACATTTTAACCTTCGTAACAAGCTGAATACCGTTAAGAAAGAGATTTTCAAACAAAGCCTGTCCGATGTACCCTTAATCTGCACATAGTTTTCCCTCAATGTTTTCCACAAACTTACCCTGTTTCAATGGCTCACGATCATCTACATTTCCAGGTGTAAACATGAAATTAAAGATTTCACCTTTATCATTGATAATCAAGTGTAATTTGAATCCGAAGAACCATCCCATGGAACATTTCCCGCGTTCTGCAAGTCCTTTAAATGTCTTATGAATCAGGATTCTTTGGTTACGACAGACACGTAAAGGGGTGGAGTCAACAAAACTAATGCCAGTACAGGTTCCCAGCAATACCTTCTTGATGAAGCTGGGCAAAGGAAGCAGTATTTCCTTCTCCAATTCTACGAAACGATTATAGGATGCTTGACGCGGAAACAGATGTTTCAGATGTTTGCACACATACTCTTTGTAATAATGCTTAAAGCAGCGGAAGCCGCCAGAATGGAATAGAATAAGAATAACCATAATCTCAGCATCACTAATGTGGTTGGGCTTGTTGCAATGCTTCTGTTTTCTGTCTTCAATCATATATTTTTCCTGTTGTAACGCAAATTCCTTGCAAAAATCATCGCCCATACAATAAATCTCTGTAACTTTAGACTCTGAAAACATAGCGGTAATCGTTTAAATGTTATAATTGGGCACTATAAATTTAATGATTTTATCGCTATATTTTTAATTGTCAGCAAAATACATTTATTATTATTTCGAACTCACGTTAATATAACTGTTCATTTACTATCGGATCATTATATTGTTTCTGAAGTTCTTTCAGCTCCGCTTTGAGAGATTTAACCAATTCAGAATCCTTATATTCATTATAAATATTTTTCATTTTAAATAGGTCTGATTTCAAATCAAACAGTTCCCATTCATTCACATCATCTCCATAAAATTTCATCAATTTATAACGGTCTGTACGTATTCCAAAATGCTTTCTTACTGAATGAGTACCGGGGAAATGATAATAATGGTAATACAAGGCATCCCTCCATTTTACATTCTTATCTTGCGGAACAATGACAGCAATGATTCTTCATGAATATCAGAAGGCACTTCCACGCCTGCCAGTTCTAGAAAGGTAGAAGCGAAATCTATATTCTGTACCAATTCTGTTACATCATCATGTTTACTGAATCCTTTAGGAAGATGCATTACAATCGGGGTACGCATTGATTCCTCATACATGAATCGCTTGTCGAACCACCCATGCTCACCCATATAGAAACCCTGATCTGATGTATATACAATAAGTGTATTATCCATCAGACCTTCTTTCTCGAGATAATCGAGCAGACGACCGATATTCCTATCAAGTGATACGACTGTCTTCATATAATCCTTCATATATCTGTCATATTTCCATTCCGGGGTATTATCCTTTTTTATGTCGAACACTGCCGCTATCTTGCCATAAAATTCATCCCATTTTTCTCTTTGTTCTGGAGACATTCTTTCAACACCTTTTTTATAACCGTTGTCATACTTGCCATTTACAAGAACTTTCAAATCCTGCTGTAATATCATGTGTTTTTTTATTGTCATAGCTTGTTTTCCTGCAGCACTTCTTCCCTTATAGTCATCATAGAAATTTTCAGGTAAAGGAATTTCCTTATCTTCAAATAATGCAAGATCACAGGTGTCAGCCATCCAGTTTCTATGCGGAGCCTTATGGTGGACCAACAGACAGAATGGTTTCTTTTCGTCGTGGATATTCTCAAGCCAGTTTATGTCCTTGTCTGTTATTATATTGGTAGCATATCCTTTATTTATTTCCTCTTTTCCACCAGGAAGCAGGAATAAAGGATTGTAATAATCTCCCTGATCTGGAAGAACTTCCCAATAGTCAAAACCGGTAGGCTCACTTTTAAGATGCCATTTACCTACTACTGCCGTCTCATATCCTGCTTTCTACAATAGCTTTGGAAATGTCTGCCGACTACCATCAAAAGGGGCACCGGAATTGGTATAGAACTTGTTCTCACAAGAATGCTTACCGGTAAGCATGCACGCACGGCTCGGTCCACTTATGGAATTGGCGACAAAACCGTTTACAAATTTGCCCCCGTCAGCTGCGATTCTGTCAATATTGGGAGTTGACAAGAACCTGTCATCATAACAGCTGATCATTTTCTGGGAATGGTCATCGCTCATGACAAAGGCGATGTTGTAAACCTCATTCTTAGCAAAGGTCCCTAATGAAGATACAGCGGATAGACCAAAGCAAAGGATTTCTTTTAAGAAATTAATTCTCATGATACTAATATATTTTCTTACATTTATTAGAATTATATTCTATTTCACTAATGTCCCATTAAAACGGAATTATTTGTTTATTGTATAATGTGTATATTTATTTTACGATACACTATTGATCACATTTACACAATCACTTCCTTAATGGTTCAACAATACCTGACAGTGAAAAAGTTCCTGTTGCAGAGGACATAATACTAAATTTTTTATACATCCAATTATCCCTATACCATGTACAATTCTTGAATTCATCACCTATTTTAGACATCCGTTTCTGCATCTTTTCACGGTACTCACATAAAACATCTGAATACTCTGGATTTGATGATAAATCATTTATTTCGAATGGATCGTTCTTTAAATTAAACAATAATTCTTTTCCATCCCTTAAATATCTTGCATAGCAATACTCTTTATCACGCACTGCTCTCCATTCATAACCATCTTTCCATTCAAATGTATGTCCCATTCCCTGCATAAAAGCGAAATCAGGTTCCTTACCTTTTTCACCTCTAAGGATAAAGTTTAAATCTGCCCCCTCCACTTCTGAAGGAATAGATTTGGATAATCCCATCAATCCTAATAAAGTGGGATATATATCAGGAGTATTTATACAGGTATCGCTCGAAGAAGGCTTTATTTTCCCTTTGTATCTAACCAAGAACGGAACTCTCGCAGCCTCTTCATAAAACGTCATTTTATACATTCTTCCTTGTGCTGTAGACATCTCACCATGGTCTGATGTGAATACAACTATTGTATTTTCATCAAGTCCTTGTTCTTCAATAGTTTCAAGGATACGTCCAAACTGATAGTCTAATGAATTCACCATAGCATAATAGCATTTTAGGGTTTCTTCATAGCCGCCTCCACCAATAAACTCATCACGCCACGACAGACTATCATTAAAATATTTAGAATCATACCTATCCATATATTTATCCGGTTGTTAACGGAAGTTTGGAGGTAGATCAAACCTTGTATCTTTAAATTTATCGTAATTCTCCTGCGGAACATTTTTTCTATTCCATGGATTATGTGGGGGATTCCACGACAGGAAAAGTACAAATGGTTTATCCTCAGATGATGCTCTCTCTATATATTTACATGCTAAAGTTGTAAATTCTTCTGGTCCATATTTACCTGTCAAGTTAACACGATACTCTTTTCCATCATCATCAGTATAATAGAATGCCCTGTAACTGTTATGGCTAAATGAATAGCCTGCCCAATAGTGGTCAAAACCAAACCTTTCAGGACCTTTCTTATAGTTGCGTGAGTGCTTGTCATTCAGGTGCATCTTACCAACATATCCACAGTTATATCCATTCTCATTTAAAACATGTGCAATTGTCTTATGGTCAAGATTCAAATTCAGTTCATTTATAACCATAACGGTAGAACTGATATATTTGCCAGTTAACAGACTCGAACGCATCGGTGCTGAAACGGGAGAAACAGATATGGCATTACAAAAATTAAAAGACCCACCCGCAAATTTATCTATATTGGGAGTTTTTGCCTTGTTGTCTCCTGTATAACCGAAAACATCGCTTCTCAACTGATCTGCAAAAACAAATACCAAATTAGGCTTCTTGTTTTTATTGGAAGCCAACAATTTTGCTGTATATGATGACAAGCACATAACAACTGGTAATAAAAAATATTTAAAATCCATCATTACTTCATTAATTATTTATTTCTATTTCAACTTTCTCCAAATGTTCACCATTATATATTATTGAGCCGTTGAACTTTACAGTCAGACCTGAAATTTGGTTATACTTCTTTCCGGTCTTATCCCAAATTATAGATAACAAGCCTCCTTTATATGGTATATTTTCAAGGCAGAAATAATCCCAAGCATTCTCCGGCAAACATGGGTTTATTTCTATAACATTGTCTACACGAGGTTTTAAGCCTATAAGTCCTGTAATCAAAAGGTCTACATAAGAAGAATGATTATAATCTTTACCCCTCTCATTAAATCCTTTTTTACGACTTAACATGGTACGTGCAATCCAGTCACCTGTATATGGATTTAAATTCTCATCAATCCATGGCACAACATCTCCGTTATCTTTCTGAAGTTTATGACTATTGGTATAAATAAGGAACTGAGTTAAATAATCGTACTTTGAAACAACATTCTGGGGATAATCCTGAATAAGATTAGCCATTGCCATCAATGTCTGTGATGTAGCATAAGGCCAACTTGGACCGTTCCACTGGCAATCATGTCCCTGATATAACACTTTGAAACCTTTATGACGCTGCTCGCATGTAGTCAGGCCATATAGTGCAAAAAATCCTTTCGGATCCATTACATGCGACCATGCATTACTATAAGCTCCCTCCTTAGGAGGAATACAATAACACCATGGAACATAACCAAACAGTTCACGTACATCTACTTTCTTGTGAGTATCACGTTTAACGACTTTAAAAAATTCAGCTTTTTCATCCCATAACAAAGTATTTATTAAATTTCTAATTGTGTCTGCTTCATTGCGATAATATTCTGATTTTGATTTATCACCAAGTATCCTACATATTTCAGATATTGCATTTGCCTGAGAATACATGTATGAATTTATAGTAGGTCTTATTCCATTTCCTCCAACTGCAACTTCCATCCCGTCACCTTCCCATCCTCCGGCATTGCTCCAATATAAACCTGTATCGGTTCTTCTTAAACGTTTTAAAGTCTCATAGTTATTGATAAGTTCATCTATATTTTCTTTTAATAGATCAACTGAAGGATGAACTTTATGAAACTGGAATATTGCATCGCTTAATGGAAAACCATGTCCTAAAACTGCTTTAAAATGCTTCCATTGTTTCATTTTAGGATAACCTGAATGATATAGCCAGAAATTTGCATAATCAGACAATATTTCTGTATTTCTCATCCATCTACCTTCAAGAAAATGAAACAGACCCGGACAAGTTATAGCATTATAATCAGCTGACCAGGATACTTCTGGTAAGAATTCTGTTATGATATATCCATAAGAGGTTTCTTTTATATGTTTACGATATGTCCACCAACGAAAATAATATGTACGTTCAACGTTCTTATCAGGACATTCAAAAACAGGCATAGTATTTCTTAAAAACTCATAAGATTTTTTATTGGGTATACTTTGCTTATATAACTCATTATCATATTTGTTAAAGATATTCACATAATAATTCAATAAATCTGAGCCAACAAGAGTTTGTGAGTATAATTCATATGGCTTAATTTTCAGAAGAAAAAAAATTATAAAAAATAAAATATAAACATTCCTCATAAGTAAATTATTAACGAGGTTGCATACAAATATGATTATATATTTACGTGCAACCTCAATACACAATATCTCAATTTAATTCTTAAAACACATTATTATTAATTCATCAATAACCAGGATTATTATCACCTAGACTAGGATTTTTTACAAATTCTTCAACTGGTATTTTAAATAGGACATGATGAGATTTTATATTTGTTGCAGCTTTAGGATTCTCATCTTTCAAAGTCTGTACAGCATCATACAAATAATCATATCCCCAATGACATAAATACCATCTTCTTACGCCTTCTCCTGCTAATTCCCATTTATTTTCATTAACTATAGCCTTTTTAATAGCACCTTTATCTAAATTATCGGGATAATTGTGTGAATCATCTCCAAAAGCTCTTTCACGCAATTCATTCAAAGCATCTATAGCATCTTTAACTTTCCCTAGTTCATTAGCAGATTCGGCCTTTATTATATAAACTTCTCCCAAACGAATATGACAAATATCCCGACTACTGTTATTAGACTTACAATCAAAGTCAGCCCACTTTAAGGTATAATGACCAGATCCGCCTCCATTGCCACCGGCAAATTGAACAAAAGTTCCGTCACTCATCAACAAGCCATTCCAATCCATAATATCCTTTCGTCTATCTCCATCTTCATAACTATCCAACAATCCCTTACTAGAAGAAAACATACCCCAACCTTGACATATCTGATTTGCTTTGTTTACGATTACACCATCAGGTCTAACTGTCGTTAAGCCTTTATTAAAAAAATTTGTAAGCATAACAGATTCATCTATAGTTCTCGGACTAGTAAATGACGGCAACATACTACCTTTGACATCTGTTAAACTGGAAGTAAAAAATATTATTTCCTCATTTAACTTATTCTTTGGATCAAATATATCATTATAATTATCCAATAGTTTATGAGACGAATTTGTTATTATATCATTTGCTAAATCATAAGATTTTTGCCAATTACTCTCAAGAATATTTATTCTCGCTTGTAAAGCTTTTGCTGCCCAAACAGTTATTCTACCTATGTTTTTTGAATCATAAGAATCAGGAAGATACTTAGTAGCATCATCCAAGTCAATATTTAATTGTTTCACAATCTCTGTTCTTCTAGTTCTGGGAAGATTTGCCACTCTATCAATATCAAGTTCATCAAACCACATCGGAACATCACCCCAAAACAGAATCAATCCGTAGTAAAAAAAAGAACGTAAAACTTTTGCTTCAGATACAACCTTGTTTTTAAAATTATCATCAAGATTAGAATTTAATGTTCTACTAATCATCATATTTGCAGCACCTATTGCTTTGTAATGAACTCTCCAAATATCAGAATATTCTGTAGAAGGAGATTCCATAGTATAATTTATGCATGCATCTAAACGTAAAACAGATCTGCATAGCATCTCATCAACCCCAAGGTCTCCGATAAAAATTTTCATGTAATCGCCAATATATTCATTATGCATAAATTCATAAACACCATACAATGAAGATAAAACTTCATCTTCAGTAGTAAAGAACTGTTGAGGAGAAACAAAATCTTTTGGATTTTCTTCTAATATATCACAAGAATTAAAAGAATAAAATATATTTATAATTAACAATAATCTTACTATCAGTTTCATAATTGTAAATATTTAATTTAAAAAACAGCTTTTAATCCCAACAAAAAGGAACGACTCTGCGGATAAGCATTATTATCAAATCCCCTTCTAGTTGCAGATGTACTTTCTGAACTTACATCAGGTGAATATCCCATATAAGAAGTCAAAGTAAAAACATTTGATATTGAAGAATAAACTTGAAGAGATTTTATCAATTTATTTTTTATAGGTACATCATACTGAATATTAAGATTTTTAAGTCTTAAATATGAGCCATCATGCATATAATAATCACATCCTCCTTGTGCATTAGCTCCACCACCTGCGTATGTCTCATACATATAATAATTAACACTACCTGGTCTTGGATATTTTCCGTCAGGATTATCTGTACTCCATGCATCTCTATTATGGCCATATACATTACCATTAAAACCAGACTCTAAACTACGTCCTTGCATATCATATATTTTATTACCATAACTAAAATCAAAAAACAAACTAAAAGTTAATCTTTTATAGCTAAAATCATTGCTAAATCCTCCATAAAATTTAGGTTCTGCATTACCTAAAATCTGTCCGTCATTAATATCTATTATTCCATCATCATTTATATCTTCCAATTTGGGGTCTCCAGGTAAATATTTAGAATCAACAGGTATTTCATCTTCATGCCAAATTCCTAAATATTTTACCCCATAAAATGTTCCAATAGGTTCTCCAACAATTAATCTTGAGCCAAAGCCATTTTCAATAAAATCCTTACCTCCTAAATCTATAACCTTATTTTTATTAGATGATATAGATATATTAGAAGACCAACTAAAATCTTTAGTATTTATATTCAATGTCCTTAAGGATATTTCAAAGCCTTTATTTTCTACAGAACCTATATTTCTAAGCATAGAAGTAAATCCTGTTTGATAAGGAATTTCTTGAGAAAGCAATAAATCATTTGTTCTTTTATAGTAAAGATCAAATTCCAGATTTATTCTATTATCTAAGAAACCCGCTTCAATCCCTAAATCTATCTGGTTTGATTTCTCCCAAGAAAGATCTTTATTGGCTGATAAACCTGGGAAGAAAGTTATAACCTCTTGATTACCTATTACAGTTGAACCACTATCCAATCTATCAATTACTGAATATGGAGATATGGATTGGCTTCCAGATGATCCATAACTTAAACGAAACTTCAAATTTGAAAAAACATCAAATCTTTTTATAAAATCTTCCTCAGAAGCTCTCCATGCAACTGCCACAGACGGGAAAAAAGCCCATTTATTACCATCTGACAATCTTGAAGAACCATCATATCTACCTGAAGCAGTAAACATATAGCGATCTTTATATGAATAATTTACACGAAATAAATACGACATTAATCCCCATTGCTCTTCACCTGTTTGTATATCACGCACCATTGGATCACCTGTTTCTAAAGCATGATATTTAGAAACATCATTTTTAAATCCATTTGCTGAACCTTTCAAAAATTCATAAATATATTTCTGCCAAGTAAAACCTCCTAATAAATTAAATGAGTGTTCTCCTAAATTAAAAAAATAATTCAATGTATTTTCATTCTGGTAAGTTATTGGGAATTGCGTCTCAACTGTAGCTCCTCCTCCTGTTTTATTATAAATTCGGGATGGCAATTTCACTGACCAATATTGATTCTGTTTACTATAACTAATATCCCATCCCCAAGATGATTTCAAAATAAGATTATCAAATAAAGTCAACTGACCGTATACATTTCCTAAACCTCTAAACGTTCTTGTTTCATTTAACACTCCATCACGTTTAGCCATCGGATTATCATAAGTTTTTCCCGTAACCTGATTAATACTATAATATGATCCATCTTCATTATACATTGGAGCAGTTGGTAATATTTCTAGCATATTATTTAAAGTTGGGTTATCCTTATTTGTCATAGACATAGTCAATGTTGCACCCATTTTAAAATATTTCCCTATATTTTGGTCTACATTAAATCTAACCTGATAACGTTCAAGACCTGTATTAAACATAGTTCCTGCTTGATTAAAGTAGTTCAAAGAAAGAAAATAATTACCATTCTTTGTAGAATTAGACAAATTAATATTATGATCAGTTATTGGTGCATTTTTTTTAAATATATAATCTTGAATATCTGTATTTGAAACCTTACTTATATCTTCGAAAGGAAGATTATCCATTCCATTATACAGAACATATTTATTATGAAAATCTGCAGCTTCAGGAGCATTAAGCATATCAAGCATCTTAACAGGAGACTGAATACCATAATAACCGTTATAACTAATCTGTCTTCCTTCAACACCATCACCTCTCTTTGTAGTTATTAATACAACTCCATTAGCACCTCTAGATCCATAAATAGATGTAGAAGAAGCATCCTTCAAAACCTCTATTGAAGCTATATCTGATGGGTTTATTGTGTTTAAATCACCACCACCTATTATCCCATCTATTACATAAAGAGGTTCATTTCCTGCATTAATAGAATTACCTCCTCTTATTCGTATTGTACTACCAGCTCCTGGAGCACCATTTGCTGTAGTTATCTGGACACCACTAAGTCGACCTTGAAGAGCTTGATCTACACTAGCCACAGGCATTTTTTGAATATCTTTTGCTTTTACACTACCTACAGCTCCTGTTAAATCACTTTTCCTTTGTACACCATACCCTACAACTACAACCTCATCCAATTGTTTTAAATCTTCTTTCATCGTCACGTTCAACGTCATCGGCCTGGTTATTTTCTGCGTATA
>OHAE01001373.1_pt1 | contig 18134 bp, 13 predicted proteins | sample 1577061 | NCBI WGS metagenome assembly OHAE01 (sample SAMEA3541535, study PRJEB24748) | human gut metagenome | biome: human gut; feature: human-associated habitat; material: faeces | place: China | collected 2012
TTTTTGTTTCATCTGACGAAAAATTTGACGACGCATCTGTCGCACAATCTTTGTGTGGTATTGCCCTGAAACATGCAAATTCTAAAAATGCGTACCGATTTTTGGTCGGTACGCATTTTTTGTAATATCTTACCACATGGTCTGGACTGCCGTTATTCGATCAGTCCGCTGTTCTTCAGCAGGATTTCAATATCCGTGCCCTTGACTTTTTTCAGAACGATCTTGAGCAGCTTCTTTTCCACAAAGGAAAGTTCTTCGTCGGTGAGTGGCTTTTTGTCAATGGCATAATAGCAGGCACGCAGCAGTTCCCGCACGTCGTACTTGCTGCCCCAGACTTCCGGCACACCGCGGTCAATGTCCAGCAGGGTGTAGACAGATTCCATACCGGTACGCATGGAATATTCCGTGGTGAAAATGGTGTCACGAGGTGTTTCTGCAAACTGCCCGATAAAGGCGAAGTTGACGGCTCCCTCCGGAACTACACGCGGACGGTCGATTTCCTTGCGGGGCTGGAAAAAGGCGTTGATATACGGCATGAAACAGGTCGTGGTGTTGCAGGCGTTTTTCGCCAGCGATGCAATTTTTTCTTCCGGTATGCCGATATGATACAGCCATTCCTGACAAACTTCTTCGCCGGTGCAGTCCCGCATTGCCTTTTTGACATAGTTTCCCTCTTTATTGGTGTTCAGGGAATACAGCCATATCAGCACCATGTTTTTGTCCTGCGAGTGGAACTGGGGCTGCCGGTTGATCGTCCACGAGAGGTACCAGTTGTCGGTGCTGTCCTTTACGGTGACGATACCGCCGGTGGTGACTTTGCCGGCACGGGGATCCCGTTTGCAAACGTTGATAATATGTTGAATGATCTCCTCATCTGCGGTGGCAACGGTGGCGCTCATCCAGTTTGTCGCATCAATGTCGCTGCAAAAGACTTCCGGATTGCCGAATTCGCCGTGAACTGCTTGAGCCGCAATCGCTTTCCACAGATCCCACGATTCTCCGCAGCCGTTTTTCAGGTGGGACAGATCCGGTGCGTGGGTCTGGTCGCCGTAGCAGGAGGTGTCTGTGCAGCAGCCGTTGGTGATGAATACCAGATCGTCTTCGATCAGGTCAATGGTCTGTTCTTTGCCGTCTTTCCGGTATACGATCTGCTTGGCAACCTTTTTGCTGCCTACGGTTTCAATGATGACGTTCTTCACGTCCATGCCATATTCGATCTGTACGCCATGGGCTTCCAGATATTTCACCAGCGGCAGGATCATGCTCTCATACTGGTTGTATTTGGTGAACCGCAGTGCACTGAAATCCGGCAGCCCGTCAATGTGGTGCACATAGCGGCACAGATACCGCTTCATCTCCAACGCACTGGACCAACGCTGAAAGGCGAACATGGTCTGCCAGTACAGCCAGAAGTTGGTGTCCCAGAATGTGTCCGGCAGAACATCTGAGATCTTCTTGTCCTCCAGATCTTTTTCCGGTGTCAGGAACAGCTTGGAAAGTGCCAGAGCCGATGCCTTGTCCAGAGCGAATTTCTTGTCGGTGTGAGCATCTTTGCCGCGGTCAACGGAAGCACGGCAGAGGGAATAGTTGGGGTCGTGCTTATTGAGCCAGTAGTACTCGTCCAGCACGGAAACGTCCGGCGTTTCGAGAGAGGGGACATCGCGGAATGTATCCCACATGACTTCAAAGTGGTTGTCCATTTCCCGTCCGCCACGCATGAAAAAGCCCTTGGTGATGTCCTTGCGTCCGTCGCAGCTGCCGCCGGCAAGCTCCAGTTTTTCGAACAGGTGGATATGTTCTCCCTTCATCTGTCCGTCCCGTACCAGATAGAATGCTGCGGTAAGACCGGCAAGACCGGTGCCGATGATATACGCGGATTTTTTGTCCACATTTTTCGGCTTTTCGGGATGTGCGAATGCTTCATAAGTTCCTGCGGAATAATACATAACAATGCCTCCTTATAAAATAAAAATAGTTATAAAAATAATTTTTTGTGGTATTGCCATTGGTATAATTCTATTATACCCGATTTTCAGGAATTCACAATCAGCAAAAAAGGCTCCGTGATAAAAAACTTATCACAGAGCCGAAAAGTGTAAAAAATTCTATCAAAAATGCGAAAATGATAAAATCAGGGTTTTATGCAGTGTTCCCTTTATAACCGGAACCGCGAAATGGCTGCGGTGACGGAGCCTTGCAGCAGCTTTCCCAGCCGGCTGACGATCTCCTGCGGATTTTCCCGCATATCGTTCTTGATCCAGTCCAGCATCACGCCAATGAAAATATAGGCGTAGACCTTGGCGATAAACTGCTTGTCCTCGTCCCGCAAAGTCATGCCTGCGGCTTCCTCGTCGATAACGTCCAGCAGCAGTTGGTCTACCAGCGGCTGTAGGTATTTCTCCACCTGTTCCCGATGCACACAGCGGTAGACGTTCAGGATAAACGGCTTGTTTTCCTGTACTGCTTCGAAGATTTGCAAAAGTCCCTGCTGCCACGTGTCATAGGTCTTTTTTTTGTCCAGAGCCCGTCTGGCATCTTCCAGACAAGCCCATTCCACAAGGTCGTAGATGTCCTTGAAATGGTAGTAAAAGGTCATGCGGTTGATGCCGCAGTCCTCGGTAATATCGCCGATAGTGATTTTTGTCAGCGGTTTTTTCAGCAGCAGATTTTTCAGGGATTGTTCCAGAGCCCGTTTGGTTACATTTGACATCGATGTTGTCCTTTCAGTTTTGGTAACAGATCTGTTCTCCGGTCTGCATGGGATAGCGGCATAACTGGTCGCTGTCCAGATTTTCCCGATGCATGCAGACTGCGGAGATCTGGTGATTTTCATAGGTGGTATAGTAGTAGATGCCCTTGTCGGCATTGCAGCAGGAAGTGTAGATGGTGATCTCGTACTGTCCGTCTTTCACTTCGCAGCAGCCGCGTGGCTGGTCAACGGCTCCGAGAATGTGGAAAAACTGGCTGACGCTTTCCGCTTCGGAACTGCCGGAAACGGCATTTGCCCGCACGAAAGCTGCTCGTACAAAGCGGGACTGGGAGGAGAGGTCACCGGGAAGCCCCAGTGCTCCCATGCCTCTGCTGTACGTCTGCAACGGCAGCTTGTCCGAAAAGTTGTTCTGCGGCTGCTTGGGAGAGAGGTGCAGAAAGTCGTTGAGGCGGAACATCTGCTCCGGAAAAGGCGGATTGTTGGTCAGGACACCGGCGGGATTGTCATAGACCTGAATTCCCGCGGCAGTGGCTTCTACTGTAATGGCTTGGTGCTTGTCAGCGATGAGCCAGTGCAGCTGTGCCGCAGGCATCTTTTCGTGAAACGGCGTGCCCAGCAGGCAAAGCGTTTCCACTTTTTCCTTGGCTTCGGCAGTGCTGGAGCACTGGCTAAGAATCCACGGGATCAACTCATACTGTGCCACATTGTCCGAATGATCCGCAGGTCGGGAGGCGTAGCAGGCGTTGCCCACAAAGTTCAGCCCAGCCATGCAAAGCCCCTTTTCGTTGACGGCATCATAAAAAAGCGGGTAGCCCTGGGCAACGTGTGCAGTGCCGATCATGGCGTAGTGCTGTGCAGATACGCCCATGTGCAGAAATGACAGCTGGAACTGCCGCGGCACAATGACGATTTCTTCCCCGTAGGAACTTTCGTAATCCAGCGTTCTGCCAAAATAAAAATCATTTGTCTGATAAGTTGCAGCGGTACACATTGGAAATTCCTCCTGTGCAATAAATTTGATATTTATATTATAGCACAAAATTCGGAAAGATGCAAATAATAATATTGACATATGTGGAGTTTTATGTTATAATATATCTATATTTTTGTAAAGGAGAATGCATATGCCAAATTATGTTGTTTTACAGGTCGTTCTGAAGGAGAAGCTGATCGGAACCGGTTCCGGAAATCTGTCTGAACTGGAAAAGGTCATCAACGCACAGGCTGCCAAGGGATGCCGTCTGCACACGATCACCACTTCTTCTTCCGGAAGCAAGGGATTTCTGGGCGGTGACCGCATTCAGGCAACCATGGTGTTTGAAAGCCTGAACAGAGCATGAAACGGGTTCTGGTAAAGTCTGTATATGATGCCTTTGAATATGTTATGCAGCATTTCTACTGTTTCGGACAGGCGGATATGGCGGAACGAAAGGATACGTATGCGGTCATTTCGATTCAGGATACGCACACGCAGGGATTCGGATTTCAGTTTTGCGAGAACCAGTTCTGCAAGGGTGTTTTGACGCTGTACTTTGATGACATTATCCGAGAAGTGGACGGGGCAGTTTTGTTTACCGATGAAATGGCAGATCAGATCATTGCATTTGTTCTGGCACATCGGTCTGTGGAAACGCTGCTGGTGCACTGCTACGGCGGACAATCCCGTTCCAGAGCCGTGGGAGCCTTTGCTGTGGAAATGCTGGGCGGCAATTCCGAAAGGTATTTTGAAACCGGTTCTCCCAATCAGTATGTCTACGATGTGCTGGAAACGGCGTGGATCAGACGGCAGCTTGGGGCGTTTTGAAACGAATTTTCATGAGAATGCGGGAAACTTCTTGAAAATGTAAAAAAATAGTGGTATACTATATAAGTGACACAGTACAGAAATGAGGAGGATTCTGATCCATGAATATCGCAGTTGCAGGAACCGGCTATGTGGGATTATCCATTGCCACACTGCTTGCCCAGCACAACAAAGTTACGGCGGTAGACATCATACCGGAAAAGGTCGAACTGATCCGCCAGAAAAAGTCCCCGATTCAGGACGATTACATTGAGAAATACCTTGCAGAAAAGGAACTGGATCTGACGGCAACGCTGGACGCAGAAGCGGCATATCGAGATGCAGATTTTGTGGTCATTGCTGCCCCGACCAATTATGACAGCAAGAAAAATTTCTTTGACACCAGTGCCGTAGAAGCGGTCATTGCCCTTGTCATGCAGTATAATCCGAATGCCATTATGGTCATCAAGTCCACCATTCCGGTGGGCTATACCAAAAGCATTCGGGAAAAGACCGGCAGTAAGAACATCATCTTCAGTCCGGAATTTCTGCGGGAGTCCAAGGCGTTGTATGACAACCTCTATCCGTCCAGAATCATCGTGGGAACGGACATGGACGATGCAAGACTGGTAGAAGCGGCTCACACCTTTGCCGGACTGCTTCAGCAGGGGGCAATCAAGGAGAACATCGACACCCTGTTCATGGGATTCACCGAGGCAGAAGCGGTCAAGCTGTTCGCCAACACTTATCTTGCCCTCCGCGTGTCCTATTTTAACGAACTGGACACCTATGCGGAACTGAAGGGACTGGACACGCGGCAGATCATTGACGGCGTATGTTTGGATCCGCGGATCGGAACGCATTATAATAACCCCAGCTTCGGCTACGGCGGCTACTGCCTGCCCAAGGATACCAAACAGCTGCTCGCCAACTATGCCGATGTGCCGCAGAATATGATGTCGGCAATCGTAGAATCCAACCGGACACGAAAAGATTTTATTGCTGACCGCGTGCTGGAAAAGGCAGGGTACTATGATTACAGCCAGAACAATGACTGGAATGCCGGCACGGAAAAGCAGGTTACCATTGGCGTGTACCGTCTGACTATGAAATCCAACAGTGACAATTTCCGGCAGTCCTCGATTCAGGGCGTGATGAAGCGTGTCAAGGCAAAGGGTGCTACAGTCATTATCTACGAGCCGACATTGCAGGACGGAGCAACGTTCTTCGGCAGCGTTGTGGTCAACGATCTGGAAAAATTCAAGGCGGCGGCAGATGCGATCATTGCCAACCGGTATGATGCCTGTCTGGACGATGTGGAGGACAAAGTCTATACCAGAGATATTTTCCGCAGAGATTGAGGAAACGCTGCATAAAGCCGTCAGGCGGGCTTTATGCAGTGTTTCCTTAACGACGAACGGGGAAAAATCACCCCAAAAGACACGTGTCAGGCTTCGTGTCAACACACCCGAAAACAAAATCGAGAAACAGAATGGCTTGGATTCTCCGGAATTTGAGCCATTTCGATTTTTTCCCAAAAAATTTGAAAAAAGGCTTGACAAGTCGATCAGGAAGTGATATAATAAAAGCAATCTCAAATTCGAGGAAGGAATGCGAGAGAAGGAATATTTATTTAAAAGTAGAATGACGTGATGAAACCCTAGTGTAATTACGGGGTTGTTATATCTGCTTTTAAATAAATATTCCTTTTTTTTATTCCTTCCTGCATCTTGACAATTGCATATCACGCCTCAAACACCCAAAGATTTGATGCAGCAGATAGTATGCATTGCGGTCACCAGACTTGCGTACCTGCTGCCGAAATTGTGCACAGCATAAGAGAAAATCCCGCTGGAAACCTTGGAAAACGCTGCATCAAGCCCGCCTGACGGTTTTGTGCCGTGTTTCTCTTGTCAGAACGATGCTTACAGCAATATTTTATAAATGTTGTTTATTTTATTTTTGCTTTTGCGTCATTTTTATGATGCAGCCGTATGGCGTTTTTTTGCGATTCCCTTTACAATGAAATAGATGGGTTCTCCGTCAAAACAGCATCGTGGACAAGTTTCGGCATTGGGTGACGTTCCGATAGAAGTAAGCCAGGCACAGCCATGTGTATTATCATTTTCAAAGGAGGATTTTACATGAGAAAGAACAGCAATTGCAAGGTGATCTGCCGCAACCAAGAACGCGGCACAATGCAGTTTTACCTGCTTGTAGGTGCAGAGGAATTCTACCTGTTTTCTACACGGTATTATTCCAAGAAGATCTATCAGGAATTCTCCGGCGGAAAGCCGCTGGACGTTATTTTCCGCAACAGTCGGGACACGCACCGGCAGAAGATTCAGGAGCGAATCATTCTGATGCTACGGTATCTGGAAGCGGAACACGGCATGCAGTTGCTGGAGAAAACCAAACTGAAAGCTCAGAAAAAACAGAAGAAATATACCGACACTGCTGCACTGTGTGCAGCTTAAATTATCGCTCAGAACGATGCTTACAGCAATATTTTATGAATGTTGTTTATTTTATTTTTGTTTTTGCGTCATTTTTATGATGCAGCCGTATGGCGTTTTTTTCGCGACTCCCCTTACAATTGAATAAGATGGGTTCTCCGTCAAAACAGCATCGTGGAACATTAAGGCAATACCGCACAAAGAGCGTCTGGCGACTTTGCACGCCATCTGCTTGCAAATTTCCCGTCATATTTCACAAAAATGCTCGTGAATACATCAAGTATTCACTCCGCTTTTTGTTTCATCTGACGAAAAATTTGACGACGCATCTGTCGCACAATCTTTGTGCGGTATTGCCTTTAGGCAGCCCCACACGAAGCCATGAAACCGGTTTCGTGTGGGGTTTCTTCAACAATTGTACAGTACATAAAAAGAAAGGACGTGTTTTTCATGCTGAATGCATTATCAGAGGAACTGAACTGGACAAACACCGAAAACGGAGCACTGGCGTATCACGATACCGGCGATGCGTGCCTGAACCTGTTTTCCACAGCCGGTGCGTTGCGGGAAGCTTCTGCAAAACGTCTGAAAGACATGTTCTTGGCGGCATATGCAGAGAATCCGGTATACGCGATGCGGATCCTGTTTTACCTGCGGGACACCCGCGGCGGATTGGGTGAACGGAGCGTGTTCCGGCAGCTGCTGCAATATGCGGCAACGATCTATCCCGAAAGTGTCCGGAAAAATTTGCAGTGGATTCCGGAGTACGGGCGGTTTGACGATTGTATGGTACTGCTGAACACGCCCTGTGAGCCGGAACTGATACAGTTGATTCAGAAGCAGCTACAGCAAGACCGGCAGGACATGCTGGAAGAAAAGCCGATCTCTCTGCTGGCGAAGTGGCTGCCCTCTGTGCACACCTCCAATCAGAACGTGTGCCGGCAGGCAAAGCTGCTCTGTAAGCGGCTACATCTTTCGGAAAAGGCTTACCGGAAAATGCTCTCCCAGCTTCGCACCTATGCAGACGTGCTGGAAAAGCGGCTTTGCCGGAAGGATTACACCTTTGATTATGCCAAACTGCCCTCCAGAGCCTTGTACAAGTATCAGAAAGCATTCTGCAAGCATGACAGACAGCGGTACTCCGAGTTTCTGGAACGGGCAGAGCAGGAAAAGGGAATGCTGAAAGCAGGTCAGCTTTTCCCCTATGAGATCGTTCGGGACTGCATCGAGTTGGAGGAAAACGCAATGTTTTATGATGACATTGCACAAAAACAGCGGATACTGGACGTGACATGGAAGTCCCTGCCGGATTATATGCCGGAACAAAATGCCATTGCCGTGGTAGACGGTTCCGGTTCCATGTACTGGAACTATTCCGGCGATGTGATGCCGATTCATGTTGCCGTTTCGCTGGGCATTTACTGTGCCGAACGAAATGAGGGATACTTCCACAACCACTTTATCACCTTTTCCGACAACCCCCGCTTGATTGCTCTGAAAGGGGAGGATATTTTTCAAAAGGTGGAGCACTGTATGTCCTATAATGAAGTCAGCAATACCGATCTGGAAAAAGTATTTCGTCTGATACTTCAGAGTGCAGTTCAGCACCACGTGCCGCCGGAGGAACTGCCGAAAGTGATCTACGTGATCTCGGACATGGAATTCGATGAGCAGTCCGGCAACGGCGTGACGATATTCCAGCAGATGAAGCAGGAATATCAGGCGGCAGGGTATCAGCTGCCTGCGGTGGTCTACTGGAACGTGTGCAGCAGAAACCGGCAGTTTCCGGTGAAAAAAGACGATACCGGTGCAGTGCTGGTGTCCGGCTGTAGTTCTTTCACGTTTCAGAGTGCTGTCTGCATGACAACACCGGAAAAGTACATGCAGCAGGTGCTGGAAGGGGAACGGTATTGTCGGATTTCGGCGTGAGAGCATCTGTTCAGGAGAGGGTGACACGATAATGATATGCGAATTTTGTGAGGTGATTTTTCTCCGTTCTAGGGGAACACCGCACAACCCTCTCCCGCCTCTCACCTTTGCACAAATTTCCCAAATAAATCTTCCGCAGAAATTTTGAAAAACCCCTTGACAACCGTCAATAGGTGTGGTATACTAAAGGCAATCCGTTGCATGAGGAATACAACAGTTGAAACAGCTGCCAAAAAGATGAAATCAGCATCTAGGGAAACACTGCAAGCAGATGGCGTGCAAAGTCGCCAGACGCTCTTTGTGCGGTATTGCCCTAGATTTGTGCAGGACTGCTTCAAAAAACTCCGCCGGCAGAACGCACTGCTGCGGAGCATGGACTGGGAGGAAGGAATATGGGAAAATCCAAGAAAATCATAATCGGCACAGTTGCCGGTGTTACAGCTGCGGCGGTATGCGTCAGCGGCGTGCTGGTGTGGCGGCACTACAGCAGGGGCAGTGATGTGGACGGTGTGGCATACGTGATGCCGATAAAAGATGTGAATTCTGCGGCAACAACGATTTCCGACTTGCAGTTTTCCGGCGTGGTAGAACCGCAGGAAACCAAGGAAGTCAAGCTGGACACCTCCAAGACAGTTTCCAGCATTGTCGTGCAGGAGGGCGACCATGTCAACGCCGGTGACCCGCTGTTCACCTATGATGTGGAATCCATGCAGCTGGAATTGCAGCAGGGCAACGTGGAGATCGAACGCATGCAGAATGAGATCGAGTCCAACAAGCAGCAGATCAGCCAGCTGGAAACGGAAAAGAAAAGTGCCAGTGCAGACGATAAGCTGACTTACACCACGCAGATCCAGTCCCTGCAAACCGATATTGCCAAGTCGGAATACGACATCAAGACCAAGAAGATCGAACTGGAAAAATTACAGAATACCATTAACAATGCCACAGTGACTGCGGAGATCGCCGGAACGGTGCAGTCCCTGAAAACGACCGAACAGCTTCAGTCGGACGGCACAGATGTGCTGATGAAGATCATGTCCGACGGAGAATTCCGTGTGAAGTGCACGATCAGCGAGCAGAATGTACAGTCGATTTATAAAGATGAAGCCATGGTGCTGCACTCCCGCGTAGACGATTCCAGCTGGACGGGCACTATTTCGGAGATCTCTACCGAAGCCGACAACAGCCAGAACAACAACATGTACTACGGCGGCAGCGATGAGATGACCACCGCTTCCAAGTATCCTTTTTATGTGACGCTGGATTCCAGTGACGGGCTGATGCTGGGGCAGCATCTGCTGGTTTCGGCAGATACCGGAGCCGATGAAAGCATTGAAAAAACCGGCATCTGGCTGTACTCCGATTACGTGCAGACTGATGAAAACGGCAAGACCTATGTCTGGGCTGCCGATAAGAAAGACCGTCTGGAAAAGCGGGAAGTAGAAGTAGGACAGACAGACGACACCATGGGCGACTGCGAGATCAAAAGCGGTCTGTCGGAGGACGATATGATCGCATTCCCGTCGGATTCCTATCAGGAGGGTATGAAAACTACGACCAACCCTGACGAAGCCACACCGGAAGATGACGGCACAGATGATACCGTGGACGACAACGGCAATGAGGATATTTCCTACGACGAAAACGGAAACCCTGTGGACGAAGGCGTGATCGGCGGAGCAGATGATGAAGCCGGCATGGCAGGCGACGGTGCAGACGGCGACACCGCAGACAGCGTGATCTCCGGAGCAGGAGAAGATGCCGGCGACGGTGTTGACGAGATGCCGGCAGACGAAGCCGGAGCAGATACAGCGGAAGGCGGTGCGGCAGATGGTACTTGATTTGCGGGACATCTGTAAATCCTATATGCAGGGAAAAGAACCTGTCCCCGTTCTGCACCACATTCAGCTACAGGTGGAAGAAGGGGAATATCTGGCAATCATGGGACCGTCCGGTTCGGGAAAATCCACGCTGATGAACATTATCGGGCTGCTGGACAAGCAGACCAGCGGGGACTATTTCTTCGACGGACAGGACATGGCACAGTGCAGCGACAATCAGCTTTCCACGATACGGAACCAGAAGATCGGCTTCGTGTTCCAGAACTTCAACCTGCTGCCCCGCCAGTCTGTGCTGGAAAACGTGGCACTGCCGCTGTTGTATGCCGGCGTGCGGAAAAAGGAACGGCTGGAACGGGCAAAGGAAATGCTGGCACGTGTGGGGCTGGAAGAACGGATACAGTTCAAGCCGACTCAGCTTTCCGGCGGACAGAAACAGCGTGTGGCAATTGCACGGGCAATGGTGAGCCAGCCCCGTCTGCTGCTGGCAGATGAACCGACCGGTGCACTGGACACCCGTTCCGGCGAACAGGTCATGGAATTGTTTGCCCAGCTGCACAGCGAGGGCGTGACGATTGTCATGATTACCCATGAACCGGAAATCGCCCGACATGCCCAGCGGATCGTGACCATTCGGGACGGCATGCTGGAGCAGGGCGGCTTCGGAGAACGCCGGACAGAACAGGAGGGCGATGCTTCATGACAAAAGGAAAAAAGATCGTTGCAGTGGCGGTTTGCCTGGCAGTCGTTGCCGGCGGCACTGTCGGCGGTACGGTGATTTACCGGACAAAGCAGACGAAAAAGAACCGCGTAGATGTGTTGCCGGTGGCAAATCTGACCCAGTACTGGTGGGGAGATGACCTCTCTATGGACGGGCAGGTGGTTTCCGGTGATGTGCAGAATGTCACGCCCTCCGACGACCAGATGATCGCAAAGGTGCTGGTAAAAGAGGGCGACCATGTGACCAAGGGTACACCGCTGCTGGACTATGATATGACAGCAGTAGGGCTGGAAGTTGCCCAGAAACAGACGGCACTGGCGGTGGCACAGGAAAATGTGCGGCAGGCTCAGAAAGAGCTGGAACGTCTGAAAAAGCTGCGTCCATCAGAAGAAGCACCGGTGGTGCCGGACGATCCGGATTACCCCGATGAGCCGGACGAACCAGACGAACCGGACACGCCGGATGCACCGGATTCTCCCAAGGATACACTTTCAGCAGTGATCGCTCTGACACAGGCGGCAGCCGGTACCGGCACGCCGGACGATCCCTATCAGTTTGCCTGCACCGGTCAGACTGTTGTGACACAGGCAGCTCTGGAGCAGCTGAAAACGGCAAAGCAGTGTGCCGTTTTTGTGGTATATGACCAGAGCGGTAGCGTGCTCTACGGCTGGCTGGTACGCGGCGATCAGCTGACCACTACCGGTGACTGGACACTGGGACAGAACATCAAGGTGACCGAGGACGGCGGTGTGCAGATCTCCGGCGGCGGAACGTGGTACGGCACATTGCAGGTGGGCGGTACGTTCTCCTATGACCCTGCCAATAACACCCCCGCGGAAACAGAACCGGCTTCTTCCGGCACTACCGGCGGCAGTACTGGTACTGTACCGGAGAGCAGCACAGCATCTCCGGATACCCAGCCGGATACCCAGCCGGATACCCAGTCGGACACCCAGCCGGCAGATACAGACACCAGTGCAGAGCCGACTGCGGCAGTGCAGCCAATGGCGGCGGCAATGCCAATGGCGGCAGTCACTCCAATGGCATCTTCCGGTACGGACAATGACAACTATGTCTATACCCGTGCCCAGCTGAAACAGAAGGTGGCAGAGCAGCAGATCGCCATTCAGTCGGCACAGATCGACCAGAAGAAGGCACAGATCGAATATGATGCTGCGGCAGAAAAGCAGGAAAAGGGACAGGAACTGGCGAAGATCGACGGCGTTGTCACCAAGGTGGCGGCTTCAGTGGAATCGCTGGAGAAAAACGAACCGTATCTGGTGGTACAGGGCAGCGGCGGCGTTATGGTGCAGGGCACTGTCAGCGAAATGAATCTGGACAAGCTGACTGTCGGTGCAACGGTGACTGTCAACTCGTGGGATACCGGTGAAATGCTCACCGCCGAGGTGACGGAGATCGACAAGACACCGACCTCCTACACCAATCAGAACGGCAGTGAAAACCCGAACAACAGTGCTTATCCGTTTAAGGCAGCAGTGACCGATTCCACCAGCCTGTCAGTGGGCAGCTATGTCAGCCTGAGCTTTTCCGGTGCGGCGGACGATGTCGGAGATACGTTCTATCTGCCGGTCAGCTATGTGCGGCAGGAAAACGGACAGTACTATGTGCTGCGGGAATCCAAGGACAAGAAGCTGGAACGGCAGAATGTCCAGACCGGCAAGATCATCAACGGCGGCTATGCCATTGAGATTCTCTCCGGTGTCAGTCAGGAAGATTATATCTGTTTCCCCTATGGCAAGTATGCCGTAGAGGGAGCGTTGGTCAACGAAACCAACGGCTCATCAGAATACTAAGGGGGACATATTATGCTGGAAAATATTCGGTTATCGTTACAGGGCATTTTGTCCCATAAGGTGCGTTCCATTCTCACTATGCTGGGCATTATCATCGGTATTGCGGCGATCATTGCCATTGTGTCTACCATTAAGGGCACCAATGAGCAGATCAAAAACAATCTGATCGGTTCCGGCAACAACACTGTTAATGTGCAGCTGTATCAGGGGGAAAGTCCCTATGATTTCAGCTATCAGGCGGCACCGGACGGGGTACAGGTGGTTTCCGCGGAAGTGCGGGACCAGATCACCAGCCTGAAAAATGTGGAATCTGCTTCGTTTTACCGCACGCGTTCCTACTGCGACAATGTGTATTATCAGAACACCCAGTTCAGTGGCTCCATGTATGGCATTGATGCTGCCTATTTCGATACGGCAGGCTATGAAGTACAGCAGGGCAGGGGATTCCTGAGCAAGGAATATACCAATAACGCCAAGGCAGTGATTCTGGACAGCACCGCAGTCAAGAGCCTGTACTCCTCCGAGAGCCCGATCGGTTCCGTCATCGACATCAACGGGGAACCCTTTACGGTCGTTGGCGTCGTGACAGAGGTCAGCAGCTTTGAGCCGGTCATCAATTCCGAGGAGGACTACTGGACGTATATGGGCACTTCCGGCGGCAAGATGTTTATCCCCGGTCAGTCGTGGCCGATCGCGTATCGGTATGATGAACCGGAAAACTGTCTGGCAAAGGCAGTGGATACTGACAGCATGCCGGCAGTGGGAAAAAAGGTGGCGGAACTGATGAACGCCACGATTCGCACCAATAGCGTCGGAAAAGAAGGGGACAGCAATCAGATCAAATATGACAGTCAGGACTTGCTGAAACAGGCGAAGTCCCTGCAAAAACTGAGTTCCTCCACCAACACCATGCTGATCTGGATCGCCAGCATTTCTCTGCTGGTGGGCGGTATCGGTGTTATGAACATCATGCTGGTATCGGTAACAGAACGTACCCGCGAGATCGGACTGAAAAAGGCAATCGGTGCGAAAAAGGGCAGCATTCTGGCACAGTTCCTGACAGAAGCTTCTGTGCTGACCAGCATCGGCGGAATCATTGGTGTGGGAATCGGCATCGCTCTGGCACAGCTGATCTCCAAGATTGCCTCGGTGCCGGTGGCGATCAGTTCGCTGTCCATTGTGGTTTCCGTGGTATTCTCTATGGTGGTGGGCATTGTCTTTGGACTGATCCCGTCTATCAAGGCTTCGAATCTGAATCCGATCGATGCCCTGCGGTATGAGTAATGCTTTTCAACTTGAATAAAGGCAATACCGTACAAAGAGCGTCTGGCGACTTTGTACGCCATCTGCTTGCAAATTTCCCGTCATATTTCACAAAAATGCTCGTGAATACATCAAGTATTCACTCCGCTTTTTGTTTCATCTGACGAAAAATTTGACGACGCATCTGTCGCACAATCTTTGTGCGGTATTGCCTTAATGGAAACAGCCCTGCATGGTCTGCGTTTTGCAAAGACCATGCAGGGCTGTTCTGTTGTGTATGCAAAGCTTTATGCAGTGTTTTCTTAATCTGCTGTGGAGCAAACCTGTTCTACGAACCGCAGGAACTGTGCCTTTCCGGCATCGGTGCGTTTGAAAACACCTGCGTCCAGCAGAACCTGTTCAAAGACTGCCCCGATTTCCTGCTGAATGATCGTTTCCGCATTTTCCGCATTGGCTTCGGGGTGGCGTGTGCGGACTTCCTCCAGCCATGGCATGTGACTGCGGAGAGAGTCAGTCTGTGTCAGGTCGGCATCAGAATACAACGCCCTTGCCAGTACCGGCAGTTCTCCCGCCAGACGTGCCGGCAGGACAGCCAGTCCCATGACTTCGATCAGACCGATGTTTTCCTTTTTGATATGGTGCAGGGACGGGTTCGGGTGGAACAGTCCCAGCGGGCGTTCCGCCGTGGTGCGGTTGTTCCGCAGCACCAGATCGCATTCGTACAGTCCGCCACGCATTCTGGCAATGGGGGTAATGGTGTTGTGTGGTGTGCCGTCCGTTTCCGCATAGATTTCTGCTTCGGCATCGGTATAGGTTCGCCACTGGGTGAGCACGTGGTCGCAGGCTGTCGCAAGGGCAGAACGATTTTCACTTTGCAGGCGAATGACCGACATAGGCCACTTGACGATTCCCGCCTGTACTTCCGGCTGATTCGGCAGCAGGAACGGTGTTTCCACCGGAGCCTTTGCCATGGCGAAAGTGTAGTGTCCGCCCTGAAAATGTTCGTGGCTCAGGATAGAACCGCCCACAATCGGCAGATCGGCGTTGGAGCCGATGAAATAGTGGGGGAGCATGTCCAGCACATCGAACAGCTTTTCAAAAACTGCCGCATCGATCACCATGGGAACATGTTTCTGATTGAACACGATGCAGTGTTCATTATAATAGCCATAGGGGGAGTACTGGAAAGCCCAGTTTCCGCCGTGAATGGAAATGGGGATCGGCCGGAGATTCTGCCGTGCAGGGTGTGTCAGCGTGCCGGCAAAACCGGTGTTTTCAATGCAAAGCTGGCATGCCGGATATTTGGTCTGGGGTTGGTTCTTGGCTGCGGCAATGTCGCGTGGGTCTTTTTCCGGCTTGGAACGGTTAATGGTTACGTCCAGTGTGCCGTATTCGCAGTCATATGTCCAACGCAGATCCTTGGCAATTCTGCCGGCACGGACGTAGTTGGTGTCCTTGCTGTACTGATAGTACCAGTCTGTGGCTTCTTCCGGACTGCGGTGATATGCGGCAAAAAAGCTGCGGTTCACTGTGTGCGGGCGTTCTGTCAGCAGCCCCATGATGCGGGTGTCAAACAGATCTCTGGCGGCGTTGGAGTCAATGATGATGCCTTTTTCTGCGGCATAGGACACCAGTTTGTCCAGAATTTCGTCAATGGTGGGCAGCACCTCCGGCAGGGCAGGCGTTTCCCACGCAGAAAGCTGCAAGAGATCCATAAGCTGATTCCGCAGGAAGATCTCATCTTCGGACGTGATCAGTTCTTTTTCGATACCGTACTGAATCAGTTCCTGTATGCTTTGCTCGATCATATGCATTCCCTCCTGTTATGCCAGGTACAATTCCTTGACCGCTGCTTCACCGTCGCCGCGGTAGAACAGATACAGCGGGTGAGTGCCGTCGGAAATGTGCAGGGGAGCACGGCTTTCCGTCCATGCATCTGCCGGAGCAATCGGAATCTCTGCCACGATGTTTTTGCCGTCCATGTCGTCGGAAACTACAAACTTGCCGTTGCAGGAACCGCGGTACTGTACGCCGATCTCCTTTGCACCGGAGAATGCGAAGTACTTGTATCCCAGCATGGTGCCGTCCTGAATTTCGCCGATAAAGCGATCCTCACCGCAGTGGGTCGCGTTGGGGAAACTGTCGGTGTAGATTTTGTTGGAGCCGTGGGGCATGTGTCCGTTGGTGATGTTGCAGGCGATCACTGCCGGATAGGTGCCGGTACCGTGCAGCGGCTTGCCGTTCAGACCGCAGGAGGTGATCTCTACCTGCGGAATGCTGCCGTCCGGCAGAATGGTAATGGGTTCTGCACATGCCTGACGGCTGTAGTCGGACTTGTGAGTCAGGCGGTGATAGAATACGTACCACTGTCCGTTGATGCATTCGATGCTGCCGTGTGTGGTGCCGGTCATGTTCAGGCGGTCTTTTTCGCTTCTGCCATGATAACCGACATCACCGTTGGAAACGATAGTGCCGCCAAAGACGAAATCTCTGTCCGGCAGGTCGCTGGTGGCATAGCAGAGTTCGTGGTTCTGCCAGGAGGAGTAGATGAAATAATACTTGCCGCCGATCTTGCGAATGGAACTTGCTTCAAAGAACGGGTGCTCCTCGAAGCTGGTGCCAATGGTGTATGCCGGAATGATGTGCCGCGGTTCGCTGGTGACTGTCAGCATGTCATCTCCCACAGTGACTGTGCAGGGACCCATGACACTGCCCTCTGTTTGCAGGACTTCGTTTCGGCTCTTGTGATACCGCTGCATGACTGTCTGAATGGCTTCCTCGTGGTTCGGGAAGTCCTTGTCCAGAGCCTCGTCTGACCATGTGCCGTAGTAAATGCGGATCGTGCCGTCATCGTTGATAACGCCGGGATCGAAGCAGACGTAGTTCAGCATGGGGCTGCCGTCAGGATAGTGCACAAAGCCCAGATACCGGAATGGTCCTGCCGGAGAATCGCTGACAGCTACGCTGATCGGTCCGTTGTAGCCGCCGAAGCCGGCTCTGCCGGACATACAGTAGTAAAGGTAAAATCTGCCGTCATTGCCCTGTACAACGTCCGGAGCGTACATGAACTTCCGGTCTGTAGGATATGCCGGATCCTGATCGGCACGGTAAATGGTGCCCTCGCAACGCCAGTCGGACAGGTCCGTCACCGGAGCAGAGTAGGTGGTGTAGTCCAGCATGCAGAAGGTTTCGCCGCCCTCTTTGTCGTGGGAGCCGTACAGGTATACACGGTCACCGAACACATGGGGTTCACCGTCCGGAACACATTCATAAATGGGGAGAAAAGGGTTATATACTTGTTTTTTCATCAGAAAAAATTCCTTTCTTTTCATTTCCGGAGAAACAACATTGTTCCACCTGGATTAAGTTCATTATATGCGATTTTTCTGCATCTGTCAATAGCGTTTTTCATTAAAAAACAGAAGAAACGTTTCATAAATTTGGCGGTTTTGACAAAGCTTTTCAGGTGGTGTTTTTACGTGGAAAATCGTGAATTTTGCCGAAAAGACACGTGTCAGGCTTCGTTTCAACACACCCTAATTCAAGCAAATGTCAATGATATACTTTAAGGCAATACCGCACAAAGAGCGTCTGGCGACTTTGCACGCCATCTGCTTGCA
>OHAE01001406.1_pt1 | contig 17918 bp, 10 predicted proteins | sample 1577061 | NCBI WGS metagenome assembly OHAE01 (sample SAMEA3541535, study PRJEB24748) | human gut metagenome | biome: human gut; feature: human-associated habitat; material: faeces | place: China | collected 2012
ACAAACAGAACCAACATAACAAATGTCGGACATTCAATCACAAAAATTTCGAATATTTCATCGAGATTCACACCTTCTTTCTTGTAACCGGCAGATTGTTACAACATACGGAACCACAATTCGATTCATCCCCCAACCTGACGCATATACACCTATTATACAACAGGTTAACTAAAGACAAAATAATAAAATACAGATTATTCCTAACAGAACTATAACCAAATTAATCGGTTTTAAAGAAACACATTTTATAATGTATTAAAAAAGAACAGAATATTTTTTGTTTTTTAGATTAACAATGATGCAAATATAGCGATTATTTTAAAAATAGATAATAATCACAAAAGTTTTTTTCATTCTAACCCAATATTCCTCACCCTCTACGCTCCTTCCGGAAACAAATCAAGAGAAACAAACTTCGATATATGTCAGGGTAGACAGAGAGGATTGCAAAAAGTCTTCAGTTTGTCATAAAACACTAAATACCAAACAAGATAATCGGTCATTTAGTAGAACAACAGGCCATTTCAATCTTTTATTTCCCGTCTACAAAGCTATTCACAATAAAAGCAGAGCTGTACATAAATGCGCATACCCTGTGATAATAAACGCCTTACAGTACACCAAGTTCTGTTAGAACTAATCCTATTTTAAAGAAAAAGGAAAGGCAGATGAATGGAGAAAGTGAAATGTAAAAGAACCGAACAAAACCTTTATTATTAATCTAAAACAAAATTGTTATGTTAAAAATCACTAGACAAGTTACTCTGCTCTTGCTCGCCGGTGCACTAAGCTTCCCAGCTTATTCGTATGCAACGCAAGCCACAGAAGCATTGGTTCCTGAAGTTACTCAAGAGAAAGTAACAGGAACGGTTGAAGATGCAATGGGCCCGGTTATTGGTGCCAGTGTCATGGTAAAAGGCACGACTAACGGTGTCATCACAAATTTAGAAGGTAAATTCTCGTTGGATGGCGTGAAAATAGGAGATATTATTGTAATATCTTACATCGGATATGTCACACAGGAAATTCCTTATACCGGAAAGCCCATTCAAGTGAAGCTTGCTGAAGACAGCAAGGCATTGGAAGAGGTGGTAGTCGTTGGTTATGCCACCGTGAAAAAAGCCAACCTGACCGGAGCCGTATCGGCTGTGGACAGTAAGGTGCTTGAAGATCGCCCGATTGTCAATCTTGGACAGGGGTTGCAAGGCGCCATCCCTAACTTAAACATAACCACCAGTGGTCGTCCGGGCGAAGGTTCAAGTTTCAATATCCGTGGAACCACCGCCATGAGTGGAAGTTCACCTCTGGTATTGGTCGACGGTGTGGAAATGGATCCGAACCTCATTAACCCGCAAGACGTGCAAAGTGTTTCCGTATTAAAGGATGCTGCATCCGCATCTATCTATGGTGCACGTGCAGCCTATGGTGTTGTGCTGATTACCACCAAAGGAGGCCGCAAAGACCAGCCGACACAAGTATCATTCGATGCTTCGGTTTCTTTCAACGGACCTACTACGCGCCCCACCTATATGAACTCCATGCAATATGCTACTTGGATGAACACCGCACAGCAAAACACAGTGGGACGAGACTATTTCGATGCAGAATGGATGCAGCACATTGAAGCTTACTATAAAGATCCGGCAAACAACTCTCCGGTATTTATCCACTCAGATCCGAGTATCAGTAAAAACGGCACCAAATACACGTATGCCGGCAATACCAACTGGATGAAAGAATTGTATAAGAAGAATTATCCTGTCCAGAAATACAATGTCAATATCAGTGGCGGCGGTAAGAAGGCTACCTATTATACTTCTTTAGGATATACCGACCAAGGATCTCTGATTCGTTTCGGTAACGAACAGTTCAAGAAGTTCAACGTGATGAACAACATCAACTATGACATAAACGAATGGTTGCACCTCTCCATGAAAACAAGCTTCAACCGCACCAAGCTGAGAGGATTGAATCAGGACAACGTGCATGGCGATAATTTTATGGGAGGTGATACGCGTCCTATCATGCCGGTGAAACACCCGGATGGGAACTGGGCCGGACAAGGCGACTTTACCAACTTTCCTGCCATCCTTGAAGACGGTGGTAGCCGGCAAACCAACAAGAATGACCTTTGGAACACGATCACGATGAAGCTGACTCCTATTAAAGGTATGAGCATCAACATGGACTATACGTTCAATTACTATAGTGAGAATAATAAAGTACACATGAAGTCATTCGACGAATATGGAGCCAACGGACAATTCCTGCAAACTTTTGCATGGACCAATCCGAACTCTGTATCCCAGTCACAAGCCAACGATACCTACAATGCTTTCAACTTTTTCGGCGATTATGAAAAGACATTGGGCAAACATTACCTGAAGGGAATGATCGGTTACAATCAGGAAAGCAAGCACACCACCGGATTCAATGCCGGACGCGAACAACTGATCTCAAATGACCTGGGCTCATTGAGCTATGCCACAGGCGACCGTTGGGTAGGCAGCTATGACAACTCCTGGGCTACCCGAAGCGGCTTCTTCCGCATCAACTACGGATATGACGATCGTTATTTACTTGAAGTAAACGGTCGTTACGACCTCTCTTCCAAATTCCCCAAACACGACCGTGCCGTGTTCAATCCTTCTTTCTCGGCAGCCTGGAGGCTATCCAATGAAAGCTGGTTCAAGAACTGGACAAACAGTTTCTTTGATGAATTGAAAATCAGAGGTTCTTATGGTAGTTTAGGCAATCAGGCACTCGACAATGGATGGTATGCTTATCTCTCTAATTACAGTACCGGACAGACCAGTTGGATCATGGGCAGCAACCAGCCGCAATATGTGGTTCCCGGCGGGCTCGTCAGCTCGTCCATCACGTGGGAAACCGTTACACAATGGGATTTGGGACTTGATTTTAACCTCCTGAACAGCCGGTTGAAAGGAGCTTTCGACTATTATCAAAGACGTACATCGGATATTCTTGCCGCAGGTAAAATCCTGCCGGGTATCCTGGGTGCCAACGAACCTCAGGAAAATGCAGCCGAATCATTGACGAAAGGTTGGGAATTTGAGATCAGCTGGAACGACCAGTTGGCAAGCGGGTTCCACTACACAGTCGGATTCAATCTGTCCGACTATCAATCGGAGGTTACCAAGTTCGATAATAAGTCAAAAGAACTGGGCAACTGGTATGTGGGACAGAAACAAGGAGAAATCTGGGGTTATGAAACCTATGGCTTATTCCAGTCCGAACAAGAGATAGCCGGAGCTGCCAATCAGGATAAAGTATCGGGAGGTATCAAACTGATGCCGGGTGACATCCGTTTTGTAGACCGCAACAACGATGGCGTTATTGACTGGGGTGACAACACTGTTGATAATCCGGGCGATATGAAAATTATCGGTAACAGCACTCCGCGTTATCATTACGGTATCAATCTGGGAGCCGATTGGAAAGGCTTCGACTTGGGTATCTTCTTCCAGGGTGTGGGCAAACGTGACCTCTATCTGCCGGGCACTTCATTCCGCAGCCATTACGGAAGCGAATGGCAGGTACCTTCAGCCTACAACAACGATTACTGGACTGAAGAGAACACCGGAGCCTACTTCCCACGCGCTCGCTTCAATGGTGGTTCGGCCATCAATCAGGCTCAGACACGCTATCTGGTTGACGCTTCTTACTGTCGTCTGAAATCGCTCAGCATTGGTTATACATTACCTAAAGTATTGACCAAGAAAGCTTCGATCGAAAAGATACGTATCTACTTTACCGGTGAAAACCTTTTCACTATTTCAGACACTCCCGACGGACTCGATCCGGAATTGGATAACCCATACAAATATCCGATGCAAAGATCATTATCTGTTGGTTTAAATCTCACATTCTAATACAAAGCATCTTATGAAAATCAAATATTTATTCTATATCGGAGTGGCAACACTCGCCCTATCGAGTTGTAACGACGGTTTCCTGGAAAGAGCCCCGGAAGCAATCAATGACAAAACCTTCTGGAATACCACAGGAGATTTGGAAACATATGCCAATCAATTCTATAGTTACCTCCCCGGAGGTGTAACCTCAATAGCAGACGGTGAGAGCGATAATCAAGTACCTAACAGCATCCCCCAGTTCTTCTGGAATCAGTTGAGCACCCCCGCAGAGGCAGCAAGCTGGTGTAACTGGAGCAAAGGCGGATGGCAGCCGATCCGGCTGGTAAACTACTTCCTGACCCACTATCAGACGGTAAGCGGCAAGGAGTCGGAAATCAACCAATATGTAGCAGAAGTCCGCTTCTTCAAAGCGATGCAATATGCCGGATTGATGAGAACGTTCGGCGATATCCCCTGGCTGGATAAAGACCTGGGCACGGGTGATACGGATATTCTTTACGGACCGAAACTGAAACGGTATGAAGTGATGGATAAAATCATTGAAGAATTTGATTTTGCCATCCAATGGTTACCCGAGAAACCGGCTACCGGACGCATCGGAAAAGATGTAGCACGCCAGTTGAAAGCCAGGACTTGTCTGCACGAAGGTACATATTATAAATATCACACCGAATTGGGATGGGCAGACAAAGCAGACCGTCTGCTGAAAATGGCAGCCGACGAAACAGATGCAATCATGGCAACCGGCAAATACGAGATCTATAACACCGGACATCCGGAAAAAGACTATTACGACGTATTTGTAATGGAAGACAAAACAAACCTGAAAGAGGCTATCTTACCGGTGATCTATCTGGATGGCAAAAGAAAACACGGTATGAGCCGTACGTTGTCCGAAGCCAATACCGGCTTTTCAAAAGACTTTGTAGAAAGTTATCTGTGTCTCAACGGTAAACCCATTACAGGAAACGACCAATATAAAGGGGATGACAATATGAAAAATGAAACTACCGACCGCGACCCACGCCTGAAGCAGACCATCCTGACCTGGGACTTCCCTACACGGGTGACTGTGGCCACCAACGACAGTACGTATGTTGAAAAGGAAGAAGATTTCATTTCGCAATACTGCCTGACCGGATATAAGTCCATCAAATACCTTATTCCGACAGATAAAGCCTTTGAGGCAAACAACAATACTTATGACGGCATCGCCTATCGTTATGCAGAAACCTTGTTGATCAACGCAGAGGCTAAAGCCGAACTGGGTACGATTACACAAGCGGACTTGAACAAGACCATCAATGTATTGCGCGACCGTGCAGGTATGCCTCACCTGACTATGGAAGTAGGTTTCACCGATCCGAACTGGCCCGCCTGGGGATACAGCCTTAGCCCGCTATTACAGGAAATCCGCCGCGAACGCCGCATTGAGTTGGCTGGTGAAGGATTCCGCTGGGACGACCTGGCCCGTTGGAAAGCCGGAAAAATATGTGATAATGTGAAGACATACGTCGGAAAACGTGAACCTTATAAGGAAGGCAAGTACGCAGTCGTATATCCTGCCTATACCAATGCCGACTACTCTTATGAAGCAGGCAAAAGCCGCACCTGGAATGACAGGCTTTACCTGAGGCCGATACCGACCGGGGAACTTCAGAGAAACGAGAACCTTCTCCCGCAAAATCCGGGATGGTAATAATTGCTTTTTAGTTAATCCCCGGAACGAGTTTCCGGGGATTTTTTTATCTTTGCATCATTAACCCTTTTAACATATCATGAAAATAAACAAACTACTGTATGCCGGAGCTGCCCTGACCCTACTTGGCGCTTGTGCTCCTGCTGTGAAAGCTCCCGAAGCTATCTTACCTGTTCCCGAAGAAAAACAAGTGGAATGGCAGAAAATGGAAACATATGCTTTCGTTCACTTCGGTCTGAACACTTTCAACGACCGTGAATGGGGATACGGAGATTCGGACCCGAAAACGTTCAACCCATCCAAGCTGGACTGCGAACAATGGGTGAAAACCTTTGTAGAATCGGGTATGAAAGGAGTAATCCTTACCGCCAAACACCATGATGGCTTTTGCTTGTGGCCTACCGAACTGACAGAATATTGTATCCGTAACACTCCTTACAAGGACGGTAAAGGAGATATTGTAGGTGAACTGGCAGCCGCCTGTAAGAAATACGGCATTAAATTCGCTGTTTATCTCTCTCCCTGGGACAGACACCAGGCTAACTACGGTACACCGGAATATGTAGATTATTTCCATAAACAACTGACTGAGCTGATGACCAATTATGGCGAAGTATTCGAGGTTTGGTTTGACGGTGCCAACGGCGGTGACGGATGGTATGGCGGAGCCAAAGACAGCCGTACCATCGACCGCAAGACTTACTACAACTATCCACGTATCTATGAAATACTGGATAAACTCCAACCACAGGCCATTGTTTTCTCCGACGGAGGTCCCGGTTGCCGTTGGGTAGGTAACGAGAACGGATTTGCCGGAGCTACCAACTGGTCGTTCCTGCGTGCGGGCGAAGTGTATCCGGGCTATCCGAAATATCGCGAACTGCAATACGGACACGCTGACGGTAACCAATGGGTACCGGCAGAATGTGATGTCTCTATCCGTCCGGGGTGGTTCTATCATCCGGAAGAAGACAACCGAGTAAAAACCGTAGACCAATTAACAGACCTTTATTACCGGAGTGTGGGACACAACGCGACCCTCTTGCTTAACTTCCCGGTTGACCGCGACGGGCTGATCCATCCGATCGACTCGGCCAACGCAGTAAACTTCCACAAGAATGTACAGAAACAATTGGCACACAACCTGCTCGCAGGTATCCAACCGAAAGTATCGGATGAACGTGGAGGAAAATTCTCAGCCAAAGCCGCAACAGATGAAAGTTGGGATACTTACTGGGCTACCAACGACGAGGTGACTGCCGCAGAGATTGAGTTCGACTTCCCCAAAACGGAGAAGGTCAACCGTATGATGATCCAGGAATATATTCCGTTGGGACAACGTGTCAAATCATTCGTAGTGGAATATGACAAAGATGGAAAATGGCTGCCGGTGAAACTGAATGAAGAGACTACGACCGTGGGCTACAAACGCTTGTTGCGCTTTGAAACCATTTCGACCGACAAACTCCGCATACGCTTCACGGATGCACGCGCCTGCCTCTGCATCAACAACATAGAGGCTTATTATGCAGGTGAGACACCCGACACATTCACCGTAGAGGCCAAAGAATTAAAAAGTTATCCGTTTACACTCGTAGGAGTATCCGAAGAGGAGACTAAGAAATGTATGGATAAAGACAAGAGCACCACTGCTTTTGTTGAAGGGGACGCATTGGTGATCGATCTGGGAGAAGAACGCACAATTACCTCTTTCCATTATCTGCCGGATCAAAGCGAATATAACAAAGGATTAATCTCCTCTTATGAACTATCTGTAGGTACTGAAGCAAATGCGGTAAACCAGATAGTAGCTAAAGGGGAATTTTCAAACATCAAAAACAATCCGATTCTACAGTCTGTCTACTTCACTCCGGTGAAAGCACGATACCTTTCTCTGAAACCTACCAAAATGGTAACAGAAGGAGAAACTATGGGATTTGCAGAAATAGGAATCCAATAACAACAGTACTCCGGAGGTATGCCAAAAGTAATTATAAATCTGAGGCATACCTCCAATATTCAACCCTTTCTCTCTTTTTTATATATTCCTTATAAGAAGGATAATGCTAAAGGATAACATAGTTTAACTATCAGGTTTTATCTAAGTTACGAATATTACGTAGTTTTATGCCATTTACTAAAAAGCATAGACTATGAGAACGAACACAACCCTTTTCAGCTTACTCCTTTCCTCCGGTTTACTCTTCTTGGGATGTACCAATAAACCCTCTTCGTCACAAGAACCAATTTCCGAAACAACATTTCCCGTCACTCTCCCTTTTGAAACCGGAATCGGGACGGAACAAACAGTTACCTTGAGCCAGATAGCCCGGGAAGTGAAAATCATCCCTTTGGAAACCACCGACCAATGTTTACTGCCGGCCATCATAAAAAACAGCATTACACTCTGCGGACATAACTTATACATCCCTACGCAAAAACAGGTCTTTCAGTTCACGGACGAAGGTAAATTTGTCCGGACAGTTGCCCGGATGGGACAAGGCCCCGGAGAATATACCGGTATTCGTTTTATATCAACAGACGATGTTTCCAAACAAGTATTCCTGATGGACCATGGAAAACTACTGGCATATTCCGGCAACGGAGAGTTCATGAATGAATGTAAGTTTCCATTTGCCTGGCAATTTTCGGCACTGAACGACAGCACTTTCGCTTCCTACATTTACAACAATACGGGAAACAAGCTTTTCAGATTATTAATAATCAACTCTAAAGGCGATACACTGACTTCATTTCCCCAATATGACCGTTTCACCATTCCCAGCGGGCTAAACTTCTATTTATGGGGAAAATGCGACAAATATTTATACCGGTTCCAGAATCAGGTTTGCATGAAAGAATACTATAATGACACAGTATTTACCGTCCGTCCGGATACACTCCTGCCCCGCTATATCCTACAACTTGGAAAATATAAATTGCCCAAAGAGAAACGCTTCGAAGTTCTCGACGGCAACTGGAACGTTTATGAAACAACGGCTTCCAACTATCTCCGTCCGGATATATTGGAAACGCCCGGATACCTGTTCATCCCTTATACTTCATGGAACGTAACGGACAAGTCGGAATCTCCCCGCCTGGCTATATACGACAAACAGAAAGGACAGCTATTCGGTGTAAAAAACGGAATGATACAGAACGATATGTATGGCAAAGTCCCTTTCTACCCGGCAATGCGTGTGGCAGATGATGTTTTATTGTATTATTGGGAAGCAAGTGACATACTGGAGTTGGCAGAAGAAGATCCGGAGCTGAAAAACATCCCCGAATTAAAAGATCTGAAAGCCGACGATAACCCGGTAATCATGATAGTAAGAACCAAACAAGTTGCTCAGAATCTTTAAACTTGTGCATTTTTCAGACGGATTTCTTGTCAGAACCAAGCGTTTGCTTAAATTTGCAGGCTGATAGTTAACCGGATAGTGAATAGCAAGAACCTTACTACTGACTACTGGCTGCTAACTTGTAGAAATACTAATACTAAAATTAATAACATGAGTTTGAAAATTGTTGTATTGGCAAAACAAGTTCCCGACACACGCAACGTTGGGAAAGATGCCATGAAAGCCGACGGAACCATTAACCGTGCGGCACTCCCTGCCATCTTCAACCCCGAAGACCTGAACGCTCTTGAACAGGCTCTCCGACTGAAAGATGCCCACCCAGGCTCTACCGTTACCATCCTGACCATGGGACCGGGACGTGCAGCCGACATTATTCGTGAAGGACTTTTCCGTGGTGCCGACAATGGTTATCTGCTGACAGACCGTGCTTTTGCCGGTGCTGATACACTGGCTACTTCGTACGCTCTGGCAACAGCCATCAAAAAGATCGGTGGATATGACATCATCATCGGCGGTCGTCAGGCCATCGACGGAGATACAGCACAGGTAGGACCGCAGGTTGCAGAAAAGTTAGGACTGACTCAGATTACGTATGCGGAAGAAATCCTGAAAGTAGGTGACGGAAGCATTACCGTGAAGCGTCACATTGACGGTGGTGTGGAAACCGTAGAAGGCCCGCTGCCCATCGTTATCACTGTCAACGGAAGTGCAGCTCCCTGCCGCCCGCGCAATGCAAAGCTGGTTCAGAAGTACAAACATGCCAAAACCGTTACCGAGAAGCAACAGGGCAACCTGGACTATACCGACCTTTACGACACCCGCGACTACCTGAACCTGGTGGAATGGAGTGTAGCAGACGTAAACGGTGATCTGAAACAATGCGGCCTCAGCGGTTCGCCGACAAAGGTAAAAGCTATCCAGAACATCGTGTTCCAGGCGAAAGAGAGTAAAACCATCAGCGGCAGCGACCGTGAAGTGGAAGAACTGATTGTTGAACTGTTGGAGAACCACACTATAGGGTAAGAGGAGAGAAAAGATATGAATAACTTATTTGTATATTGCGAAATAGAAGACGGCATCGTCGCAGACGTAAGCCTCGAACTTCTGACAAAAGGACGCTCGTTGGCCAATCAGTTAAACTGCCAGCTTGAAGCAGTCGTTGCCGGAACCGGTCTCAAAGATATTGAAAAACAGATTCTCCCGTACGGAGTAGACAAACTCCATGTATTCGATGGTGAAGGACTCTATCCTTATACTTCACTTCCCCACACTTCAATCCTCGTGAATCTGTTCAAAGAAGAACAGCCGCAAATCTGCCTGATGGGTGCAACCGTGATCGGTCGTGACCTCGGCCCGCGTGTATCGTCAGCTCTGACCAGCGGATTGACAGCGGACTGTACCTCACTGGAAATCGGTGACCACGAAGATAAGAAAGAAGGTAAGGTTTACAAAAACCTGCTTTACCAGATTCGTCCGGCATTCGGAGGTAACATCGTTGCTACCATCGTCAATCCCGAACACCGCCCCCAAATGGCAACCGTTCGCGAAGGTGTGATGAAAAAAGCCATTCTGTCAGCCGACTACAAAGGTGAAATCATTAAGCATGATGTGAAGAAATACGTAGCCGACACCGATTACGTAGTAAAAGTCATCGAACGCCATGTAGAAAAAGCCAAGAACAACCTGAAAGGTTCTCCGATCATCATTGCCGGCGGTTACGGTGTAGGTTCGAAAGACAACTTCAACTTGCTGTTCGATCTCGCAAAGGTGTTAAACGCAGAAGTAGGCGCCAGCCGTGCCGCTGTAGATGCAGGCTTCGTTGACCACGACCGTCAGATCGGCCAGACCGGTGTTACAGTACGTCCGAAACTCTATATTGCCTGCGGTATCTCCGGACAAATTCAGCACATTGCCGGTATGCAGGAAAGCGGTATCATCATCTCCATCAACAACGATCCGTCAGCTCCGATCAATACGATTGCAGACTATGTGATCAACGGAACAATCGAAGAAGTTGTACCGAAGATGATTAAGTATTATAAACAAAACAGTAAGTAAGAAATGGCTAACTTTTATTTAGATACTCCGGAACTCAAGCATCACTTGAACCATCCGTTGATGAAGAGAATTGTTGAGCTGAAAGAGCGCAACTATGCTGATAAAGATAAATTCGACTATGCTCCGGTAGACTTCGAAGATGCAATGGACAGCTACGATAAAGTACTGGAAATTGTAGGGGAAATCTGTGGTGACATCATCGCTCCCAATGCAGAAGGCGTCGATCACGAAGGTCCGGTTTGTGCCGACAACCGCGTAACTTATGCCAGCGGAACTGCCCAGAACCTGGATGCCTGCCGTAAAGCCGGGCTGATGGGTATGGCTATGCCCCGCCGCTTTGGAGGTCTGAACTTCCCAATCACTCCATACATCATGGCTGCCGATATCGTGAGCCGCAGTGATGCAGGTTTCGAGAACCTCTGGGGACTACAGGACTGTGCCGAAACCATCTACGAGTTTGCCAACGAAGAACAGAAGCAGCGCTACATCACCCGTGTATGCCAGGGCGAAACCATGTCAATGGACCTGACCGAACCGGATGCAGGTTCCGACCTACAATCTGTCATGCTGAAAGCCACTTACAGTGAAAAAGACCAATGCTGGTATCTGAACGGCGTGAAACGCTTTATCACAAACGGTGATGCCGATATTCATCTCGTATTGGCACGTTCGGAAGAAGGAACACACGACGGACGCGGTCTGTCTATGTTCATCTACGACAAGCGCAATGGCGGAGTTAACGTACGCCGCATCGAGAACAAAATGGGTATCAAAGGCTCCCCTACTTGCGAGCTGGTATATAAAAATGCCAAAGCCGAACTTTGCGGTGACCGTAAACTGGGTCTTATCAAATACGTAATGGCGTTGATGAACGGTGCCCGCCTGGGTATTGCCGCACAATCGGTAGGTTTGTCACAGGCAGCTTACAATGAAGCTCTGGCTTATGCCAAAGACCGTAAACAGTTTGGCAAAGCAATCATCGAATTCCCTGCCGTAGCCGAGATACTTTCTTTGATGAAAGCTAAACTGGATGCTTCCCGTTCACTGCTGTACGAGACAGCTCGTTTTGTAGACATTTACAAAGCACTGGACGACATTGCCAAGGAGCGCAAACTGACTCCGGAAGAACGTGCCGAACAGAAAACATTCGCCAAACTGGCTGACGCCTTTACTCCGCTGGGCAAGGGTATGGGCAGTGAATTTGCCAACCAGAACGCTTATGATTGTATTCAGATTCACGGTGGTTCGGGCTTTATGAAAGATTACGCCTGCGAACGCATCTATCGTGACTCACGCATCACTTCCATCTACGAAGGTACCACCCAGTTGCAGGTTGTGGCTGCTATCCGTTACGTAACGACCGGTGCTTATCTGGCACGTATCCAAGAATACGAGAACATGCCGGTAGCTCCAGAACTGGAAGGCTTGCAGAACCGCCTGAAAAGTATGGCAAGCAAATATGCAGCCTGCGTGACTCAAATCACAGAAGCAAAAGACCAGGAACTGCTCGACTTCTGCGCACGCCGTCTGGTAGAAATGGCTGCCCACATCATCATGGGTCACCTGATGGTTCAAGATGCTTCGAAGAGCGATCTGTTCTCCGAATCGGCTCAGGTATACGTACGTTATGCTGAGGCTGAAGTAGAAAAACATATCAACTTTATTCGCAAATTCGATAAAGACGATCTGGCTTACTACAGAAAGTAAAGAGTTTACTTCAAGACTAAAAAAAGGGATTCGGACAACCGGATCCCTTTTCTTTTTCTACTGCCGGAGAGAGGCGAGTTATTTTTATCTCCCGAAAATACCCAATTAATGTCAAATGATTTGGCTATGTGACTGGTTTTTACGAATATTGCAACAAAATTAGAGAGATACCGGATTACGGATCAATATAACACGAAAAAACTTCAGTAAATAATCTATTAAAAGAAAAACAATTATGCGGAAAATCACATTAGGTCTGATACTATGCAGCATGGTTACGCTTTGCTTTGCCGGTCAAAGACCTTTAGAGGGATTTAAGTATGCCTCGGAAAAAGCCCCGGTGGGCAATGAATGGGAATCACCGGAAAACTTAGCACTCAACAAAGAACAACCGCGCGCCTGGTTCTTTTCCTTCCAGGATGTGGAAAGCGCACGAAAGGTGTTGCCTGAGAACAGTAAATACTGGTTGTCACTGAATGGTGACTGGAAATTCAATTGGGCACCCGATCCGGACTCCCGCCCTAAAGATTTTTATCAAACAACCTTCGATGTTTCAGGATGGGACAATATCCCGGTTCCTTCAAGCTGGAATATTTATGGCATCCAGAAGGACGGAAGCCTGAAATACGGAGTACCCATCTACGTGAACCAACCTGTAATTTTCATGCACAAAGTGAAAGTAGACGACTGGCGCGGAGGTGTGATGCGTACTCCCCCGACCAACTGGACTACTTATAAAGACCGTAACGAAGTGGGTTCGTTCCGTCGCGACTTCGACATCCCGCAGGACTGGGACGGTCGTGAAGTATTTATCAGCTTCGACGGCGTGGACTCTTTCTTCTACCTCTGGATCAATGGACAGTATGTAGGTTTCTCCAAGAACTCACGCAACACAGCCAACTTCAACATCACTCCTTACCTGCAAAAAGGAAAGAACACCGTTGCTGCCGAAGTATACCGCAGTTCGGACGGCTCATTCCTTGAAGCACAGGATATGTTCCGCCTGCCGGGTATCTTCCGTACCGTAGCCCTCTATTCTACTCCGAAAGTACAGGTACGCGACCTTGTTGTAATCCCCGACCTAGACGAGACATACACCAATGGTTCATTGGCTATCAGCGCTGACATCCGTAACTATGGCAAGAAAGCTGCCAAAGGATACCAGATGGCTTATACACTTTATGCAAACAAACTGTATTCGGACGAAAATACCCCCGTTGCCAATGCGGTTGCCAATGCTACTGTGGACCTGGTGAACCCGAACGAAACCGCAGAGGCTGAAAAAGCGATATTGAACGTGCAGTCACCCAACAAGTGGTCGGCTGAGTTCCCTTACCTCTATACACTCGTTGCTGAATTGAAAGATAAGAAAGGCAAAACAATAGAAACCGTTTCAACTACTGTAGGTTTCCGTAAAGTGGAAATCAAAGACACACCTGCTTCTGCAGACGAATTCGGACTGGCAGGCCGTTACTATTATGTAAATGGCAAAACCGTAAAACTGAAAGGTGTCAACCGCCACGAATCAAATCCTGCCGTAGGTCATGCCATCACTCGCGAAATGATGGAGAAAGAGGTAATGCTGATGAAACGTGCCAACATCAATCACGTACGTAACTCTCACTATCCGGACGATCCGTACTGGTACCATCTGTGCAACAAATACGGACTCTATCTGGAAGATGAAGCCAACATCGAGTCTCACGAGTACTATTATGGAGCCGCTTCACTGTCTCATCCGGTGGAATGGAAAAACGCCCACGTAGCCCGTGTGATGGAAATGGTTCATGCCAACGTAAACAATCCTTCGATTGTCATCTGGTCATTGGGTAACGAAGCCGGACCGGGAAAGAACTTCGTAGCAGCCTATGATGCACTGAAAGCATTCGACTTGTCACGCCCTGTTCAGTACGAACGTAACAACGACATCGTCGACATGGGTTCCAACCAGTATCCTTCCATCGGCTGGATGCGTGGTGCCGTGAAAGGTAATTATGATATCAAATATCCGTTCCATGTTTCGGAATATGCTCACTCTATGGGTAACGCCTGCGGTAACCTGGTGGACTATTGGGAAGCTATCGAGTCGACTAACTTCTTCTGTGGTGGAGCTATCTGGGACTGGGTAGACCAATCGATGTACAATTACGATAAGAAAACCGGAGAGCGCTATCTGGCTTACGGTGGTGACTTCGGTGATACTCCGAATGACGGACAGTTTGTTATGAACGGTATCGTATTCGGCGACCTGGAACCGAAACCACAATATTATGAAGTGAAGAAAGTGTACCAACACATCGGCGTACAACCAATCGATGTAGAAAAAGGACAGTTCGAAGTATTCAACAAGTATTACTTCAAAAACCTTTCGGACTATGAAGTTAAATGGTCACTTTACGAAAACGGTAAGGAAGCACAATCGGGCATATTGTCTATGGGTGAAGTGGCTCCGCGTACCCGTACGCAGATCACGGTTCCTTATCAGTTCAGTAAACTGAAAGCCGATTCGGAATATTTCGTGAAGATTCAGTTCCTGCTGAAAGACAACATGCCTTGGGCTGACAAGAACTTTGCGCAGGCAGAAGAACAGATACTCGTTAAAGAAGCTACTGCACGTCCTGCCATCAACACTGTAGCATCCGGAAGCGACAAACCGGAAATAATTATGATTAAAGCGAGCGATATCATTACCATTAAAGGCAATGGCTACACAGCTCAATTCGATATCAAAACAGGTACTATCTACAGCCTGACATACGGAAACGAAAAAGTAATTACTGACGGTAACGGTCCGAAACTGGATGCGCTCCGCGCGTTCACGAACAATGATAACTGGTTCTACTCTCAGTGGTTCGACAACGGACTGCACAACCTGAAGCACTCAGCTACCGGCTTCGATATGACTACCAAAGAAGACGGCACAGTCGTATTGTCATTCACTGTAAAATCCCAAGCTCCAAACGCAGCTAAGATTTTGGGTGGAACGAGCTCTGGCAAGAACAAAATTGAAGAACTGACGGACAAGAAGTTCGGCAGCAATGACTTCAAGTTCACCACCAATCAGGTATGGACTGTCTATAAAGACGGCTCCATCGAACTGGAAGCAAGTATCACATCCAATCAGCCGAGCCTCGTATTGCCTCGTCTGGGATATATGATACGCGTGCCTCAGCAATATGATAACTTCACTTACTACGGACGCGGACCTATTGACAACTATGCCGACCGCAAGGTAGGACAGTTCATCGAGCAACATAAGAACACGGTTGCCGGAGAATTCGTCAACTTCCCCAAACCACAGGATATGGGTAACCACGAAGATGTGCGCTGGTGTGCATTGACCAACAACGCAGGCAACGGTGCTGTGTTTGTAGCTACCGACCGCTTGTCGGCTTCGGCTCTGCCCTACTCCGCACTCGACCTGATCCTGGCTTCACATCCGTATCAGTTGCCGAAAGCCGGTGATACTTATCTTCATCTGGATGCAGCCGTAACCGGCCTGGGTGGCAACAGTTGCGGCCAAGGTGGTCCGCTAGAACAAGACCGTGTCTTCGCCAGCCATCACAACACAGGTTTCATCATCCGCCCTGCGGGTAAAGACCTGACTGCAACAGCCAATGTAGCCCCTGCCGGAGAGGTGCCGTTGTCCATTACCCGCAACCGTGCCGGTGCAGTATCTGTATCATCACAGAAAAAGGATGCGGTTATCCTCTACACAGTAGATAAGAGTAAACCCAAAACTTACACCGAACCGATCGCATTACGCAATGGCGGTACAGTGACTGCCTGGTTCAAAGATGCACCTTTCATCAAAGCAACCATGACATTCGACAAGATCGAAAGCATCCAGACGGAAGTGATCTATGCAAGTAGCGAAGAATCGGATGGAGGCGAAGCCAAGAACCTGACCGACGGTGACCCGAATACCATCTGGCACACCATGTTCTCTGTAACCGTGGCTAAACACCCGCACTGGGTAGACCTGGATGCCGGTGAAGTGAAAACAATTAAAGGTTTCACTTACCTTCCACGTCAGGACAGCAGCAACGGTAATGTGAAAGATTACACCATACACGTAAGCCAGGATGGCAAAGAATGGGGTGAACCAATCCTGAAAGGTACTTTCGCAAGAGACCTGAAAGAGAAGAAAGTAATGTTCGAGAAACCTGTAAAAGCCCGTTACATCCGCTTCACCGCTCTGAGTGAACAACGCGGACAAGACTACGCTTCGGGTGCCGAACTGACGATTCTGGCTGAATAAGAGTACGGCCAAGCATAAAAAAACAGAGCCTTTATCGGGGCGGAACAGACACTCTGTCCACCCTTGATAAAGGCTCTGTTTATATCATATAGAGGCTCTGATAGAAACCGGAAAAGCCTCTTTATCCAACACATGAAATAAACCTTTTACCAGTCCTCCATTACACCTTCCCTCTTAAAGACGATAAGCTGATTCCGGAGAGTACTGATTTCACGTCTCATCAGTTCCATCCTTTCCAGCAAATGATGAATGGCATCGATACCCTCCATATTGATGGACAGGTCGTAATACATACGGCTGTATCGTTCCACATCGGGAAGTTGCGACGCAAGCAGATAGTGCTCGCCGCCCTCGGTGCGTACCTCAATCAAGCCACCCTCTTCTAACAGGTCGATAAATGAAGGCTCAATATGACATTTGTGACAGTATTCACTGACTATTATTAATTCGGTCTGCATAGCGCTCTTTCATTATTAGTTCATACTCTGTTGTAACTCTCTGAACAGTTCTTTCTGCCTATCTGTCAGACTCGTAGGTATCTTGACTGAATAAGTGACAATCAAATCGCCAAACTGTCCTTCTTTCTTATATATGGGGAAACCTTTACCCTTCAGGCGTACTTTCGTACCATTCTGGGTTTCGGGCTTTATCTTCAGTTTCACTTTACCTTCCAGCGTATCAACCACCTTTTCACCACCCAGTACGGCAGTATAGAGATCGACTTCCACATCCACGTACAGATCGTCTCCGAGACGCTTGAATACAGGATCTTCGGCTATCCGGAAAGTAATATACAGATCGCCTGCCGGACCACCGTTAACACCTTCACCACCGTATCCTTTCAGTTTAATCACCTGTCCGTCGGCTACACCGGTTTTTGGATTATCTTCGATTTGAAAAAAACTATTCTGAAAAAACAATAGTTAGTT
>OHAE01001422.1_pt1 | contig 17747 bp, 16 predicted proteins | sample 1577061 | NCBI WGS metagenome assembly OHAE01 (sample SAMEA3541535, study PRJEB24748) | human gut metagenome | biome: human gut; feature: human-associated habitat; material: faeces | place: China | collected 2012
ATGGTAAGAAAGTCGAAGTAAAAGACGGCAAAGTAGAAGTAAAAACCGATGACGGTAAGACAGTTACAGTTAAGGTTGACGATGTAAAAACTACAGTATCTAACAAAAACAACGGCAATAAGGGTAACACCGAAAAGAAAGAAGATACATCATCAAAGAAAGACAATTCTTCAAAAACAAATACATCTGATAACGACAAGAAGCCAGCTAAGCCAAGCAACTCTTCAAGTAATAACCAGAAGCCAGCGAAGCCAAGCAACTCTTCAAGTAATAACCAGAAGCCAGCATCTAAGCCAGAATCTTCAAAGACTGAGACACCTACAGCAAAGCCAAAGCAGAAGGTATGGGTAGATGATTATAAAACAGTTCACCACGAAAGAGAGTGGATTGTAACAGGTACTCACGAAGAAGACGTATATGGTTGGGTAGGTTACAATGTATGCAACGACTGCGGTATGAAGTTGGCAGATGCTAATCAGTTGAAACAGCATATGCTTTGGGAATTAGAAGAAAATGGTGGCAGAGGCTCATATCACCATGAGAAAGAGTATGTAAAAACAGGAACCAAAACAGTAGAAGACGGCTATTGGAAAGAAGCCTATGACGAGAAAGTCAAAGACGGCGGTCATTGGGAGTACAGATAAGTAAATTCGACAGCAAGTATAAATCCTTAAAATAATTAGGGAAGAGAGGGTTCTTTATGAACCCTCTTTTTCTATGTTAAAAATAAATATTATATTAAAGAAAGTATTTAATTTAATTATGATATATGTTATAATATAAACATATTAAGGGGGGAATTTACATGAAAGGTTATAACCCTGATAAGGGTAATTATGATAAGGGAATGCTCTGTAATCAACAAAATAAAAAAAGAGGTTAAGCATTAGAAAAAATTGCTTAACCTCTTTGTTGTTTTAATAATAAAAAATCTTTTGTGTTACGGTGTAATAAATTTTAAAAATATATTATCTTGTTTCCTTGAAAATCGGCAGGCAAACTAAAATGACAGTAAGTTTGACTGCATTTTATCTTGTTTTAACTTAATTCAAAATTACTCAACTGAATTTTTGAAATCTCAAAAACCCAGTATTTAAGCCACTTTTAAGGCATTTTAAGTAATTTTGGCAAAAAATAAAAGGCGGTTAAAAAACCACCTTTTTTGGTCGAGGTGACAGGACTTGAACCTGCGGCATCTTGGTCCCAAACCAAGCACTCTACCAAACTGAGCTACACCTCGAAATGTTGTTTAATAACAACAGCTTGATTATTATATACCATATTTTCGGATTTGTCAACATAATTTTCGCTTTTTATTAAAAATTAATTCAAATATTTTGAAAATCACCATAAAACATACCGAAAATGTGGTACAAAACAGCCGTCCCTGCATAAGAAACGGCTGTATGGTGCAGGTAACCCTGACAAGTGGCTTATTTATCGGCTTTTTATGGTGTGACAGTAAAGTTGACAGTGCATTTTCGGACAGTCATACTATTGCAATGTTATTGCTCTTCATATAGCTGTCAGCTACAGCAAGATTTTCCATACTGTATTTTTGGAAAACATCACAGTATGTATCAAGCGTAATTCTTATATCAGTATGACCGAGAAGATTTTGCAGTACCTTTGCAGGCATACCTGATTCAATACATCTTGTTGCATATGTGTGACGAAGTGAATGTAAATCAACCTTTCCGTAAACACTCTTATCAAGTATATCATACTTTTTCAGCGTGTTTGCGTATTGATAATTTACCTGATTAGTTGTGACAAGTTTATCCACACTTGAAGCAAATATAAGACCGTCTTTTTTATCTCCGATACACTGTTTTAAAAAATCAGCCACATCATCATTAAAATAGATTGTACGCATACCTGCTTTAGTCTTTGTGGAATTACTTATATATGTTTTACCGTTAAGACCTCTGCTGACAGTTTTACAAACTCTAATTGTACGGTCATTAAAGTTTATATCTCCTACCTCTAAGGCGTTAATTTCGCCCATACGCATGCCTGTAAACATTGACAAAAGCATTTGTTCCGAATAGCGTATATCCTCGCTTTTGAGAACATCTATCAGCTTTTTCTGTTCATCAACAGTCAATGCTCTTACTTTTACAAGCTCCTGCTTTGACTTTGGCTTTCTGATGTTCAGCATAATGTTTTCTGTAACAATTTTCTTCCTTACAGCTTCATTGAAAACTGACTTTAAAAGCTGATATGCTTTATCCAAGTATGACTGCGAATAAGAGATTTTAGAAATGAAAAAATGCTTTATTACATCTTCCGTAATCTCACGCATTGCTAAATCATAAATAGGACTCATTGACTTTAATGTTTCATTCTTGCGGTCATATGAAGTTTGCTTAATCTCATTAAGAGAGAATTGTTCTTCAATCATCTTTTCGGCAAGCTCATAGACAGTTGTGTTATCGGGTTCGTCAAAAAATCCTGCTTTTGCCTGAATACGATATTCAAGCAACTTATTCTTAACAATGCGTTCGGTTTTACCGTAAGCCGTCTTGCGTTTTTTCTCACCGTTAATTTCAAGCGTTATCTGACCTGCAAAGCATTTTCTGCTTTTAACATAGTATACAGAACCGTCACCGTAATCAAGTTTATTACATTTAGACTTAGGTTTTGTGCTTTTAGTGCTGATAAAAATCGTTCCTTTCCAAACCGTAAAGCACAAAAGATTTTTACTATATCAGTATTGTATAGCCTTAAATCTTTTGTGTCAATACGGTTGCTTAAATATTATGTAAATGCTTTAAATACTCATACCCTTCTTTTCTGCGACCAGTTAAGAAAAGCATTTAGCTCAACTTTAAGATTTTTACCTACCCGTATTAAAGGGAAATCTGCTCTCAACATAATATTGCGTGCAGTAGGCAAGGAACAACCAAGTGCTTCGGCAACCTCTTTAGTACCGATGAATTTAATCTCTACACTCATATTAAGTCCTCCTTTTCATCAGGAAGGCTTTCTGCAAGTTTTAGAAACTCTTCACAAGCATAACGCCTGCCGTTTTCATCTTTTGAAGGTCTTTTAGAGCGGTAGTTATCTCCGTGAAGAGGTATCCCTAATTTACCTAAAAAGTATCGCAAGTCTTCAAAACTGTAGCCGTTATAAGATGTACCCATTTTTTGACCGTTACTCATGTCGATTATCCAATATCTCTGACACGCTCTGTACCGTAATGCCTTATAACCCAAGAACACCGGCTTTAATTCATACCCAGCTTCTCGAAACACTTCCTTAATACGCCAACTTGAATAATAATCATATGTCGTGATAAAAATTAAATCGCTGAGCTCGCTACCGCCTGTATATTCGAGAATTTCATCGGAATCATCTTCATCACACATATTCTTTTTCTCATCATTCATATGCTACCACCTTCCGTTTCTTCTGCGTGAAAATAGGGTATATCTTCAAACAAAGCGAACTGAATGATGTAATCACATATGCGAGGTGAATTGTAAAAGTAACCGTCAATACAATGCTCACTAAGACCGTATGAGGTTGCCGCACTGTATATACAGCTATATGACTGGAGAAAATTCGATAGAGTCATAACTCCGACTCTATCAAAAATTTTGTCATGAAATATCAGAGAACCGCCTCTTGACACTTGTTCACTATAATAAGTCCCAAGCGGTTTGTCCTCTAAAATATCAACTCTGTCGCACCAATTTTTAATACCTGTTGTGATTCCGATATTAAGAATTGTGTCAATGTCCTCTTTTGGCAAATGAACCGTATGCTTTTGTATTTGACCGTTAAAGTCCTCAAAAGCTACTAAAAGGTCATTTGTTTTCTTCCAATACTTTACTACTTCATTAAGCATATAATTATCACTCATAATCATTCTCCTTATAGAAAATTATAATATAAAAAATATGAAGTAAGATAATCATATTTCTATGGTAATCAGTTTTTAGGTTTTTCGGGTTTTCGGTTTTTATTTGTGTGTTTATAAGAAATTAAGTTTCTCGGTATTTATGTATTTCGGGTTCAATATCTCACTCCATATCCTTTGAATAAAAAGTGCGTTCAAATTCTTCATCAGATACTACCTGATTATTTGTGTTACTGCTTGTATTTATTGCAGTTAGTGTAAACGGACTGTTACTTTCGGAAATCTTATTTACAATCTCGGCAACATCAATCTTTGTAAGGTCAACACTGACAAAGCAATCTGATAAACTTTGCTGTGATAAACTAAGAAAATTCTTTTTAAGCCAAGCCCTTATCTGAGGGTTAATTTCAAGTTTTTTCTTATGGTATTTCTTGTATATTTCATACAGAATACTCCAAAATTCAGCAACAGCTTTTTCACCCCATATAAAGCTGATTTTGTATATCAAAGGGAACAAACCGCTACCGTAAATGATATGCTGAATGCTTTTATTCAAGCTATTGTTAGCAGGACTTTCACAACGCAAAGCGTGAAAATTACTGCATTCAATTATTTTAAGCAGGTCGTTTGTAAAATCAGTAAAACAGCTGTTAAGAGGGTCATAAAAACGGTATCTGTCACATATTTTGCTTGCAATGAACTGCGATACAGAAACATCATCTGTTATATGTTCCAATTGCTCGGTTATTTGATGAGCATAGTTTCCTCTGTATGAAGCCTCAAATCTAACCCAACTGTCGCACTGCAATGCTTCATCAAGGCGAAAACCGTTGTTGCTAATTTGTTCCGATTTTTTATCATAAACCCTGAGTAGTGACTGTGCGTTTTCAGCCCTTGAACCGATATAGAATGACGCAGTAACCAAATCTCTTTCGACAGAAGAAATCTTTCTTTTACTGTGTCTATAATTACAGTCAAGCACCTGTAAACTTTCGTCCTTTAACCTGCTGTATATGCTATGCGGTGATAAATCATAATTTTTGTAGTCAGCAGTTAAATCTATACGGCTCAGTCTGTATCTGTACAACGGACTTTCAATGTTGCTTAAAAATTTTCCGATATTTATATTCTCACCGTAGAAATCAAAATACCGCTTTTGATATACTGCCCAAGAGTGAGCAGAGAAACGAACTAATATTCCCATATGCACAAAAGTTTCGTGTAACGCTATAGTGAAGTAATATGGAGCGTTCTCAATAGTAAATGCTTGTGAATATGCCTGCGGCTTTTTATCATGCATTTCTACAACTTTACCGAGCAACAGTTCTATGTCTGCCTTATAGATAAATTCCTGTATCATTGAATAAGCTGTGTTCTGCCAGTCTGCACAAATATCATCAACTGGATAGAACAAAACTATAGAAACTTCGTCAACGCCGACTGTTAATTCTTTAGCCATTCATATAATCGCTCCTATAATATCGAACACATATTCGATAAAATTATATTATCCCCTTCATTAAAGTGAGGGGATTTGCTTTGCCGTCAGGCGGTTCGCACCTTGACGGTGCTACCGCCACGGCAAAGTCTTACCCTGCCTTTTTAGGTGGATTAACAGGCTTAATATCGCTTGCCGAAGCACTTATGCGGTAACCCTGCGGAGTCCAATACAGCGTTAAGACTAAGTCGGTAAATGAAACGAATACTGCTTCATCTTCCTGCAAATCAAGCCTTACATCACCAAGAATTTTCACAGACAATTTTTCATAGGCACGATGCGGTAAAACTACCTCATATTTATAGCCCGAAATGTTATCTGTTCTCTTTCCATTGTCATATTCGTATGCAGGTAAAACTGACACCAGCATTAAATCTGTGCCTACTGTCTTGTAGGCGTCAATAACTATATTTTTAATATCCATAGTTATTACCTCCCATTATTAAAAATTGTATTTACTCACAAAGAGCATTTTTTATAACCTTATCCGTAATAGACATATCTCTGATTTTAGGAATGACTATTTCAACTGTAGGTTGTCCGTCAACTCTCAAATATCCGTGACCTCTCGGCTTTGGTTCTATCAAATCGGCTTCATCAGAAAACAACATACGAGCCGATTCTTTTGAAAGTCTGCCCAAACCAAGAGCTACCCCAAAATTATCTCTTGCACCTGAAAGAAAATTAGTAGTATCACACCTTTGCATTGCAAGCAATAAAAATATGCCCACTCCTCTTCCAAGCATTAAAATTGAAGCTAACTTCTGTTTAAATTCCTCTTGTTGTTTCTTTGGAATAGAAGCTAAAAATCCACTCCATTCGTCAAATACCAAAAAACACGCCTGATTATCAAGTGTGGGATTTTCCATACGATTTTGAAGCAAATCAAAAACCGTATTTACTCCCTCTGATACATTTTGATGTTTATAATATCTTCCGCATTCTTGCATAGCAATAAAATCTATGCCCTTGTAATCACAAAGATATATCAATGAATTAGATATAGCTAACTGCTTCAATATATATTTTAAAGCGTATGTTTTGCCTGAACCTGTTGAGCCACACAAAAGGATATGCGGTGTCTTTTTGCAATTCACTTTTAAAGGCAGAACAAAACCTCGAGAGAGAGCCTTGTTATCAATGCCCAAATTAAAAGATGTGTTACACTTCATCATCATAAACATCACCCATATTAATATGATTATTATTATTATCACGGTTAGTAGCATTTTGATAATATATTGCAGAATTTTCAGTGCAGATATATAAAATATCAATTAACAAAATGTGATTATCTTCATCATAAAACACCCTGTCTGCATATATCGAGTAGCAAAAAGCAGTCACGCTTTTATAAATTGAAGGAAGACCAAAAACTCCATATTGTTTTAACTCACTTTGAAACAAGCGACTCAGAGTGATTTTAAGTAAATCATCATCGTAATTTGGTTTCTCTAAAAGATTTATACCATAGCGGTAAAAAACACAGTCTTGTCTTACACTGTAACCAATATAATTTACCGAAGAAATGTCTTGCACAGGAATATGTAAAATATCATTTCTCTTAAGTGTTTCATAAACAAAAGCTTGCAAACACGGATAAATAATTTCAGAGTTTTTTGTCAGTTGCCGAGTAGAAAATTTGTTTGCTAACAGACGAATTGAAGTTTTAATGCTTTCATTTTTCAACAAATAAACTACGATATATGTAAGTAATGAAAGCGGTAAAACCGAAAAAACACAAAAACTTGCAATAAATAGGTTACCGAAAAAAGGTGACAACACTTCCGAAGCAATATCTTTATTAGCTTCCCAGTAAATAACAAACACAATTACTGATACAATTCCACCAATTGCGAGAGAACCAAAGAATAATTTGATATCGTCATTATTACTCTTATTAACCATTCACAATACCTCCATATATGCGTATCACTGATGATTAGGACAACAGTGATACGCATTAAAATTTGTAAGCTATAGTACAAACGCAGTAATGTTAGTTGTTTGTGTCTTCGCCTTTAAGCTCAGATTCGCTATGTAACAGAAAGCTTTGAATATACCCAACAGAGTATGCAAAACTCTGCACAAGACTCTCTTCCTTAAAGTTTGCACCGAAAATTTGAATAGTAATCCCACTTTCATTCGGGTTAATATTAATCTCATAGTCTTTGCCTTTTGAATCAGCAGCTTCGAATGAAGCAAAATTGTAATCGTTCAACTCGAAATAGCTTTTAAGACAATTCAACATGGTCTTAAAATCGTTAATCATATCATTAAAGCTGATATGACTGTGATTAATAAAGGCGGATACCTCTACTGCTCCGTTATTCTCAATGTCTGCATTGAGATTGTAATCAAAACCATCAAAGTTTCCTGAAACCTCTTCAATATAAATATTTTTAAACATGATTTAAGACTCCTTTTTAACATGATTTTCTATTATAGAAATATTTTGTGATAATTACTGTTATAATTACTATTATAATAAAAACACGGTGACTTATTGCGTACCATAATTTTCACCTCCAATATGTTCAGCGGTATGCAACCTGTTTGTTACCTGATGTTTTTGTAAAATCAGGTGTCAATTTTCTTTTGACAATTACATTGTACATAAGCAACTTTTTTTTTCAAAAGTAGTTGTTTCTAATACTACTTTTGACAAATTTTAAAAAAGCGGAAAGTAACCTGTTTGTTACCTGATGTTTTTTGTAAAATCAGGTGTCAATTTTCTTTTGACAATTACATTGTACATAAGCAACTTTTTTTTTCAAAAGTAGTTGTTTCTAATACTACTTTTGACAAATTTTAAAAAAGCGGAAAGTAACCTGTTTGTTACCTGATGTTTTTGTAAAATCAGGTGTCAATGTTCTTTTGACAATTACATTGTACATAAGCAACTTTTTTTGTGCAAAAGTAGTTGTTCCTAATACTACTTTTGACAAGATTTTTAAGAAAGAGGTTAATTATGGAAAAAAATAATCTTGAAATGTGTATATCCTGCCCGATTGCACACATTTTTATATCTGAATACAGAAAGATTAAAAATTACACTAAAGAGGGAAAAAAAACAATAAGTAAAAACGATAAAAAAGAATATAAAATAAAAATTGAAATTTCTGTAAAAAAACTATCACAATTGCTAGGCATAAAATTAAAAAATATGTCCAGTATAATTGTCTGCATTATGAAAAGGAAATCTGAATTTGAAATGGGAACTACAACGAATATTCTTTCAAAAATGTGTTGTATAAATTGTATTACTTCTATTATTGATTGCTTTGATACAATATCTGAAAATAGTGAATCACTGGTAACGGATTTACTGCTCTTTGATAAAGATGATATTAAATTATTCGTCAAACTTGAAGAATTTTTAAAAAAGAATAATATCGTCCCCAAAAATCCATTAACAAAAGCTGAAAGAAGTTGGTCAAATAATTTTATAAATGAAAATAAAGACAATAACGCTGTGCGAAAAACATATCGCAAATTTATTGATTTGATAGATAATTATATTACGCCACGCTCTAACATATCAAAATACGACTGTTGTGATGAAGTATATAAAGGTAATTCATTGTTGAGCGATAAATCAATTGATGAATTTACGAATTGCATAGATAGATTAAATGAACCATTTAAGGAAGAGTTACAAAAGCAAACAAAAATGAATAGAATTAATGAGATTTTGAATCATAAATCAAATATCTTAAAATCTATCATGTGCAGATATTTAGAAAAGGCTGAAAAAAATCAAAAGAAAATACTTGATTTCTTAATGAAAAAGCAAGGGATAACAGATACAGATATTGCTACAATATTATATAAAGACCCTGACAAAAAGTCAGAAATAGAAAATTGGCATAAAATAAAAGATAATTCAACAGAGTTACCCCCAAAGGCAAAATTGCATTTACAGGAACTATTAAATATATTATTAGTGTCAGAAGATGTATTAAGATGTGGAACAGGTAAAATATACGGAAATTGGAAAAATGCAATTAATGAAAATAAAAATGAAAAATTCCAAGACGCATTATTAACCTCTGACGATATGAAAGAAATTGAAAAAACTAAAATTTCATCACATAAAAGACCGTCGTTAAAAACTAAAGAGCGTATATACGATAGAATAAGAACATTTATAAATCCATCTGAAAATGATTTAAATAAAATGATTTCTGAAAATCCTGAATTTTTTTGTGAAGAGGACTTTTGCGTATTTACCCATGAAAAAGACGGAGAAGAATATTTTGATTATGAGTTAATGTACGAAAATCTGATTCACCCAGAAGATTTTGACACGCTTCTTTCCGTCCTTGAAAAATTGCAAGCAGAGAAAAACAGCTGATTATAACGAAACCGCAGGGAATTTTATATTTTCTGCGGTTTATTTTTATAAGGTTGGGGCTGTCGCATTAACGCCCTCAAAAAGAAAAACCGGGTAGCCCGAAAGGGTTGCCCGGTTAGTGCTTTCTATAGTATAATTTAATTGGAAACAAAAAACAAAGAAAGCAGGTAAATTATACAACAATGAGAAGCAGAAATCAATTGGTTTTACCATTAAATTTAGAAATAAAAATTGAGAAAAATGATCCGGTAAGAAAATTAGCGGAAATATGTGATGAATTAGACTACACAAAGCTCTATTCTTTGTACCTGAGAAGCTGGCGAAAAATAGATCCGGCAGTTTTGTTTGAGATACTTGTGTTTGCATATATGAACGGCATTTATTCAAGCAGAGATATTGAAAAAGCATGCGAAAATGATATTCGCTTTATGTGGCTTTTGCAGGACGAACCTGTTCCGGACCACTCAACCTTTGCAAGATTTCAAAATGAAAGGCTTGCCGGAGTAATTGAGGAGTTGTTCTGTCAATTGGTTAAAAAACTCTGTGATTTAGGCGAAATTTCTTACAAAAACATATTCATAGACGGTACAAAAATAGAAGCCAATGCCAACAGATATACCTTTGTCTGGGCAAAGGCGGTAGAAAAGAATCTACAATAATTAAAAAATAAAATCAATCAGGAGCTGGCTTCTATTTGTGAAAAATACGGATTAGCCGACGGAAGTAATTTAGAAGAGGTAATTGAGTTTCTGAACTGTTCAATTCAATTGCTTAATATTGAATTTGTACATGGACGAGGCAAACACAAAACGCAGCTGCAACGAGATTACGAGAAACTTTACAGTTATCTTGAAAGACTTGACAACTACAACAGAAGTCTTGAAATATGCGGCAAGAGAAAGAGCTATTCAAAAACTGATACGGATGCGACCTTTATGAGGATGAAAGAGGATCATATGCTCAACGGACAGCTCAAGCCGGGATACAATGTACAGATAGGAGTAGAGAGCAAATATATTGTCGGAGTAGGCTTGTTTCCTAATCCCACAGACACAACTACGCTGATACCGTTTCTAGAGAGAATACGAAAAAACACCGGAAAGAAATACGAAAATATCATAGCAGATTCAGGATATGCAAGTGAGGAAAATTACACATATCTTGAATCGGAAGAACAAAATGCATATATCAAGCCTGCCGATTATGAGATTGGCAAAAAGCGAAAATACAAGAATGATATTTACCGCAAAGAGAATCTCTTTTACGATGAAACAGGAGATTACTTTGTATGTCCTAATGGCAAAAAGCTGATCTTTGCTTATGATAGCAAACGCAAAAGTCAGAATGGATATGAAACAACAAGGAGAAATTACATATGTGAGGACTGTTCAGGCTGTCCGCACCGAGAAAAATGCTACAAGGGAAAATATGAAAATCGAAAGATAGCGTTTTCTCCGACAATGGCAAGGCAGAAGAAGGAAGCCACACAACGGATAACTACAGATGAGGGTATTATCCTGAGAATGAACCGTTCAATTCAGGTAGAGGGAGCATTCGGAGTAATCAAGCAAGACTTTGCATTTAGAAGATTTTTAACGAGAGAAAAAACAAAGACCGAAACGCAATTTTTTCTTCTTGCATTCGCTTTCAATATTCAAAAACTATGGAACCGAGCAAAATCTGACCGTTTTCACAAACCTTTATTTGAGAAAAAATCGCATAGCGTTAAGAAAAGTAAACAATCCGAAAAAAGAGGATGGAAATTTTATCCACCCTCTGAATTAGTGCGTATGCCATTGAAGATATTTTCAACTTTTTTAAAATTTCTTTCTTACTAAAACTTAATCTATCAAAAAAATAAGGACTGTTGCAAATTTTACTCATTTGCGACAGCCCTGTTATTATGAAATATGGTAAATATGGTTATTTTTGTAAAGATAAATGTTTCTTGATATAATTGATTTAAGTAAAATTTCTTTTATAAGATATAATATATAACTTGCTAATCATCAGTATTGAAGTCACCTATACATTTGCTATTATATATTTTAATAACTGACTGATACTGTTTTATCTTTTTATTACTAACTTTTTTTATAGTCACAGCATTTCTGCATATGTTGTCAATTTTATTATTGTCGAGTTTGTTTAATTCACCAGTAATATCCACATTTTCAATAAATAGATTAGTGTAAAAAGATTTTTCACTTAAATGCAATGCGTGTTGAAATATTTGCTTAAACGAAATATTTTTATCCCTCCATATATTATTATTATTAAAGTTTATATTTAAAAGGATAGAAAAAACAGATATCATAGCTTCATTATAGTAACTGTTACAAATTTTTTTACAATACAATTTATCTCTTTTAATTAGTTCAAAAATTATATCGCTATTGTGTATTTTATTCATGCTTTTTACTATTTTTTCTTTGTATTTGATTAACAAATCAATAAAATCATTACGATATATAACATCATCGACAACTTGCATAGACAAAATTAATATATTAAATACATTAAAATTAGAATATTTATCATTTAATTCTTCCTTTGCTTTTATAAACATAAGTTCAATTATCTTCTGGTATTTTTCTTCTGATTTTTGTTTTAACATTGCAACTGTCAATTCAAATACTTCTGAGTCAACATCAAATAACATAAGTTTTTCCAAAATATCATTTTCGTCGTTAAATCGCACAAATATATATTGAGAGTAAAAATATTCGAAAAACGAGCGATGGAAAAATTTGAATTTATTTTCTTCCGAAGCGGGAACGAACAACTCTGTTCGGTCAGAACAGAATTTTATAAATTCTTCAATAGCATTTTCGGTACTAACCTCATTATCATATTTCGATTTATAAATTTTTAATAATTTTTCCAAAATGACTTTTTTATCCACTGGGGTATTATTTGGAAAACACATATCAGCTAATTCCATAAAAGTATTATCCTTCATTAATGGAGCAATTTTCCCCCAATTATACCTATTAACAGTTTTATCCTTTTCTCGTTTGTTAGAAATATATTCAAAGCATTTTTGATATAATTCCAGTTTATTTTCAGGCAATTCTTTTTCAGATTTATAAATGTTCACTAATAAAGATAAAACCAAAAAGCTATTTAAGAAACCTTTATCAATTAATTTTTTAGTTTGTTTCATAAATGTATCTTTATCATTTTTTTCAAATTTTCCTAATGATATTATATTGTCTACATATTTTTCTATTTGTTTATCATTAAGTGGTTGAATCGCCAACACCTCAACATCATTTTCTGGAATAAATCCTCTATCTCTAGAAGTAATACATATTTTGTTATTTGGATTTTGATTTTTCAGAAAAGATATTAATGTTTCATGTAATTCATCTCTTTTTGTCTTTTCAACTTCATCCAAAGCATCAAATAATATAATACACCTACCCATTTGCAAATAATGTCTTATTAACTCAAGCGAAATTTTTGATTCATCCATCAAAGTACTAGACTTCATACTATTTTGCAGAAATCTTTCAACAGAAATAGGAGAGTCTGCGTTGTTTGGGTAAAACGATTTTAATTCACCTCTTATTATCAAATATTCATCACTTTTAAAAATATTCAAATCAGAAAAATCATTAATTAGTTTTTGTAAAAATAAAGATTTTCCATATCCAGCACCACCTGTAATATATACTATATTGTTATTATCAAATATGTGTTTCCAATCATTTGAATGATCTTTAGAGTAATCGTCAGTATATATATTGTTGAGCATAATATTATATTCAAAACGATTGTATTTTACAATATCATCTTTTATAGTTTCTATATATTCAGTTTCAGGTTCCTTAAAGTATATCAAGTCTTTAGATATAATTTTTTTGCCAAAAGACAAATTAACAATGTTAGTATTTTTTAGTATCGGTGGTACATAAAATCTATCAAATTGAAATTTGTCCAATAAATATATATGGGCTTCAGAATTTTTAGATTTCAATATATTATGATATTCATCTTTTATCTGTAAAAAATTATTATTTTGTGCGACGAACTTAAAAGTATTATTTTGTGTCAAAAATTTTCTAAAATCGTTAAGCTCTTGTTTTATGTTATTATATAAAAAGTTCATTCGACTGCTTATTAAAATAAGTTCTGATTTATTAGATTGATCTAATCCATTGAATATAATAGCTTTAACATTGTTAGTAATATATTTAAGATATTTATTAATTTGTAATTGAGAAATTGAACTCAAGGATTCGTTCTGTACATATAATTTATAAATTTTATTTGATAATTCATTTAAGAATTCATTTTCAGAGCTAGGACTAGATTCTTTAAAATTAAGTGATGTATTTGTGCTTATTCCAACTTGATAAAGTGTGTAAGTTTGTATCATATCGACTATTTGTGGAGTGTTTTTGATTTTTTCTAATATCCCCGTTTCAGCTAATAACAAAAATTCTTCCGGCACCTTAATCTTTTTTATTTCATTATCAAAATAATCTTTTTGTTCTCTTTTTATGAAAACTTTATCATTAATTGATTTTGCAATATCATATATAATATTCGCTGTAATGCTATATAAAATGTTATTAATTGCGTCCATAATGGTCACCCTTCCTTTTGCACGTTACTAAATATAACATAACATTCGACTTTTTTCAATAACTTTTTTTATGATTTTATTAATACTTTTAAGAAATTTGTATTAAATTATCGGAATTCTACAAGAAATAAAATTCTTTTTTCTAATTAATTTAAAATTTGTGGCTCTATAATAAAAGTTGGGGTAGCAACAAATAGAGCCTACAAAAAATAAAAATAATAAAAAGTAAAAAAGTAGAGCATATTTGAAAAAAATCCTATAAAATGAAAGTGACTAAACAACTATTTTGAAGGATGTCAAATATGCTCTTTACTAATTGTATCGAAAAATTAACAGGTTTGCAAGGTCTTGAAATAAAAAATATTGAAAACACAGATAATAAAATACATATTTTTTGTCAACTAAAACGCAAGCATCACAAATGCCCGTGTTGTAATGCAATAACTAATACCATACACGATTATCGTGTACAAGTTATCAAGGATATTCCTGCTTTTGGTAAGAAATGTTTTATTCATCTTAAAAAGAGAAGATACCGTTGTTCTTGCGGTAAGCGCTTTGCTGAAAACAACTCGTTTCTTCCTCGTTATCACCGTATGACTAACAGGCTTTCGACATATATCATTGACCGATTAAGGGAAGTAACTTCATTTTCATCTATTGCCAGAGAGGTTAACCTCTCTGTTAGTACTGTTATCAGAATATTTGATTTCGTTTCATATTCTCCTAAAAAACTTCCTGTCGCTCTTTCTATTGATGAATTCAAAGGTAATACAAACCGTGAAAAATATCTCGGAAGAACAAAATGCATATATCAAGCCTGCCGATTATGAGATTAGCAAAAAGCGAAAATACAAGAATGATATTTACCGCAAAGAGAATCTCTTTTACGATGAAACAGGAGATTACTTTGTATGTCCTAATGGCAAAAAGCTGATCTTTGCTTATGATAGCAAACGCAAAAGTCAGAATGGATATGAAACAACAAGGAGAAATTACATATGTGAGGACTGTTCAGGCTGTCCGCACCGAGAAAAATGCTACAAGGGAAAATATGAAAATCGAAAGATAGCGTTTTCTCCGACAATGGCAAGGCAGAAGAAGGAAGCCACACAACGGATAACTACAGATGAGGGTATTATCCTGAGAATGAACCGTTCAATTCAGGTAGAGGGAGCATTCGGAGTAATCAAGCAAGACTTTGCATTTAGAAGATTTTTAACGAGAGAAAAAACAAAGACCGAAACGCAATTTTTTCTTCTTGCATTCGCTTTCAATATTCAAAAACTATGGAACCGAGCAAAATCTGACCGTTTTCACAAACCTTTATTTGAGAAAAAATCGCATAGCGTTAAGAAAAGTAAACAATCCGAAAAAAGAGGATGGAAATTTTATCCACCCTCTGAATTAGTGCGTATGCCATTGAAGATATTTTCAACTTTTTTTAAAATTTCTTTCTTACTAAAACTTAATCTATCAAAAAATAGGGACTGTTGCAAATTTTACTCATTTGCGACAGCCCCTTATTTTTTTGTCCGATTTTTGCCGATATTCACGCTCACAAGCCTTAACTGTTTTCTATATTCAAATCGTCACCGTAGGCTTTAATTTCACATTTTGCTCCGCTTATTTTATAAGTAAAGAATTGCCCTACGGCGTATCGTAAACTTGCTTCTTGACTTATGAAATTTCGCTACGCTTTTAATGCTCATAAAGCCCATACGATGACGATTTAAACGAATATAAAAAATCAGAAAGGAGTGAAAAATACAGCGTGAATATCTAAATCGGACTTATTAAAAGCCCACCAATTCAGAATTACCGAATATAAATTTTAATTGAAATTAACTTTCAAAGGAGAAACCATTATGAAATACTTTACAAACTGTAACACAGCAGAAGACCTCAAAAAGGAATACAGAAGATTAGCTAAACAGCTTCACCCCGATTTAGGCGGTGATACCGAAGAATTTAAGGTAATGCAAAACGAATATGAAATTATGTGGGAACGCCTGAAAAATATACATACAAATTCAGAGGGCGAAACCTACACCAAAGAAACAACGGAAACACCGCAGGAATTTATAAATATAATCAATGTGCTTACAAGTCTTTCGGACATTGAAGTTGAAATTTGCGGTACTTGGTTGTGGGTATCGGGAAACACCAAAGCACACAAAGAAGTGTTGAAAGAATTAAAATTCCGATACGCTTACAAAAAACAGGCTTGGTATTACCACACAGAACCGTACCGCAAGAAAAGCAAGCGAGAATTAACGCTTGATGAAATCCGTGATATGTTCGGTTCTGAAAAGTATAATCAAAGCGAAAACAAAACTCCAACATTACACAGTTGACAAAAAAGGGGAACAGCTGAAAAGTTGTTCCCCCTAAAATTGAAATTACTTCAAATTTTACAGTTTCATTCATATAATTTTTGAAAGTTATTTTACAAAAATATTGAATTTTCACATATTGTATGCTAAAATAAAAATGCCAAACAAATTTAATTATAATGCTTACACAAGTGTGTATTTTTTATTTCGGTAAAAAATGCAGGCTCTATTTCAGCATACTTGTAGTAAGCGTTGAATTTGTTTGGCGACAAAAGGGCTATGTGTTTTTCGGGTGCGTAGCTTGTCTATGCACCTTTTTTATTAGAAAAACGGTGAATTTTAAAATTTTTTTAAAGTTTTTAAACTTTTTTTAAAAATTTTCAAAAAATTTTTTGAAAAAATGAACCTTTTTGCGTTTTGGATTGTCTAATATATAGGAACGCAAAAAATCACAAAAAGGAGGAAATATTATGAAGACAATCAAAGAGCTTGTATCAAGTGCAAAAAGCGGTAACAAAAAGTCATTTGATAAGCTGTATGAGCTTACACATAATGATGTGTGGTACAACTGCCTTTCTTTGCTCAAAGATGAAGAAAATGCAAAAGACATAATGCAGGAAACCTACATTACAGCTTTTTTGAAGCTTGACACACTCAATGATGAACAAAAGTTTTGCGGTTGGATTATATCAATAGCTGTAAACAAATGCAAAAACAAATTGAAAGGAAAGGTGGAATATCAGATAGATGATGAAGTTCTGATTACAGAAGCAGAAACAGATGAGTTAATGCTCCCCGAGGAGTACATAACCAAAACCGAAAAAAGAAAAGTACTTTTACAGATTATGGAAGACACACTTTCATTCAATCAGTATCAGACTGTTTTAATGTTTTATTTTGATGAAATGTCAATTTCTGAAATTGCACAGGGACTTGAAATTTCAGAGGGAACGGTAAAATCTCGCCTTAACTCTTCAAGAGCAAAGATGAAAACTGCAATTGAAGATTACGAAAAAAAGAGCGGTGACAAGCTTCACGGCGTTGTTGTTGTACCTTTCTTTACAACTATTTTCAAGGAAGAAGCAAAGAGCCTTGCA
>OHAE01001437.1_pt1 | contig 17671 bp, 18 predicted proteins | sample 1577061 | NCBI WGS metagenome assembly OHAE01 (sample SAMEA3541535, study PRJEB24748) | human gut metagenome | biome: human gut; feature: human-associated habitat; material: faeces | place: China | collected 2012
GATGCGTGATCTGATCCTTCAACTCAGCAAAAGTTCGATTTATTCAACAAAGCCACTCTCAGAGCACAAGCAGCGACCCAACACCATACTATAAAAGCCACAATAACGACGTATAGAGATTTCAAAATCTCTATACCATCACTCTGTGAAGAACCTCTGTATATCTCAGCACCGATATATAATAGCAACGATATTAACACAAAAGGTATTATCCACTTATGGAATTTATGAGGGTATATATTCCCGTTAGTAATTGTGTACATGCCCTGATAACGCAAGACTGCCTTCAAGGACGGAATTAATGACTGTGCATAATCGGAACTCAAGCATATGATTTTATAAGATAAATGCCAATCTCTATGCAGTCCGAACGACTGTAGGCGGAACTGCTGTTCCGCCTTTGCTAACGGATCGGAGATGGGTACAGAAGAGGTTCTAAGCCATTCGACTGCTTTTATCTGCTCGGAGGATGAGCGTGAAAAAAAGTCTCTGCGATGAAACTGAATATACTTTTTTGTAATCGCTCCAATGATAGTAAGAATGACTGCGGAAACCACTTGGTTACTAAATAGGTCCTTTATTACCGATATCATAGCTTTTCTCCTGCTTATCTAATTTCTAAAAGAGATAATATTTTATTTTTTAAAAGCTAAAGAATTTGGTTCCTCAATTTTATAGCAACTACTGTTCCTTTCAAAAGATCTCAGTCTAAAGAATACTACTTTCTCCGGCAGCAACTCCATTACCTGTGGTTTAACACGTAGCATAAAGTCATCAATGGAGCTATCCCGTTCCCGAACTTCCGCTCCTCGCTCAAATCAGACCTTCATCCCAGTCAGATTGCCCACGTCGTGCCAGAAGCGCAAGTAGGAGCGCCAGAAGCCCGCAAATATTGATGCTTCGTTTCCCCGGTATGCTTACACTTACAAACCAAAAAAAGCCCCTGCGCGAAAGCAGGGGCAAGCCATGTCAGAGCTTTTTTTATTAGTTAAACACCATCCCGCCGTCGATCAGCAATGACTGACCGGTCATATAATCAGAATCCGGGCTGGCAAGATAGGAGACGCAGGCGGCGACATCTTCCGGCTCGGACAGGCGGCCGAGGGTGATGCGTTTGGCGAACTCGGCGGTACCGTAACCCAGCGGTTTACCGGCGGCTTCGGACACCTGGCGGTCAATTTCGGCCCACATTGGCGTTTTGACAATCCCCGGGCAGTAGCCGTTGACTGTGATGCCCAGCGGCGCGAGGTCGCGAGCGGCGGTCTGGGTTAAGCCGCGTACGGCGAATTTACTCGAGCTATATACCGCCAGCTCCGGGTTGCCGACGTGGCCGGCCTGGGAACAGGCGTTGATGATTTTCCCGCCGTGACCCTCTTTCTTAAAGGCCTCGACCGCCGCCTGGATGCCCCAGATCACCCCTTTGACGTTGATATTATAGACTTTGTCGACAATCTCCGGGGTAATGGACTCGATCGGCGTGGACGGCGCCACGCCGGCGTTGTTGACGATGACGTCGAAGCCGCCCAGCGTTTTGCGCGCCTGTTCGACGGCGGCAAACACCTGATCGCGGTCGGAGACATCCACTTTCACCGCCATGGCGCGGCCGCCGGCCTGGTTGATTTCGGAGGCGACCGCTTTGGCGGTGGCGTCGTTATAATCGGCAATGGCCACGGCAAATCCATCCTTCACCAGACGAAGGGCGATAGCTTTACCAATCCCCTGGCCGGCGCCGGTAACAAGTGCGACTTTTTTCATTTTCCTTTCCTTATTGTGATGACTTACAGAATCTGACTCAGATGCAGCTGGCCCATCAGCAGCGGGTTATCGCGATAATCCACCGGGATGGCCACTACCGCCGGGCCGTCGACGTCCATCGCCGCGCGCAGGGTCGGCTCCAGCGCCTCGGCGCTTTCCACGGCAAACCCTTTCGCGCCGAAGGATTCGGCATAGGCTTTAAAATCCATCGGCCCAAACTCGACGCCGGACAGGCGCTGGTATTTTTTCTCTTCCTGGATAGCGACCATGTTGTAGCCGTTATCGACCCAGATAAGATGCAGCACGTTGGCTTTCAGGCGGACGGCGGTCTCCAACTCCATGCTCGACTGCAGGAAGCCGCCGTCGCCGGAGACGGAGACCACTTTGCGCTCAGGATTGACCAGCCAGGCGCCGATGGCCCAGGGCAGGGCGACGCCCATGGTCTGCTGGCCGTTGGAGATCATCACCTGGCGGGCGCGGAAGCTGTACAGGTAGCGGGCAATCCAGATATGGAAGCTGCCCATGTCCACGGTCAACGTGACGTCGCTGTTGACGATGTCCTGCATGGCGCGAACGATGCGCAGGGGATGCAGGGCAAACTGGTTGAGCTGCGCGCCGCGGCGGTCCAGCAGCTCGCGCTGGTGCTGGCGGTCGCGGAGGATCTCCGCCGCCTGCGGGGAGAGCACCAGCCGATGATCGATATTTTGCGCCAGCTTGTTGAGAGTGCCGGCGATATCGCCCACCAGCTCGACATCCGGGGTGTAGTTGCGCTCTTCATAGGCGGGCAGCACGTCGATGTGCACCAGCGTCGCGTTGCCGCTGTTCCACATCGCCGGTTCGTATTCCACCGGGCTGTAGCCGATGCAGATCACCAGGTCGGCGAGCTGCAGCAGACGGTCCCCGGCCTGGTTGTTAAACAGCCCAACCCGGCCGGCGAAGCGAGAGAAGTTATCCTGATTCACCGCTCCGGCGGCCTGATAGGTGCTGGTGACTGGAATATGGCTGGTCTCCAGCAAACGGCGCAGCGCCTTGCTGTTTTCCGGCTGGCTGGCCATCAGGCCGAGCAGGAAGATCGGGTTCTTCGCCTGGGCGATAAGCTTCGCCACCTGGTCGATGGCATCATCCGGCGCGGCGCCCATCTGCGGGGCCCCGCTGGCCGGCAGCACTTTGCCGCTGACCGGGCCATCGACCACATCCTGCGGCAGGCTAACGAACGCGCTGCCCGGCCGGCCCTGCTCGGCGGCGCGGAAGGCGTTGGAGACCACTTCCGCCAGCGCATCCGGCGCCGTCACCTCGACGGCGTATTTGGTTACCGGGCTGAACATCGCCACCGTATCCATACTCTGATGGACCTGTTTGGCTTTATCGGCGCGTTTTACCGCGCCGCCCAGGGCCACCACCGGGTCGCCTTCGCTGTTCGCGGTGGCCATGCCGGTGATCAGGTTAGAACAACCCGGACCGGAGGTGACCAGCGCCACGCCCGCTTTGCCGGTAATACGTCCGACGGCGGCGGCCATAAATGCGGCGTTGGCTTCGTGGCGTACCGGAATAATGCGAATGGAGGAATCCAGCAGTGAATCGAAGACCTTGTCGATTTTAGCGCCGGGGATGCCGAACACCTGGCGTACCCCCTGAGCTTCCAGCTGACTGACGACGAGATCGGCGCCGTGCGCCCACTGGCGTACCGGATACTGTTTGTCCATGTGACCCCCTTAACTTTCTACGGAACGGATGGCGGCATCGAGATTATCGGGATGCAGATTAGCCTGCAGGAACGCGCTGTCGGCGGGCAGGTCGATCATCAGCTTGTGAATTTCGCCGAAGGTCAGCACCCCGTGGTCGAGCTGGTAATCCAGCAGGTGACCGCCGCCTTTGCGGTCATCGGTAATAAAATGCTCGTGATACCCGGCGACGTTGATCCCCTGCATATGCTGCGGGGTCCGGAAGCCGACCAGCACCCCTTCGCGCTGGTTAAAGCGGAACACCGGCTGATCGTCGAGGACGTCGGTCATCGCCCGGTACGGCGGTGTCTGGCGCGGCACGGTGCGGGTATGGGCATGGCGGAAATGGCCGTCGATGCGCAGGGCGCAGAACAGGTTGTCAGAGGGGATTTGCTGGTCGATCACCTCGTGCAGTTGCTGGCGGCTCACCGGATGGTCAAAGGTTTTCCGGTACTGCGGCTGGAACCAGGTCATCACCGCGAACGGCGTTTTCTGCTCCGGCTGGGCTTTGCGCGCGCTGCCGTCGGCGCGCAGCTGATAGACCTGACTGCTGAAGGCGATCAGCTCCCCGTCCAGCTCATTAAAGGTGCCGAGGCCGAAATCGCCGTGTTTCAGCAGGTCGGCGATGGTGGTGCTGCCTTCGTAAACCCCGCTCAGCAGGGCGCTCATGAGCGATGTCTGATAGAGCACGCTCTCGGGATGCTGCGCGGAAAACGCCCGCAGGGTTTCGCATAGACTCTCTTCGCAGGTGCATTCAGCAGAATGATTCATATACCACTTCCTCGTTCAACAAATATAAGAAAGGTTAAATAAATGTTGACCCGATTCAGCTCACAGTTCCAATATAGAAACCATGCTGGTTTGAGACGTTTTCGATATGGAACTTCGTTATCTTCGCTATTTTGTCGCCGTCGCCAGGACGCGGCACTTCACCCAGGCCGCCAAGGAGCTGGGTATTTCACAGCCTCCGTTAAGTCAGCAAATTCAGCGGCTTGAGCGCGAAGTGGGGACCCCGCTGTTCCGGCGTTTAACCCGCGGGGTGGAGCTGACGGAAGCGGGAGAGTCTTTCTATGAGGATGCCCGCCAGATCCTCGCCATGAGCGATGCGGCGCTGGAGAAGGCCAAGGGCATTGCGCGCGGGATGAACGGCAGCCTGTCGCTAGGCATTACCAGTTCTGATGCTTTCCATCCGCAAATCTTCACGCTGCTGCACCGTTTTCAGCTCGACCACCCCGGGGTGACCCTGCACCAGATGGAAGACAATATGGCCAATCTGATGACCGCCCTGAGCGAGGCCGAGCTGGATATCGCCTTCGTCCGCCTGCCGTGCGAGAGCAGTAAAGCCTTTAATCTGCGGATTATTGATGAGGAGCCGATGGTTATCGCGCTGCCGCGCGATAATCCGCTGGCGACGCAGCCGACCCTTGCCCTGGAGCAGCTGCGCGACGTGGCGCCGATCCTCTTCCCGCGGGAGGTGGCCCCCGGGCTGTATGAGCTGGTGTATAACAGTTGCCTGCGCGCCGGGATCGATATGGAGCGCGCCTGGCAGTCGTCGCAAATTTCATCGTCGCTGAGCATGGTCAATGCAGGCTTCGGCTTCGCGCTGGTTCCGCAGTCGATGACCTGCATCCAGCAGCCGAACGTCAGCTATCACCCGCTTAGCGGGGCGCCGCTGAAGACCGATATCGCCATCGCCTGGCGGCGCTTCGAGCGCTCGCGTACGGTGAAACGCTTTCTGGCGATGTTCTGATCTTCGCGGCGCCAGCGGCTTACTGCGCCACCCAGCCGCCATCCATGTTCCATGCGGCGCCGCGCACCTGGGCGGCGGCGTCGCTGCACAGAAACAGCGCCATTTCGCCCAGCTGTTGCGGGGTGACAAACTCCCCGGAGGGCTGTTTTTCCGCCAGCAGCTGGGCGCTGGCCTGCTCCGGGTCGACCCCCTCGGCGATGCGCTTATCGATCTGCTGCTGCACCAGCGGGGTTAGCACCCAGCCCGGGCAGATGGCGTTGCAGGTGATGCCGCTGCGCGCGGTTTCCAGGGCCACGGTTTTGGTCAGCCCGACCACCGCGTGCTTGGCGGCGACGTAGGCCGATTTCTCTTTCGACGCCACCAGGCCATGCACTGAGGCAATATTGATGATGCGCCCCCAGTTGCGCTGGCGCATACCCGGCAGCGCCAGGCGGGTGGTGTGGAAGACGCTGGAGAGATTGATGGCGAGAATATCGTTCCATTTGTCCACCGGGAACTGCTCCACCGGGGCCACGTGCTGGATGCCGGCGTTATTGATCACGATATCGACGCCGCCGAAGGTGCTTTCGGCATAGTGCATCATCGCCTCGATCTGCCCGACGTCGCGCAGGTCGGCGTCGTGATAGCCGGGGATCTTGCCCAGCGCGGCGATTTCAGCCCGGGCGTGGCTGCTGTCGCCGAAGCCATTGAGCACCAGCTGGGCGCCTGCCTGCGCCAGCACTTTGGCGATCCCTAAACCGATGCCGCTGGTGGAGCCGGTGACCAGCGCCGTTTTACCGTGTAAGTTCATTTTATTACTCCTTCAATCTGGTATCAGACAATGCCGGTCACATAGAACGTGGCAATGACAAACAGTACCGCGAGGCTTTTGATCACCGTGATGGCGAAAATGCCGCCGTAGGCCTGGCGATGGCTCAGGCCAGTGATCGCCAGCAGGGTGATCACCGCCCCGTTGTGCGGCAGGGTGTCCATGCCGCCGCTGGCCATGGCGGCGACGCGGTGCAGGACCTCGAGCGGAATATTGGCGGCGTGGGCGGCGGCGACAAAGGTCTCGGACATCGCCGCCAGGGCGATGCTCATCCCCCCGGAGGCCGAGCCGGTGATCCCGGCCAGCACCGTGACGCTGATCGCCTCGTTTAACAGCGGATTGGGAATGGCCGCGAGGGCTTTTGACAGCACAAGGAAACCCGGCAGGGCGGCGATAACCGCGCCGAAGCCATACTCAGAGGCGGTGTTCATCGCCGCGAGAATAGCCCCGCCCACCGCCGTCCGGCTTCCCTCCGCCAGCCGGCCGCGGATATTGCGATAGCCGCAAACCAGCACCAGCACAATGCCGGAGAGCAGCGCCGCCTGCACCGCCCAGATGGCGGTGATTTTTCCCACTTCGGTGACGACAGGCTTCGCCAGGCCCGGCAGGGTGAGCTCATGGCTGGCGCCGTACCACTGCGGGATCCAGTGGGTGAACAGCAGATTCAGCACCCCCACTAACAGCAACGGGGCGATAGCGATTAGCGGATGCGGCAGATCGATGTCATCCGGGGTCTCCGGCTCATTTTGCAGGTCGGTCCCATAGCCTTCGCCGCGGGCCTGCGCTTTGCGGCGCTGACGCTCCAGCCACAGCAAACCGAAGATGATAATGAACAGCGAGCCGATAAGCCCCAGCCAGGGGGCCGCCCAGGCGTTGGTGCCGAAGAAGCTGGTGGGAATAATATTCTGGATCTGCGGCGTGCCGGGCAGGGCGTCCATGGTAAACGAGAATGCCCCGAGGGCGACGGTGGCGGGGATCAGCCGTTTGGGGATCCCGCTCTGGCGAAATAGTTCGGCGGCGAAAGGGTAGACGGCAAAGGCCACCACAAACAGCGACACCCCGCCGTAGGTCAGCAGGGCGCACACCAGCACGATCACCGGGATCGCGTGGCGGCGCCCAAGGATGCGGATGGCGGCGGCGACAATCGAACGAGAGAATCCCGACAGCTCAATCAGCTTGCCGAATACCGCGCCCAGCAGAAACACCGGGAAATAGAGCTTCACAAAGCCGACCATTTTTTCCATAAACAGGCCGGTAAAGGCCGGGCCGACCGCGCCCGGGTCGGTGAGGAGCACCGCGCCGAGGGCGGCGATCGGCGCAAAGAGGATCACGCTGTATCCACGGTAGGCTGCCAGCATCAGTAACGCCAGCGCGGCCAGGGCTATTATCACACTCATCACGACGTCTCACTCTCATTGTTATTGTAGGGGTACAGAACGCGATACTAGGGTTTCAGGGCGAAGCGCAGCTGGTGTTCCCGACGCGACTGGATGCGCTGGTGCCGGGCTTCGTCCCAGCGGTAAAAGCCTTGCCCGCTGCGGGCGCCGGTGTCGCCTCGCGCCACTTTCTCCGCCACCAGCGACATCATCTCCGTGCCGCTGGCCAGCTCCGGCAGCAGGTGCTGGCAGATATCCTGGACCGTCGCCAGGCCGGTCATGTCCGCAGCCTCCAGCGGGCCGACCATCGCATAGCGGCGGCCCAGCGAGGCGCGCATCACCTGGTCCACCACCTCCGGGGAAGCGATGCCGCTGTGGACGATATGCAGCGCTTCGCGCAGCAGGGCGAACTGCAGCCGGTTGCCGACAAAGCCCGGCGCGGCGCGGTTGAGCACCACCGCCTCCAGCGCGCAGGCGGCGCAAAAGTCGCTCACCTCGCGCGCCAGATGAGGCAGCGTGGCGCTCCCGGGCACCACCTCCACCAGCGGGATCAGGTGCGGCGGATGCCAGAAATGAGCGATCAGTAGCCGTTCCGGGAGGCGCATGCCCTGCGCCAGCCGATCCGGCGGCAGGCCGCTGGTGTTGCTGGCGATAATCGCCTCGTCGGCGATCAGCGTTTCCAGCTCGGCGTACAGGGCGTGCTTCAGCGCCAGCCGTTCGGGGATCGCTTCAATCAGCAGCGTGGCATCGGCCAGGGCATTCAGCGTCGGGGTGGGGGTCAGACGGGCCAGCACCGCGTCGCGGTCGGCGGGATCCTGTTGACCGCTGGCCTCCAGCTCGCACAGGATGGCGCTGGCCACTGCCGGAACCTCGGCGAGACGCTGCGGATCGGTGTCATACAGGCGGACGGCGTGACCGTGGCGGGCGAAATGGCAGGCGATACCGACGCCCATCAGTCCCGCGCCAAGTACCGCCAGGCGTGGTGTAAACATAGTGGCTCCTGTTAACGTTGTAGAGTCATGGCGATGCCCTGGCCGCCGCCGACGCACAGGGTTGCCAGCCCTTTGCTGGCGCCCCGGCGCTGCATCTCATGCACCAGGCTGACGAGGATCCGGCAGCCGGAGGCGCCGATGGGATGTCCAAGGGCGATGGCGCCGCCGTTGACGTTGACCTTCTCGCTATCCCACTCAAGCAGCTGACCGACGGCCAGCGCCTGGACGGCAAAAGCCTCGTTGGCTTCGATAAGGTCCACCTCGTCCAGCGTCCAGCCGGCGCTATGCAGCGCCTGGCGGCAGGCGCTCACCGGGCCGATGCCCATCACCGATGGGTCGACCCCGGCGACCGCTGAGCTGACAATGCGCGCCAGCACCGGCAGCCCAAGCTCGCGCGCTTTATCGACGCGCATCAGCAGGACCGCCGCGGCGCCGTCGTTCAGCGACGAGGCATTCCCGGCGGTGACGCTGCCGTCAGCCGGGCGAAACGCCGGGCGCAGCTGGGCCAGCTGCTGCTCGCTGGTCTCCGGGCGCGGTTGCTCATCGTCAGTCACGAATCGCGGCGGCTTTTTGCCCTGCGGGACGCTGACCGGAACGATCTCCTCGCGAAAGCGCCCGGCGGCGATAGCAGCCGCCGCTTTGCGCTGGGAGCTGGCGGCGAAGGCGTCCTGGCGCTCGCGGCTGATGTCGAAGGCGTCGGCGAGGTTCTCGGCGGTAATGCCCATGTGGTAGTCGTTGAAGGCGTCCCACAGGCCGTCCTGGATCATGCTGTCCTGCAGGCTGGCGTGGCCGAAACGCAGGCCGTCGCGGGCGCCATGCATCAGATAGGGAGCATTGCTCATGCTCTCCTGGCCGCCGGCGATAACGATCCCGGCGTCGCCGCAGCGGATCGCCTGCACCGCCTGCTGAACCGCTTTCAGCCCGGAGCCGCACACCAGATTGACGGTGACCGCCGGAGTGTCGACCGGCAGGCCGGCCCGCAGCGCGGTCTGGCGCGCCGGGTTCTGCCCGCAGCCGGCGGTGAGCACCTGGCCGAAAATTAGTTCGTCGACCGCTGCGGCGGGCAGCTGGCAGCGTTCAAGCAGGCCGCGCACCACCGCCGCGCCGAGGTCGACGGCGGAAAGAGGGGCGAAGGCGCCGCGAAAGCTGCCTATCGGGGTGCGTACGGCAGCAACAATGGCAATATCGGTCATGATCTCTCCTTAACTGAAGCGCATTTCGCGCACGTCGTCGGCGACGATCAGCCGTCCCGCCGTTTTACGTATTACCTCGTCGGGGCTGACCCCCGGGGCCACTTCGCGCAGGACAAACGCGCCGTCGACAATCTCCAGCAGGGCCAGGTCGGTGAGTACCCGGCGAATACAGCCCACGCCGGTGAGCGGCAGGGTGCACTGCGGCAGCAGTTTGGATTCGCCGTTTTTTGAGGCGTGGGTCATCACCACGATGATGTTCTGCGCGCCGGCCACCAGGTCCATGGCGCCGCCCATCCCCTTGACCATTTTTCCAGGGATCATCCATGAGGCGATGTTGCCCGCGACGTCGACCTCAAAGGCGCCAAGAACGGTCAGGTCGACGTGGCCGCCGCGGATCATGGCGAACGACTGGGCGGAATCGAAGATCGCCGCCCCGGTTTGCGCGGTGACGGTTTGTTTACCGGCGTTAATCATGTCGGCGTCGATGGTTTCCTCATCGGGAAATTCGCCCATCCCCAGCAGGCCGTTCTCCGACTGGAGCATCACTTCAATGCCGGCGGGAATGTAGTTGGCCACCAGCGTCGGGATACCGATCCCGAGGTTGACGTAGTCGCCGTCGCGCAGCTCCTGGGCGACGCGCATCGCCATTTGTTCACGGGTCAGCATCTCAGTGCCCTCCGGCGCGCAGGGTGCGCTGTTCAATACGTTTTTCGAATTGCCCGACGATCAGCCGGTCGACATAGATCCCCGGAGTATGGATGGCGGAGGGGGGCAGTTCGCCCGGCGGCACAATCTCTTCCACCTCCACCACCGTAATGCGCCCGGCGGTGGCCATCAGCGGGTTGAAATTCTGCGCGGTGTGGCGATAGACCACGTTGCCGTACCAGTCGGCTTTCCAGCCTTTGACCAGCGCGAAATCGCCGCGGATCGCCTCTTCAAGGATGTAGTGTCGGCCGTCGAACTGGCGCACCTCTTTGCCTTCGGCGACCGGGGTGCCATACCCGGTGGCGGTGTAAAAGCCGGGGATGCCAGCGCCGCCGGCGCGGATTTTTTCCGCCAGCGTTCCCTGCGGGGTGAGTTCTACCGCCAGCTCGCCGCTCAGCACCAGCTGTTCAAACAGCGCGTTTTCCCCGACGTAAGAGGCCACCACCTTGCTGACCTGGCGCGACTCCAGCAGCATGCCGAGACCGAAACCGTCGACCCCGCAGTTGTTGGAGACCACCGTCAGCCCCTGCACCTGGCGACGCTGCACCTCGGCGATCAAGTTCTCAGGAATGCCGCACAGGCCGAAGCCGCCGGCGAGCAGCGTCATGCCGTCCGTTAACCCTTCCAGCGCCGCTTCGTAACTGGCGACGCGTTTATCCAGTCCTGCCATCTTGTCTCTCCTGCCTTGCGATAGCCTTATCATTCGCGCAGGCGACTGATTTGATAATTTTGAATTTGTGACTCACTCATTTGGAATTTTAATTAATTTCCTGTTAACTAATTTTTTTCAATTAGTTAACAGGATGAAAAATGAGAATGAGTGTCAAACAGTTACGCGCGTTTTTAGCGGTAGCTCACACTCTGAATTTCGCCCACGCCAGCGAAAGGCTGAATCTGTCGCAGCCAGCTCTCAGCCTGACCATCAAAGGGTTGGAGGAGGCGCTGGGCGGCGCGCTGCTGCAGCGCAGCACCCGCAAAGTGACCCTCACCCAGGAGGGGGAACTCTTTCTGCCGATGGCCCGTCAGCTGCTGGCCGACTGGGATAACGTCGAGGAGGCCATGCGTCAGAGCTTTACCCTGCAGCGGGGTAAAATCTCGGTCGCCGCGATGCCGTCGTTTGCCGCCAACGTTCTGCCGGAGGCGCTGAAAGCCTTTCGCGACCGCTATGCCGGGGTGAACGTTACGGTGCATGACGTGATTAATGAGCAGGTGATCGAGATGGTGCGCGAGGGGCGGGTGGAGATGGGCATCGCTTTCGAGCCATCGCCCAACCACAACCTGCTGTTTACCCCGCTGGCGGTGGACCGCTTCGTGGCGATCGTTCCCCAACAATCCCCGCTGGCGAAGAAAAAGCAGCTCAGCTGGCAGGAGCTGTTGACCCTCGACTTTATTACCCTGCAGCGCCCCTCGGCGGTACGCCTGATGCTGGAGGAGGCGCTGGCGCGCAGCGGACGTCAGCTGGACGTGGCGCTGGAGAGTCATCAGCTGGTGACGGTGGGGAGGATGGTGGCCAGCGGCCTGGGGGGCAGCGCGGTGCCGGCGCTGTGTAAAACGCAGATGGCATCGTTGGGCGCCGTCTGCATCCCGCTCAGCGATCCGCCGATTGAGAAGTGCGTCGGCGCGATCCATGCCGGACATCTGCCGCTGTCGAAGGCGGCGCAGGCGCTGCTGGATACGCTGAAAGGGTTTTTACCCACCTGAGGTGTGGGCGTCAAAAAAAAACCGGCCTGCTGGCCGGTTTGACAATCAGATTTTGCAGGCGTCGCCGCAGTCGTCGTCGGCAACGATCGCCTGGGCTTTTTTGTCCGCTTCTTCCAGACGCTCCGCGTTGCGCTCTTCCGCTTCATCCAGGCCGCTGAAGACCAGGTTGTCGAGATCAATTTCCATAAGTTACCTATCGTTGCTGGTTTTGAATCAGGGTCAAGTATAGGGCATAACCGCCAGCAGATGTAGCCGCGCTTCGCGCCGAAGGCACAGAGCGTTAAGTCGCTGAGCGGAGGGCGTTACCTACCATAAATAATCGTTGACAGAATAAGTTTAGCGACAAATAACGTCGCCAGGATAATTTCCTGCCTAAATATTAAATGAAAGGACAACGAAGGAGTAATTAAGCGTTGACGAAACGCTTTTATGTTAATATGGCCGCGATTATGGATGAATCTATGGATCTTAATCAATGGAACATACTGTTGCAGGCGCCATCAAAGAATGGCGTAAACATAATAAAGTGATCGGTCAGGTCAAAATAAGCTATAAAAAAATTTTACGAAAATGCAGAGAGCTCTCGCTCGCAGGAGGTAAATACAGAGAATATCAAGGACTTTGTGCGAAATATCAGTGCGCGCGGTTGACCGCGGTGACCAAAGGACTGGTGCCTTTTGAGGATAAACCGTTTAAAGCGTATCTCAATAAACGGCTGTCAAAACGACGCAAACTGGATATTGCCCATGGTTCACTGAATTTCATCGAGAAAACGTTTCACCCTGATGTCCTGCCGCAGCTCTACAATGTCGCGGATTTTGGCCGCGAGATGTTTTCTATTCCCTTGAAAAATGGCGGTAAGCTTGACGTTAAGCTGCTGGCCTCGCCGTTTCAGGAGGAAGGGGAGCTGATGCTGCAGCTGTTTCTTGGCGACCGGCGCGTCTATAGCGTCTGTTTTTCCTGCACCGACGATGGCCGCGCTTATATCGGCGGCATCCAGGGCGGGAAAGATATCACCAATGACGAAGTGAAGATGCTGACTAAAGAGCTGCATGGCGCGCGGCCGAAAAATATCATCATGAGCGTGCTGTATGGTTTGCTGCGATATTTCAACATCTCCACGGTCTACGCCATCGATTCTGATTACCACGTGAAAAGCGATCTGGTGAAAGCCAGTTATTCATCGCTGTGGCTGGAAATGGGCGGTGAGAAACAGGCTCGCGGCTGGTATAAACTGCCGGCGCAAGAGATCAAAAAGAGTATTGAAGAGGTGAAAAGTAAGCACCGGAGCCAGTTTATTAAGCGCGAAGGTCTTAAAGAGCTGATTCAGATTAATATGGCGAATGCCCTGCAGCAAATTACCTTGTCTGCGCGGGTGAATTAACGCCACTCACACGTCAGGCGGGCAGCAGGGGGCTGCTGCCCGCCTGACGATTTCCTCTCTCCCCAGGTCGCTGTGCCGTAGGTTACTGCCCGCTCTCGCCGATTGGTGGTGACGCGGAGGCGGTGAGCAGCTGAGCGCTGCGCCACCATACCATCAGGGCGACAATCGCGATAACGCTCAGCACGCCGAAGGCGGTGGCAAAGGAGTAGTGCCCGGCGATAGACCCGGTTAACGCCGGACTCATTGCCGCCCCGGCGCCCTGCATCAGCATCACCACGCTCTGTCCGGCATTAACGTGCCCGCTGCCGCGCAGCAGCAAGACGATAAAGCTGGGCACCGCCACCCCCAAAATCCCTGCCGCCAGGCCATCAAGAATTTGCACCGGGACCATCATCGCCGGGGCGTCGCTGGACGCCGCCAGCGCCGCCCGTATGGGCATGATCACCAGCGCCAGCAGAATGCATCGCCAGTAACCGTATTTGTCGATGCTGCCGGCGACCCGGATGGCCACCGGGATCATCACCACCTGCGAAATAATCACCGTGGCGGCGGCAAACAGTCCGGGATTGAGGTGTCCCGGCGCGGCGGCGATCCGCATGCTCAGCATCGGCAACAGCGCGGCATTGGCGAGATGGAACAGCATCAGGGTCACGCCGGCGATCAGCAGCGGCGTATGGCGGAAAAGGATGGCAAACCCCGGCAGGGAGGGCGTGGATGCCGCTTCGATGCCGCGGGCGGCGTCATCGTCGATATCGCCGCCGCGGATCGCCAGCAGGGCGACCAGGGTAAGCAGCGTGGTACAGGCCATCAGAATGAAAATGCCGCCGATGCCCCAGTACCAGGCGATAGCCCCGGCCATTAGCGCGGTGAAGAAATTCCCCGCGTGGTTGAAGGCTTCGTTTTTCCCCATCTGGGCGCTAAAGCCGCGCTGTCTGGCAAGACCGAGGGTAATCCCGGCGATCAGCGGTCCGACAAAGGCCGCGCAGATGCCGCTGGCGACTTGCGAGAGGGCGACCACGCTGGTCTTCTGACTAAACCAGAGCAACAGGGTGGTGAAGGTGATCGCCAGGCAGACCCCGGCCAGCAGCAAGCGCTTATGCCGCGAGCTGTCGGTGATGAAGCCGGCGGGCAGGGTCGCCAGCAGGCCAGCGATACCGCCGACGGACATCAGCAGGCCAATGTCCTCCGCCTGCCAGTGACGCTGGGTGAGAAAGATCCCCAGAAACGGGCCGAGGCCGTCGCGCACATCAGCAATAAAAAAGCTGGTCAGACATAAAGCCCGCAGAGAACGAAGCGACATTTTCTACCTTTAGCATGCGCGATCTGCGCGTCGGAATGGTCACCGGATACCTTCATCCTTTATCGCACAGTTCGATGAAACAAAAATGTCCCGCGCTCGTCGGGTACCGTGGCTATGCGACATACCCGCTTGCGGCGGCTTTCGCCAGAGGCGTACGAAAGTTCTGTAGCGGCGCTATTAGCGTTCGTCTGCCTTGACGATCTGCAGGGCGGCGGGGCTCGCCACGGTGCCGCTGGCAGTAATAAACCCCGGATGGACAGCCTCGCCGCTGGCGCTGTCCACCAATGCTATATGCGGCGCACTGTGCAGCACGTGCTGGTGGCCCCATTCCATCAGGGCGAACAGCACCAGCGCCAGGCTACGGCTTTTATCAGTCAGAACATATTCATACCGTTCGCGGGAGCCGGCTTCCCGGTAGGGCACTTTGTTGAGCAATCCCGTTTCGGTCATGGTTTTTAACCGGGTGGTGAGCGTCTGGCGGGTAATATGGGTGTGCGACAGCAACGTTTCAAAGCGCGTCACGCCGTAAAACGCCTCGCGTAGGATCAGCAGCACCCAGCGGTCGCCGAGTATTTTGGCTCCTTCCGCCAGGCCGCACAGCGCCGGGTCGAGGTAGGGCAGTGATTTATTTTTTGACATCGCGAGATTGACCTTCTACTCTGAGTTTGAATTTTAGACCTAGATGCTAAGGAGAATAGCGTGCCATTTGTTAACGTGCAAACCATTAAAGGGATCATGACCGCGGAACAGAAAAGTGAGCTGCTGCGACGGATGACCGATCTGCTGGTGGAGATTGAGGGGCAGGGCGATCCGCAGTTCCGTCAGTCCGTCTGGATCCGCATTGACGAACATGACCCGGAGCAGTGGAGTCTGGGCGGCGTCCAGCCGACGGCCGCAATGATCGCGGCGAAATTTGCCGCCGCGCGGCGCGACGGATCCCCGGAATAAAACGCGGGCGAAGCCCGGCCCGGCGATCTGACGCAGAAGAGGGGCCAGATCGCCGGGTAATATTGCGATTCGCTATGGTGCAAAAGCGTATTTTGCGGCTAAGGTAACGGTCAGGGAACCCAACAAACAGGGCGCGATGCCAGACGGCCAGCCTGGCGCCACTCTCAAACCGGTGAAAACAACGGATGTCTACAGAACACATGCTGCCGCTGGCGGTGCAGAACAAAAACATCTTTCGCCTGGCTGCCGCTCAGGCGCTGGCCGGCGCCAACTCGGTGGTCTTCTACGCTACCGGCGCGATAGTGGGTAACGCGATTGCCCCCAGCCCGTCGCTGGCCACGCTGCCGATCACCCTGTTTGTGCTGGGGATGGCGGCCTCCATTCTGCCTTTCGGCGCGCTGGCGCGAACGCGGGGCCGCAAAGCGGCGTTCAGGCTCGGCACCGGCGCCGGGATGGTGACCGGACTGGCGGCCGCCCTGGCGGTAGTGCTGAATTCTTTTCTGCTGTTTTGTCTCGCCGCGATGCTTGGCGGCGCCTATGCTGCCGTGGCGCTCAGTTTTCGTTTTGCCGCCACCGACGGCGTCGCCCCGGCGCGTCGCGCCCGTGCGCTGTCGCTGGTGATGGGCGGCGGTGTGGCCGCCGGGATCATTGGCCCGATGCTGGTCACCGGCACCATGCACCTCTGGCCGGCACATACCTTCGCCGTCACCTTCCTCGCTCAGGCGCTGGTTGCAGTGCTGGCCGCCTTTTTGTTGAGAGGGGTGACGCCGGCGGAGCCCACCGCGGCCAGCGTGCGCGGAGGGCGGCCGCTGCGCGAGATTGTCCGCCAGCCGGGTTTTGCCACTACGGTATTCAGCGGCGCGGTGGCCTATATGGTGATGAATTTTCTGATGACCGCCGCGCCGCTCTCCATGCATATGCACGGTCTTTCCCAGCAGGCCGCCAACCTTGGGATCCAGTGGCATGTGATGGCGATGTACGGCCCGGGATTTTTCACCGGCCGGCTGATCCAGCGCTTCGGCGCAGTGCGAATGGCGGCGGCGGGATTGCTGATCACCGCCGCGTCGGTGGCGGTCGGCCTGAGCGGTCTCGGCGTGTATCATTACTGGCTGTCGCTGATTTTGCTCGGCATCGGCTGGAACTTTGGCTTCACCGGCGCCTCGGCGAAAATCATCGATTTCCACCGCCCGGAAGAGAAGACCCAGGTTCAGTCGCTCAACGATTTTCTGGTCTTCGGCGTGATGATCGTGGGGTCGTTTTCGTCCGGGGTTCTGCTCAACGCCTTCGGCTGGAACGCCGTGCTGTGGGGCTCCCTGGTCCCGGTTGCGGTGGCGTTGTTGACCCTGCTGCTGCGCCCCTTATCCCCATCCCGCGCTTAGCGCCTGGCCTGCCGCTGCGCAGGCCGTCTTTTGCTTTTTTCAGCTATGCATTGCTGAAATTCATCTGACTCCTTGCGCGTAAAAACGTCACAGACGCTACATGCTGTAGTAATCTCTACAACATGACAATGCATCTCTTGATCCTTAACCTGACAACGTCTCAAGCCACGCTGCGCATGCGTGTCTGGCGAACCCTGAAGCAGAGCGGGGCGGTGGTCCTGCGCGATGGGGTCTATCTGCTGCCCGACGTGCGCCAGGGCTATGACACTTTCCTCAGCACCTGCCAGGCGATCCGCGCGGAAGGGGGGACCGGGTATGTTTTCACGATTGAGGCGGCGGAAGAAGAGGCGCTCAGGCCGCTATTCGATCGTCGTGAACAGTACGACGCGCTGTTGCAGGATCTGCAGGCGCTGCAGGGGACGTTATCCAACGACGAACTGGCGGCTCAGCTCAAACAACTGCGTAAAATTCAGCGTGACTACCGGCGGATCGAGGCCATTGATTTCTTTCCGGGGGCCGCCCGGGAGCAAGCCGCTGAGCGACTGGCCACTATCGAGCAGGTCATTAATCAGCGGCTATCGCCGAACGAGCCGCAGTCGGTGGCGGCCCATTCCCTGTAGTATGCAGCCTGTTTGAAACATTTGGGCGTCATTCTGTCG
>OHAE01001444.1_pt1 | contig 17594 bp, 21 predicted proteins | sample 1577061 | NCBI WGS metagenome assembly OHAE01 (sample SAMEA3541535, study PRJEB24748) | human gut metagenome | biome: human gut; feature: human-associated habitat; material: faeces | place: China | collected 2012
CCACCTTCGCCATCAACGGAAACGCGCATCCGAACCTGGCCCGTCATGGACAACGATTGTGCCGTCCAAATCTAAAATCCATGTCTTTGGCATGGGCGATAAATTAACTTCTTTTGGCTCTAACATAATATTCCTCTCTACTACTTTTTCCTAAATAACATATAGAATTATATGATTCGCAGCCATATTTGTCAATTTTCACCCAAACAACATTTTTGCAGCCTGCTCCAACGCCCTCCGTTTTCTGTGTCATCATACGATTTTTCCCTGTCATCAATTCCTTTCACCAAATCGAGGGCAAGCAATCCATCCTCCACCCGCTCAACAAAAATAACACTACCTACGAAGCGTAGACTTTCGTTGATTTCATCCTATTCATCAATTTTCTCCGGGTCCCACCCAAATGCCTTGTAATACTTAATATCCAGCTGATTCTGTTTTACATAAGTTCTCAATGTTTTAACTACTTCATCCGCAAGCGAATCTTCGAGAACATCTGAAACAGCTTTTCCATCACTTCCATATAATTTCACCAAGTCTTTCTGTAATAATCCACCATCTCTTGGATGTACTACCTTTTTCACCTGATATCTGCCACCGTCTTTTTTCAAAAACATGACTGCCACCCCACCACCGGACTGCGCCTCATATAAAGTTTTTCCGGACAAGCTGAAGCCATACCAGTAGAATTGTCCAATTACTTTTACCGTATCTTTTTGTCTATTTGTTCCTGTGATTTTGACAATTGGAATTACCACATCACAGTTTCCAAATTCTACTTTTTGATAATTTTGACTGCCCTGATAAACATATCCCTCATACAAAGATGGATTGTCATAAAAGGTTTCAACAATTGCCTTTTTTATCTCCGAACCGCCAAGTTCTTCATACCTTTTAAGGACCGTCGTCTTCTCTTTCTCCGTAGATGCTTGGATGCGTAGTTTTTCTTTTTTTGCCACACCTTGTTTTCCTTTTTTCTGATACAAATACATCTGGTAATCACCCTTAGTCTTGTCTTTTTCAAGCACTAACCACACAGCAGATGAAATCGTATTACCTTCTTTTGAAATTAATGCTTTTTCGCTCAGAAGTCCCTCTTTATCTTTATACAAAGAGGTTCCCTCCGCATAAAAATTTAATGTATCGGCATACTTATCCTTATTCTGTTTCTGCCATTCTTTCTCTAAAAAAGCATCCGCTTTTTGCGTAGTGTCCGGCAAAAGAGACGACGTTTCTTTTTTACCATTCGTTGAAAGATTATAGTGATAGCTCTTTCCATATACTTTTTTATTTTGCAGATTATAAATCACCAGTTCGTCTCCCTGAATCAGAAACCTAGTCTGCAATGTATCGGCATTGAAGTGATTACTTTCAATTTTCTGCAAATCAATCGTAGCCGACACACGCTCACTTTGCCGGTCATAAATAACAAGACCAAAACTTCCGGCAAAAATAAGTCTTTTCTCCGTACATTCAAGTATTTCTGGCGCATATACGGAATCCAGCCTCACATGATAATCGGTCATTTCTGTTACAATTTTCTGACTGCTCTCGTCTGTCTGCCACAAACCGGAAATTGCCTCAACAAGTCCGCCATGACTTACGCCATTAATAGTTCCGAAAAGAACTCCCATTATAAGGAATGCAGCCGCTGTTTTTCCAAGCCGTCTGACCCAAACACGGTTTTTGTGTACCCTTTTTTCTACTGTAGTATTTGAAATTATACTTTCTAAATTTCCCCACACTTCCTGTTTCGTCTGCTCCGGCAATTCCATACCGTCAAACATATTTTTTCCTATCTGTTTATTCATTACCATACACCCTTTCTGTCTGCCAATCTTGTTTTTAATTTGTTTCTTCCTGCCGCCAGCCGGGACTGGATGGTACTCTCTTTCCTTTTGAGCATAATCCCGATTTCCTTTACTGAATATTCTTCATAATAATATAAATAAAGAACCTCCCGGTATTTTTGTGGCAGTTTCAAAATCTCATCTAACACCGGATACTCCTGTTCTCTCTCATCCGACATGATTTCCCGGTTAATATCCAGTGCCACTCGTTTTTTATGCCAACTGCTTTTTAATACATCCAGACAATAATGTTTGGTCGTACTTATAAGCCATGCCTTTTCATGGGAAGCATTTTCAAAGACCGGTTGTTTTTCCCACATTTTCAGAAAAATATCTTGTAACCCATCTCTGGCATCGCTTTCATTTTTCAAATAAAGCATACAGATTCGATATACCATATCACAGTAGCACTCATATTTTTCATGAAAATAATCTTTTGTCCAATCCCTCACCATAAAACCTCCTTTCTCTTGGTCTTCACTATATAAACGAGTGAACTTGCAAAAATATCCTTTTTTCATAAATTTTTCTTGTTATTTTCTCCTATCTCTGCTATTATTTAATTAGAATTATTCGATAGGAGGTATCGTTATGGATATGGATTTAGGCATGGATATTGCCAGTTATTCCATGGCAAATGCTACAAACAATCTCATGCAGTCAGTCGGTGTCTCGATGCTTTCAAAAACTTTAGACTCACAGGAAATGCAGGGAGATGCATTGGCGAAAATGATGGAAATGTCAGTAAACCCAAATGTTGGTGCAAACATTGACATACGCTTGTAAAAAGTGGCTGTATCAAGCAGCCACTTTTTGTTATGATTCATACAATCTTAAGTTCTTTTCCACTAATTTTTCTCCTTCATAAACAAGACGAAGACTAAAAAACCGCGGTTCATCTTCCAGAAACAATTTTAGGAAAATGGCATCCCCCTCCCATGTTGGAAGTGAGGGTACTTTTTCTTTTTCAACCCAGAACAAATCCCCCTCATCACACTCTATTACTTCTCCCTCAAATTTGTCTGCACTAAAAAGGCACATCAGTTCCGGCTCACACTGGTCACTGACAAAAGTTACAATTCCGCGAAATCGGTAAGAAGTAAGTAAAAGACCTGTCTCCTCCTTTACCTCCCTTAACAGACATTCCTCCGGGCCTTCGCCTTCCTCGGCATGCCCTCCAACACCAATCCATTTGTCCTTATTAATATCTTTTTCCTTTTTTGTCCGATGAAGCATCAGATATTTCCCATCTTTTTCAATATAACAAAGTGTCGTCATTTTCATCGTTTGTCACCTCTTTTTAAATTCATCAATCTGCTGTTGAATCGTCGTGTAATCCCGCTCAAACAATTCATCACTAATTTGTTTATGCAGCAGATCTTCCGGTACTTTTTCCATGATTTTTTTGCGGACAAAATCTTTGCTTTTCTGCTTGTATGCCGGCAAATGATTCACTTCTTGAATATGTGCCAGTTCCGGACGCCACAACAATTTTATTTTGTGAAGCATTTTCTGCTTGGGATTTTTTTCGGCTTTACGGAGTACATAAAAATCGCACACTCCATCAACTTCTTCTACCGTAATAATGCCCCACCACTCCGGTACATGTTCCCCCACGTGATGAGCATGTTTCGAACCGGCAACGACATAATTTCGGTCAAAAAAACGGTCGTAATCTTTGACCTGACGTGAAAGTCTTGCGTAGGTATCTGCATCGCTTTTGATTTCAATTCCTACCAGTTCTTCTTCCAAAACCATCACAACATCCGCTCTGGATTTTCCCATCGTTTTTTCCTCTATAATCCGAGTTTTCCCGTACTGTTCCTCCAAAAAGTCAAATAGCGGTTCCCTGATATCTTTATCTTTTAACATCGTATTCCTCCGCCTCCAAAAGTTCAAATTCATTTTTATAGAAAGAAAGGATTCCTTCTTCCTGCATAAGTCCTAACTCCTTTGACAGTGCACTCCGGTCTAAATTCAGGTAATCCGCCATCTGCTGCCTGTTAAACGGAATCTTGAATTTCCGGCATCCGCTTCTCACCCTCTGCATGGAAAGATAGGTGTACACACGATCCCGGATTTTTTTCGGCGTTGTACAGAAAATACGATTTGACAACACCAGATTTTTCTTGCTGAGCATACGGATTATGTTCGCCTGCATTTTCCCGTACCACAAATATCCGGCATTTTTTTCATGCATAAGCTGTTTCATAGGAAGAAACAAAATAACCGTCTCGCTCGTAGCCACTGCATCTACCGCCATTGCCTCGCCACAGAGTGCATACGTCTCCGCAAATACATCCCCGGCTTCCGCATTTCCTAGCAGACTTACATTGCCGGAGACATCCACACTTTCTATATTTACATTTCCTTTTATGACAATTCCCATCTCCTCTGTAATGTCACCCTGATGAAAAATAATCGTATTTTTTTTGAATTTTTTCTCTCGCAGACACAAAAGACGAACCATCTCATCCCATTCTGCGTCCGTTATTTCCATAAAAATCGGTATTTGTGGTTTTTGCATTTTCGCTCCTCAATTTCAAAAAAATGATTTTCGTTGTTATAACAACATAATTTTAGCACAGCGTTTTCTATAATACAACCAGAAACAACAATTACCCGAAAGGAAGGATAAACTATGATACGAAGAATTATTCAGATTGATGAAGATAAATGTAACGGATGCGGTGCCTGTGCCAATGCCTGCCACGAAGGTGCCATCGGTATGGTAAACGGAAAAGCAAAATTGCTGCGCGACGACTACTGCGACGGACTTGGCGACTGTCTGCCAACCTGCCCGACCGGTGCCATTACTTTTGTAGAACGGGAAGCTGCTGCTTACGACGAAGAAGCTGTGAAAGAAAATATGAAAAAGAAAGCAAAAGAGAAAAAATCTCCAGCATTCAGTGGATGTCCCGGACAGAGAATGCGCCAGTTTGACCGCCGCAATTCAGCACCTGCTGTATCCGCAGACAATTCTCTTACGTCCGAATTAAGACAATGGCCGGTTCAGATTAAACTCGTACCGACAAAGGCTCCTTACTTTGATGGTGCAAAACTTTTGATTGCTGCGGACTGCACCGCCTATGCGTATGCTAATTTCCATCATGATTTTATCAAAGGAAAAATCACCGTTGTGGGCTGTCCAAAACTGGATGACATCGATTACTCAGAAAAACTAACCGAAATCATCCGGAACAATGACATCCAGAGTGTAACCGTTGTCCGCATGGAAGTACCGTGCTGTGGCGGACTTGAGCATGCGGCAAAGACAGCACTGCAAAACAGTGGAAAATTTATCCCATGGCAGGTTGTCACAATTTCTACGGATGGACAGATTTTAGATTAATTACAACACACAATACATGATGTGTATGTCTTCATAATCCCCGCTGCGGTTTTCAAAGCCGCCGGGGATTATTTCTCCATTTTCTTCTGATATTCTTCGCCCCACGTCCACATAGCGTCTAAAATCGGTTTCAAACTGTATCCCACGTCCGTCAATGAATATTCAACTTTTGGCGGCACCTCGGCATATACTTTTCGATTCACAAGTCCGCTCTGCTCCATCTGTCGAAGCTGTGCTGTCAACACTTTCTGTGAGACATGTCCAATTGATTTCCTTAACTCCCCAAACCGTTTTGTCCCCGGAAGTAAGTCTCTTAAAATTAACACTTTCCATTTATCACTAATTAAAGTAAGTGTCGTTTCCACCGGACAGGCAGGAAGTTTTTCTACTGTTGGTATATTTTCCATAGCAAAAGTCTCCTTTTTTCGCAATTGTTTCCTTTTGGTAACTATGGCACAAAATAGTGCTTACTTTACGAAAGGTCCCTATGGCGATATTATAATAGCATCAACAGGAAAACACAATATTTTTCCAAAAAAAATTCCAGGAGGTTTTATTATGAACAAAGTAATTGAATTTTTAAAAGAGAATCCGGTACAGTATCTCGCTACCGTAGGACGCGATGAAAAAGCAAAGTGCCGCCCATTTATGTTTGCCGGAGAAATGGACGGAAAACTGTGGTTCTGCACAAATAACACAAAAGATGTTTATCTGGATATGCAGAGCAATCCGGAAATTGAAATTTCTGTTTCCAGTCCATCTTATGCATGGATTCGCCTGCACGGAAAAGCCGTATTTGAAAACAACATGGCTGCAAAAGAAATGTGTATAGCCAATCCGATTGTCAAAGGACAGTATGAGACTGCGGATAATCCGATTTTTGAGGTATTTTACCTAGATGAGCCGCATGGTGTAATTGCTGATTTCTCCGGAAATCCACCGTATACATTTTAAGAAGTAACCCATTTTGCCGCCAGAAAGGAGAACATATAATGACAATGACGAAAAAGCAGTATCTTAATTTGTTGGTAAACGAATTTCATTCCGCCACCATGGCAACGATTGGCGCAGACGGTCATCCGGTAACCCGCATCATTGATTTGATGCTTTGGGATGAATCCGGTGTTTATTTCTTGACGGCAAAAGGGAAATCCCTTTATACTCAGCTTATGGAGCAGAAATTTATCGCCCTGTCTGCAACCGCAGAGAAACGGGCGATTTCCCTTCGCGGTAAAATTAAAAATATTCACTCCGAAAAATTATAAGAAATATTTGAAAGAAATCCTTATATGAAGGGAATTTATCCCGGCGATACCAAAATCGATGCCTGCACTGCGGACAATGCAAAGAAATCTGCCCAAAACAAGCTATTAAAAAGAGGTATTAGCATGACAAAAAAAGAACGACTTATCTTTCTCATCCAGACATTACTAAAAGAAAGTCCGGAATACCACAATACGCCCATTCCGAAAGGTCTGGCGGAGCAGCGTATGCTTTTGCGTGCTCTGATGAATGTCCGGGCACCAAAGCCAATCGATGAGAATTTTATACAAGTGCAAAATGAATATCTACAGGAAGTAATTGAGGAAAAGGGAGTGACTGACCTTGACGATTTAACACCGGTCAAAGACAATTTGTATGTGTGGCAGGGAGATATTACAACACTTCGTTGTGATGCAATTGTAAATGCCGCCAACTCCCAGATGACCGGCTGCTACATTCCGGGTCATACCTGCATTGATAACTGTATTCACACTTACGCCGGTGTGCAGCTGCGCTATGACTGCTTTCAAAAAATGCAAAAACAAGGGTTTGAAGAACCAACCGGCCAGGCAAAGATAACACCTGCTTATAACCTGCCCTGCCGCTATGTTCTCCACACTGTCGGACCGATTGTGGGGGGACACCTGACAAAAAGAGACTGTGATTTGCTGGCAAACTGTTACACTTCCTGCATGCAGCTCGCTACAGAATACCATTTAGAAAGTATTGCTTTTTGCTGCATTTCCACCGGCGTTTTTCATTTTCCAAACGAGAAAGCAGCCGAAATTGCTATTGATACAGTAAGAAACTTTATGAACAACAATGACACAACAATACAGAAGGTGGTATTTAATGTTTTCAAAGAAAATGACAAAGAAATCTATGAACGACTGCTCAGCTCAAATTAACCGGTTAAAAGAAAAACTGGAAAAGGCAGATGCCGTTATCATCGGGGCAGGTGCAGGTCTTTCGACCTCTGCCGGATTCACCTATTCCGGAGAACGATTTAACAGATATTTTTCAGACTTTATTGCTAAATATGGCTTTTCTGATATGTACTCCGGCGGCTTTTATCCGTTTGAGACCTTGAATGAACACTGGGCATACTGGAGCCGCTATATTTATATCAACCGCTATCAAAATGCACCCAGACCGGTTTATGAAAATCTACTGAAACTAGTAAAAGATAAGGATTATTTTATCCTTACTACTAATGTAGACCACTGCTTTCAAAAGGCTGGATTTGATAAAAAAAGACTTTTTTACACTCAAGGTGATTATGGACTCTTTCAGTGTTCCAAACCATGCTGCAGCAAAACTTTTGATAATGAAGTTCAAATCCATCAAATGATGAAAGAACAGGAAAACATGCGGATTCCGGACTATCTAATCCCCCTCTGTCCACACTGCGGCGCTCCTCTGTCAATGAATCTAAGAGCTGATTCTACTTTCGTAGAGGACAAGGGATGGCACGCAGCCGCCAGCCGCTATGATGACTTTTTACGCCGGCATAAAAACTTAAACGTCCTATTTTTGGAACTTGGTACCGGATATAACACACCCGGCATCATTAAATATCCATTCCGGCAGATGACTGCTGCCTGGCCGGATGCTTTTTATGCTTGTATCAATCTTGGACAGACAGAAGTTCCATTGGAAATCCAGAACAAGTCCATAGGCATTTCAAAGGATGCCGGAGAAGTGATAGAAAATTTGCTTACGGGTATCTGATACAATCTAAAAAACACCCGAAACAAAAATTTCAATACCGATTGCAATCAGAATCGCACCACCAAGAATTGTTGCTTTATTGGAAAATTTCGTTCCGCATTTTTTACCAAGAATTAAGCCGGTAAAGCTGATTACAAAGGTCACCGCCGCAATAATCAGAGAGCACGCCAGTGCCATAATAAAATCGTACTCCGCAATCGTAAACCCGACAGACAATGCATCAATTGAGGTTGCAATTCCCTGTACCAAGAGAGCGAGTGCACCAACTTTCGCTTTTTCCACTTCTTCGGCTCCATCCTGAATACCTTCCTTCACCATTTTCCCTCCGATAAAAAGAAGCAGTATCAGTGCAATCCATGGAATGAATTTCTCAAACATTTTAAAATATTCAATAATGGTGTGAACACATACCCAGCCGGTCATTGGCATTAATGCCTGAAAGAAACCAAAGGTTCCTGCAATGGCACACATTTTTTTCTTGTGCATCCAAGACTCATTCAATCCATTTGCTAAAGAAACTGAAAACGCATCCATCGCCAGACCTACACCAAGCAATATACTGTTGAATACAAAAAATAAACTCCATTCCATTTCACAATCCTCCATCTGTTTTCCATTCCGTAATTCCCCATCTTTTGCATAAAAAAACGGGTACAGCAGACATCACTATACCCGGTTGAATTTCTAAAATAGATAGACTTCACGTATAGGAATCCGCTATACATGAGTCTCGCAATTTAAAACAAGCCAGACCATTCGGTCAGTATGTTGACTTGATACGTGTCGTACACGCTCGCTACTCCCTCATGGAAATTAATTGATAACAGAATATCATTAAAGTGGAAGGTTGTCAACTTTTTCTGCAAAGCCACCGGTGTTCCAATCTTTAATTCTTTTGCCGTCATATTCCGGTTGATTCGAATATCTTTCTTCTTAAGAATAAACGGAAGTTTCTTTTCCTTATCAGCATATAGGAAAGAATTACGCTGACTACCTGTGCGGCAACCGTCCTTTGTAAAAATTTGCAACATTCTATCCTTTTCACTCGTTATATATATGAAAACATGATAAAATGATATTATTGATTGGAGGAATGTATCATGAAAAAAACAATTTTATTTGCCGTTTTCGCTATTTTGTGCCTGGGAACCGCACTCCCTGTCCACGCAAAAACAATCCGAAAAAATTATGTGGTCATGCAGGGCGGCACACGGGGAATTAAAGTAAAGAGCAATTTGGCAAAAAAAATACTGGAATCCATTCCAAATGCCAAAGAAGTTCTCAAAACGAAAACTAAATAAAAAAACAATTTGTTAGAGACTATAACAAGATATGTTATTTAGTCTCTAACAAATTGTTTTATTTTATCACGGGAAAATCCCCTTAATTTCTTCCGCGTAAATTAATTTCTTCAGAGCTACCACATAAGCCGCCATTCGATAGGTGCAGTCATACTTCTCTTTTGCTTCCGTAATCTCTGCAAACGATTTAGACATCAGATTTTCCAACATTTCATTGACGCGGTCACGCTCCCAGGTAAGTTCCTGAATATTCTGAACCCACTCAAAGTAGGAAACGATAACACCACCGCCATTGGCAAATATATCCGGAATTACCGGGATGCCCCGCTTTTCCAAAATAGCATCTGCCTCTTTGGATGTCGGACCATTCGCAGCTTCCACAATATAGGAGCACTGCAATTTATCCGCATTTTCTTCTGTAATCTGGTTTTCTAACGCGGCTGGTACAAGTACATCACATGGTGTCGTTAATACCTCTGCATTGGAAATGTGTGCAACCCCTTCCTCTTCATAACTATTCAAAAGAGTTCCCGGTGTTTCCAAATAATCAGCAATTTTGTCTACATCCAAACCGTCTTCTTTATATAAACCTCCCGACACATCACTGATTGCCACAACTTTACTTCCGCGGTGATGGAAAATCTTTGCCGCATTACTTCCGACATTTCCCATTCCCTGAATGACCACTTTTATTTCGTCCAAATTTTTTCCCTCTTTGGCAAGAAGCAATTTGGTACTTATCACAACGCCACGTCCGGTTGCCGAATTTCTTCCACGTGAACCACCAAGTTCAATCGGCTTTCCGGTGACAACGCCCGGACACGGCTTTCCCTGCAGCTGACTGTAAGTATCCAAAACCCAAGCCATTGTCTGAGCATTTGTATTTACATCCGGTGCCGGAATATCCGAATCTGCACCGATAATTGGTGCAATCGCAAAAGTATAACGTCTTGTAAGCGCCCGCAGTTCCCGCTTGGATAATTTATGCGGGTCAACTTTAATACCGCCCTTTGCGCCACCGTATGGAATATTCGCAATTGCACATTTTAATGACATCCACGTAGCCAGTGCGCGAACTTCATTTAATGTAATATTCTGATGATATCGAATACCACCTTTGAATGGTCCGCGGATATTCGAGTGCTGAACACGATATCCTTCAAACACATGAACCGAACCATCATCCATTTCAACCGGAAGGTAAACTTTTGTCTCACGCTGAGGACATTTGATAATTTCCATATAAGGACTATCAATCCCTGCCATTTTCGCTGCATCACTCATTACATTTCTTACATTTTCATATGGGTCATAACTATGTGCCATAATAGCCTCTCTTTCTGCTTTCGCAACTTCCCATTTCCTGCTCCCTGCCGGATGCGCATCGGCTTTACGTCTAATACCTTATTCCTCATTTTTTTGAAAGTCAAGGTTTTCAGAATTTTCAAATTTATTTAATAAAATTAACCATTCGCACTTAATCAAACAAACCATTTTGTATTTTCACAAAATAAAATTAAGTGTGTTCTTGACGTTGTCTCCTAAAAAGAGTATGCTGATTTTGTAGGATTGCATCACAAGGAAGCAACCCGCAGACATCATATTACTTAAGAATGGAGTTTGACAATGAAGAAGAACGAACTTGACCATGTGGACTGTGAAATTTTGAATTTACTCAGTAAAAACGGACGAATGAGTGTAAAGGATTTGGCAAATGAAGTTTTCCTCTCTTCTCCTGCTGCCTCGGCGAGAGTGGAGCGGCTTGAAAAAGAGGGTTACATTACCGGTTATCACGCCACATTAAATCCCGAACTTCTCGGCTTTCACATCCGGGCTTTTATAAACCTTGAGGTTGAGCCAAATCAGAAAGCGGAATTTTATCCTTATATCCGTTCCTGTCTTAATGTGATCGAATGCAATTGCGTGACCGGCGATTATTCGATGCTTTTAGAAGTTCTTTTTCACAGCACAACCGATTTGGATACTTTTATTGGTGAATTGCAAAAATACGGACGCACCAAAACATTGATTGTATTTTCAACTTCTGTAGACCACAGAGAAGTAACGATTCAGAATATACCAAAGGAGAAGTCAGATGAGTAATTTTATGACGAAAAATTTTTATAAACAGCGGGAAGACTTTGAAAAATCGGCAGCTGTTCGCGACAAAAAATTTTCTTTCCCGGATGGCGTAGTCGAAAGCCGTGATATTCCCTATATCGCTGACAGTCAGAAAGAACATCTCATGGATGTGTACCGCCCACAGGGAAAAGAAAATGAAACACTCCCTGTCATCATCAACATCCACGGCGGCGGTCTGTTAATCGGCAATAAAGAATTCAACCGCTATTTTTGTGCCAGATTATGTCTTTTAGGCTATGTTGTATTCAGCGTTGAATATCGTCTTGTCCCGGACTGCAGCGTTTACGACCAGTTTTCAGATGTCTCAACCGCCATGACATTTATCCGTGACAATTTATCCTCCTATGGGGGAAATCCGGATAGAATCTATGGCGTTGCCGACAGCGGCGGTGCTTATCTTTTAACAAATGTAGCTGCAATGACAAAGAACAAGAAATTCGCCAAAGCTGCCCACACAAAGGCACCTGATTTTTCCCTGAATGCCCTTGGACTTATCAGTGGCATGTTTTACACAACCCGCTTTGACAAAATCGGTCTTTTCCTTCCTTCTTATTTGTATGGAAAGGGCTATAAAAAGAAAGCAATTGCACCGTATGTAAACATTGAAAATCCGGAAATTATTTCGGCGCTTCCACCATGCTTTTTAGTTACCAGCCACAGCGATAACTTAGAGCATTATACCGTAAAATTTGAAAAGGCATTGAAAGCAAACCGGGTATCACACAAGCTGCTCCGGTTTGGGAAAAATAAAAAACTCACGCACGCCTTTAGTGTATTCGAGCCATTCTATGAAGAAAGCACAAAAACACTAAAATCCATGCATGAGTATTTCCAGTCTTTTTAGAAGGTCCGGACTTTTATAATCCTAAATCCTCATAATCCTCCGGTAAAAACCGATGGTAAATAATATGACAGCCTTCGTCTTTGAAACAATAGAGATATTTATCTTTGGAATCCACAAAATGAATCATGTAGTCAAATTCTCCATGATTCATTTTTTCTATTTCATAAGCATCTTTCTGTTTCGCAAACAATGCCTCTACTTCTTCCATGACCGTGCCATGCTTTGCCAAAAGCGCTACCAGGTCAAATATAAATTGGTTCTGTCCACCGTTTTGATGAACATACTCGGTTGCACGCTCAGATAAAAAGAAACAAAAGCGCTCTCCTTTGTGTGTTATTTCTACTTCACCGAATTTATCATAAGCAAAGGATTTAAACTTTGAAAGTTTTTCCTGCATCTCATCAGCGGAAACGTCTCCTCCAAAAAAATGATTTAACGAACTCAAAGGATAATACAAACGGATTGGCTCTTTCATGTAACCAAGTTTCGCCTGCTCCTCTGCCACAATGTCACATAAATTATCCATTAATTTCTGATATGCCTCATTCTGCATGCTAATAATCTCCTTTGATGTACTATTTTTACTCTACATCGGGCATTATATAACGAGGGGAAATAAAAAGCAAGTAGAGGGTTGCCAGTTAGGGTTTTATTCTTTATGATTATAAGTATCAATATAAATGGAGGGATTAGATGAATTACTATAAACGTGCGTTGGAATTAAAAAAGGAAACGATTGCGAACCGCCGCTATCTGCATGAACATGCAGAGACAGGGCTGCATCTTGAAAATACGGTGGAGTTTGTGATGAAGCGGCTTACGGAATATGGTCTTAACCCGGAAAGATGCGGGGAAGGCGTGACGGCTTTGCTTGGACAAGGTGAGCCGGTTCTTCTGCTTCGTGCCGATATGGATGCGCTTCCTCTGACAGAAGAAAGCGGAGAAAGTTTTTCATGTAAAACCGGAAAAATGCACGCCTGCGGACATGATTTTCACGCTGCCATGCTCCTTAGTGCGGCTAAGATGCTAAAGGAAAATGAATCTCATTTATGCGGACGCGTGAAGTTTATGTTCCAGCCGGCAGAGGAAACTTTTGAGGGGGCTGACAACATGATCGAACACGGCATTTTAGAAAATCCAAAGCCGGATGCCGCGCTTGCTTTCCATGTAACGACCGGCAGAAGTCCGGTTGGCACTTTTATGTACAATAGCAAAAATACCATGATGAACTCGGTGGATGGCTTTCAAATTACCATCCACGGAAAAGGTTCCCACGGTGCCTGCCCGCATCAGGGCATTGACCCGATTAACATTGGTGTTCACATTTATCTTGCCCTGCAGGAACTAATTGCCAGAGAAAGTAATCCTGCCGATTCCTGTGTTCTCACAATCGGCCGGTTTTGTGCCGGTGAAGTTGCCAATATTATTCCGGAAACAGCCATTTTACAAGGAACACTGCGCACCAATAACGAAGCCGCAAGGGAAATCCTTGTAAAACGAATCCGCGAAGTCAGTGAACGAACCGCTGCGGTATATAACGGAAGTATTGAATATACTGTGCTTTCCGCCGTCCCACCGCTTATATGCAATCCGGATTTGACAGAAGAATTTGTTTCTGCCATGAAAACTCTTGCCATTCCAACGCTAAATGGTTATCCGGATATTAACGCACCCGCTTCGGAAGATTTTGCCTCGATTGCAAACAAAATTCCAAGTACGTATATGTATTTGTCTGCCGGCTTTGAGGATGAGCGCGGCGATTACCCGGTGCACCATCCAAAGGCTCTGTTTAATGAGGACGTGTGCCCGATTGGGGCTGCCTGCTACGCACAGTGTGCGGAAACATTTCTAAAAAACCGAGGGAAGATTTAATCCCTCGGTTTTCTTATCAGAACGGAAATTCAAAACAATGCCAGAAGCGAAGAACTAATTTTTTAATGCAGGAAGATTCCTGCCACATCGTATTCTGAATTTCATTTCCATATTCTCTTAATTGTGATAACTCTTTCTCCGTTATTTCACCGTTCTCATCAAACCAGAAACGTTCCATGCCCTCTCGTATCTCCCGTGGCAAATCTTCTTCGGAAAGTTTTAAATAGGCAAATAACGTGGTCAAATATGAAATAATAAATCGATAATTCGCTGCCGTATCTGCCTGCATAAGTGTTTTTCTACGCTTGTAGACTATAGCCTTTCTGCGAATTGCAAGCACTCCTGCGAAAAGAAAACTTACAGCAAAAATGCAAATTACGATCCATAAAATGATTTGCTGCCACGATAAGTATTTGTTCGGTGCCTCATTTTGTTTTGATTTTTCTTTCTTTTTCGTAACCTTCTGCGAAATTGAGGTCTGCTGTTTTTCTATTTTCTTCTGCTGTTTTGCTTTCACCGTAATCTTATCATAATGTCCCGGTGTCACATCCACGGGAAGCCACCCCACACCATCACAGTAAATTTCCACCCATGCATGCGCATTTTGCCCGGTCACGTCCGCACGGTAATTTCCATTAGCATCTTTTTCATCGGAAGTAACTGCCTCATATCCCTCCACATATCTCGCCGGGATATTCGCCGCACGAAATGCAAGCGTACCAAGAGAAGCATACTGCCTCAAGCAGTGCGGACGGACAGACGACTACCTCCGGGTCTCCCCCAGTCACCTTTCTCTTTTCCCGCATTTTTTAAAGAACTTCTAATTTTTTCAATAAACGAAACCAAATTATCTTTCTTTTGAGGAACATACGGTGCAACCTCTTCTTTGGCCTTTTTTGAAAGGGCAAGATAATGTTTTTTTACAAACTTTCGATAATCCATTTCCATATCCGCATAGGCGCGCACCTTTTCGTCTGTAATCGTCTGTTTCTGCCAGTCAACTCCCGCCGTTTTCAAAAGAGAATCTTCATCTATCATGCAAATTTTGTATGTATTTTTTTCATCTTCACGATTGCTCCAGAATTTTTTTTGCAAATTCAAATCCCGGTAAAGGGTATCCAACGACTGAATACTCGAAAAATCCACACCGTAAGGCAAATACTGATACCTCTCATAAGCCCCTGTATTTTCAACTATAATCGTTCCTTCTTTCTCCTCTTTTTCCAATCCGTTTTGCTGGCGGCCTGCCGCCTCACAGTAACTGTACAACTGAGCAAGTGGATGAAATCCATCCGACCGGTACCGATTAAATATTCCCTCGTATTTTTCCCCGTATTCTTTTCCTTCTAATGGTTCCCACCGGTTTTCATGATATTCACTTCCTACATATCCCTTCAAATAATACTTGCCCTTTTCGCTTGCAAAGACAGTCAGACGTTTTTCCCCGCTCAAGGCAATTCCCTCTTTAATTTTTCCCTCCGGCAAATCTTTTTCCCCATATCGTATCGCATTCGCTTCCTCTGTTATATTTTCCTTCAAATCTGCTATGATTTCATTTTTGTGATAAAGCTGCCGGTTCCATGTAAAACAGATAAAAACAGCCACTATAACAACCATTTTGCAAAATGCTGCCAAATAATTTTTTTCTTCATCCACTTTCGTATGCGAGTGGGCATATATCCCTGCTAATGACAAAAAAGCCATTGCACCAACACACCATGCAGACGGCATTTCAAAAAATACAGCCAAAGATACAAGCGCTGCCCAGAAAACAAGGACAGGAACCCAGTGTTTCCCTTTGATTGCAATTGTCAAATATCCGGATAAAAACCACGCCGTAAGACAAAAGAATACCACCATAGCAAGTTCTCTGTTCATATAATTCGGTACAACAAAATAGAAAACTGATTCCCCGGTCACAGCATTAAATCCGGCAGTCACCTGATTTACAAAATCCAGTGCACCGGAAATCCATATCGTGCGAAATGCAAAAAGCAAAAGGATTCCCAACACAAAATAAACCAACACAATTTTTGTGCTTTTTGTGGAAAATATAACGAGACAACAAAGAACGGACACAACCATCGAAATAAACCACCATTTTGTATCCACAAACATTTGCTGCACACAAAAAAGAATGCCCGCCACGGTAAATATCGATAAAATCAGGGCAAAATAACTTTTTTTCTGTTTTTTCTCTTCTACCAGTCGAAATCCTTGATTCTCCACGTTCTTTCCTCTTCCCAATTAAGATGCCGAAACCATAATCTGTCTGACATTGGCATTTTCCATGCACCAGTCCGTTATTTCGTCATCCGTAATCAAAATTATATGTGAATATTTATGCAATACATTGTGATGCATCAGATAATCATCCACAAACGACTGCATAAAACTTATATTTCCATCTAAAATTGTTCTCTCATATCGTTCTCTTGTGCAGCCCTCTTCTACACTAAATGTCATATGAGACAACCCTTTTTTTTCAAAAACTACACTATCAAAAAATTGATCATTTTCCAATAAATTCTTTGACACCTGACTAATCATTTTCACTAACGAATCCCGATACCAAGGCTTATCTATATTTCTATCCGATAGTGCAAACAAAACAATTGTTTCCTGATTTGCCGGCGTATCCAATTCGCGGACAATCTTATGCCCCATTTTTTTCGATAATTTCCAATGAATCGTCTTAATGCTGTCACCCTTTTGATAGTCTCTTAAATCGAGTATTTCTGTGATATCATTACCTTTCCTGCGCAGATAACGATTTTCCATATTCTGCGCTGCCGGTGTCATTTCTTCTAAATGATATTCACCTTCATCCGCCCCATCCGGATACACATAATAAACCAACACTTCGTGATTTTTTACGAGGCACCCAAAGATACCAAAAAAATCTCGAACAATAAATTCGTCTGTTTCCACTTCAATTCTTCCACAATAGAAGCTTTCAACAGCAAATTCCACCTTTTTTTCCTGCTTCGGTGCTACTGATAATTCCTGATTAAAACAAAAGGAAGAATCTGTCAGGCAGTTTGCAATCGTTCCTTTCATTGACACCCGGAAGCAGGGAATAATTCCTGTATTTTTTACACAAATCAATATCGTGCTTACCTGATTCAAATCTTGCTTCACCTGCAAATGCATTGTCAAATGTCTCGCAGCATACCAATTAAGCAAAAAAGACAAAACGGCAAACAACAAAAGTCCAAAGAACAGATAAAATGTCACGG
>OHAE01001445.1_pt1 | contig 17592 bp, 20 predicted proteins | sample 1577061 | NCBI WGS metagenome assembly OHAE01 (sample SAMEA3541535, study PRJEB24748) | human gut metagenome | biome: human gut; feature: human-associated habitat; material: faeces | place: China | collected 2012
TCCCTGCATGGTGTATTGTTGTGCTTTTGTGTAGTTCTAATGATTACTTGTCTTTATAAAATGCTTCGAAAGATTGTGCGAAGAATTCGGCTGTACCATTGCCGTATTTTTCATCTATCATAGGTTTGATTTTTTCATTACGGTAATATTGAGCCTGTGCAACCATCAGACCGTGTTCTTTCTTTATCTGTGAAAGTTGTTTCATAAGAAAACCGTATTCGGAAACAAGTTCTCTTACTTCAGAAGAATCTGGTGAACATACTTTTTTAGCTGCTAATTTGTATAAAAGATTGTCAAATTGTTGGTTGTAACTTTCTGCAGCCTCTTTGCTAATAGGATTGTTGGCAACAGACAGGAATTGCTCTTTTCCTCCATACCACTCAACAACTTTAGCATAGCCTTTCTGCATTTCTTCTGATGAAACTGTCTTAATATAATGCTTTTTCCATTCTTCAATGCTTCCAAACTCTTTTACAGCAAGTTCTTTCATATTGTCAGGCATATGTTCAAACATAGTTTGGAACATTTCTTCAACTTCCGTTTTACTAAAAATCGCAAAATCCATTTTATTCTCTCCTTTCAGGATATCATCAATGCTGGCAATCAGATGTTCCATACGTTCTTTCTTTGCTACCAACATTTTTCTCTGCATTTGCAAGATCTGGTTCCTTTCAAGAGCAGGATTCTCCAGAACAGCTTTGATTTCTTTCAAAGGAATGTCAAACTCACGGAAAAACAGAATCTGCTGTAATATTTCCAATGCCCTATCGTCATAAAGCCGGTATCCCGCATCACTTTTTTGTGTTGGTTTTAAAAGCCCGATTTCATCGTAATAGTGAAGCGTGCGAACGCTGATACCTGTAAGTTCTGATATTTCTTTGACTGTCCTCATAGTTGCTGACCTCCTGTTCCTGATAAGATAACTGTACGCTATGACGTTCCGTGAGAGTCAATATATATTTTGCATTTTTTAGTATAACATTTTTATGATATTACGAAAAGCCGAGGAGATAGGCGATATGTATTACTCTGGAAAGAACTTGTTGAGCGTATCCAATGTCTCTTTTGCAGTAAATCCCCAAAGGATGGTACTGAGTGCTTCAATCGCAGCCCTGCGTTTCCGGTAATAGGTGCGGTAGGAAATATTGGTGATGTGGTGAGCCAGCTTATCCAATATCTCATCTGTATTTTTCATTTCCTGTGGAGAGAGAAAAGCGTAGTAGAGAATCCAGTAATACTGTTCCCCATGCTTGTGATTGTTCCGGAGGAGATCGATGGATGATTCCAAAAGCTTCAGCATCTGGTTGCTTCTGGCAATACTTTTTGCCCGTTGTTCGATGTCGCTTCCGGTAAGATCAGCCCCGGCAGCATAGATGGAGTCCAGAAATTTGTCGATGTCATTGTCGTATTGGAGCTTAAACTGGTGCTCCATCTGGTGTACGACTACCTTCAGGCTGTAGGTTGCATCCCGGTATCTGCGTAAAAACTGATAGGTGTCGTGAAAACGTGGATCTTCTTCGGGTGAAGGAAATCCCTGTGTATTGCGGTTTGCCATGTCTATTCCCCCCCTTTCAGTGCAGAAGGCTCTGCCACGGCAGGCATCTTTTGGGCAGACTCATCCCCTGGACTTACGGACAACTCAAACCGATAAGCGGCATTTCCGTAGGGACAGATAATATTTAGAGTAAATGTATTAAATATATCTTTGCAGGCTGATAATGGAGATAATATATAGCGGGTTTTGGAGCAGTGGCAACATGGAATCCCTTGTGAATCCAATAGTTCTGCGACTTTTTGCACGATAAATTTCATGTGTGAATCTGGAACGCAGGAATCATTTTTTGTAACGGTGATTTGTGAGTCTGTGACAGTTTCTGAAACGCTAACAGAAGCAGAATCCTCAATAGTGATTTCTTCAGGTACATGGATTGGTAATTGCATCTTCATAGCGATCTCCTCCTTGTCAATCATAACGTCGCTGATATTAAACATCACGGACAGGTAATTGTTGAGATAAATTACGCTTCCGTGTTTTCCTGTAAATGAGATAAGTGTAATGTATTCTTTTTCCTCCAGTTTCTTCAAGAGTCGTGATACCGATGCCTTTGACAGACTCCACCTTTCACCCAGTTCATTAAAGCTGGTAAGGGGATTTCCGGTATTATCCCGGTAATAGACAATGGGACCGGAATCAGATCCCAGGACAGAGGAATCGTTGTAAACTGCATGAATCCACAGATCCAGAATAACATCCATTTCCGAGCATTTTCCAATGCCAATTAGTTCGTGAACTTTGGCAATCGGGAAAAAGAAAAACCCTGTATCTTTTTTACAGGGATAGTTGTATTCCAATACGGTATTGTCTTTGGGCCAGTCTGATATTTTGAATTTGACCAGGCGGTTTTTGCCGAGAAGAGAGTAGGTAATGTAATTCTGCTCTTCAAAAAATCGAAGGATGGACAACGCTTGATGTTGGAAACGGCAGCGAAACCATTCCTGAAGATCTGTGACTGTGCAGATCCACTCTCCTGGACCAATGGTATAGGTAATGTGTTCCATCCGGCGGTAGGATGTGCGGTAATTTGCATAGGAGCATAATACCAGATAATAAAAAAGAAAAGAGCCCCCGGTAGTTCGGATGCTCTTGGTAGTGATTAAAGTTTGTATGAAGTCACGGTAAATGCGACAGCGTGGAAATTCCACGATTTGTTTGAGTTCTAATTTGTAATTCATGGTGATCTTCCTTTCAAAGTATATTTAATTGTAATCGGACTTTTCATAGTGTTGGTATCAAGAAGAAGCCGATGGAAGTATAGCAAGTAGTCGTGTCACTCATTGCATTTTTATTGCATTTTTAAAATTTAGATTATGTGGCTATGTTGCTCTTAACTGGTTAAAAAGCCTTTAAAATCGTCTATATGCGTTAATACTCCGTACTGTCTGTCTGGAGTTTGAATAAAAAGGTAAATCCCTACAAAGCTTGTATTTATGGGCTTTGTAGGGATTTTTTAGATGGTAATGGGTACGATTTGGGTACAAAAATATTAATCTTTTGGGGAAAAATGCTAAGCAGGAGGAGCTTGTCTACTATTCAACCACGATTTAGGATTTTCTATGTAAAAGATACAAACTATTTTTGCATAAAATTAACAACTTTAGCAAACGATTTATGAGTTTTACTAAGCTCTGCAAAATCAACATCTTCGATAATTGAATCTATTGATTGCATCAATTTAAGTTTACTAAAATCTGCTACTTCAGGCATAAACCAATCCTCAATTCGACTATCAATTATTGCTAGATCGTAATTATCATCATCTATCTTTTCATCTATTAATTTTTGTGTTCCTTCTACATCGCCATCGGAATCAACAACAATTAATATTTTAGATTTGGTATTTTTCCCTTTTACCGAATCAAAAAAAGCTGGAACATTATATTTTCCGTTGGCAACTGCAATTGTAACCTTTTGATTCAGTTTTTGAGCAATTGCTTGAAGAACTATCTCATCAGTCTGCCCTTCACATATTATTACCTTCTCTGGTAAATTTTCCTCTTCTATATTTTTATCTTGAACACGTTTTTGTAATTCGCTAATAATATAGCGGACCTTCTTATCTTGCAAAACGGCTTGTAACACGTTGCAAAAAGTTTCCTCATCGCTTATTTTGAAATGATTAATTTTTTCCATTGGAATAGCTATGCTAGATAATTTGTTTCCGATATTTTTACATATTCCCTCATCGATAATTATTTCAACAGGATATAGAGGGGTCATTCTTAATTCAAATAGTCTGAATCTATATTTTTCAGTACATATTTCAAAACCATAACGCTTATCAAAATACATATCATTGGCATCAATCAAATTTTTTGTAGATGATTCCGCAATAGTTTCTTGTAATCCACTTATACCAGAAATACTTTTAAATATATTTGACATAGATTTTGCTACCGTAAACAATGAACCATCAATTTTGAGCTCACTAAAAACTGCAAAAATTTTTCCTTTCGTATGCTGAAATAAATATGTGCATTGTTCGTCCATAATTTTATAGATACTATCAGTATATACTAAATCGTTTTGAGTATCTTCACTAATTCCCCAATAATTTTTATACTCCATTTTCAACCTCCTGCAGATTAACCAATAATGGTAGGTGATCACTTATTTTTTCATTAGGAATTGCGTTTATTAACAAATCTTTTGTACCTATTTTTTTTACATATTCTACATGATTTACAGTATTTGCTAGGCTTTTTCTAACTAACACTTGATCTAGACAATGCCAGTACGGGGTCTTAGATTCCTTTTCGTGATAAAAGCTACCATACATCTCTGTGTCTTCTGATATATAGTGTAGTATAGGATTATAGAAACGCTTTCGTTTAAAGGTTTTAGGATTTGTTAATTCGCTTTTATCTATAATTGTTTTAAACAAAACTGCATTAAAGGCATATTTACTCAATAATTCGTCATCATATGGATTAGCATTGAAATCACCAATGACTATTGTATTATTACATTTAAACAATTCTTCTGTTTGTTCAATATCTGCTACCAAATGTTGTATGGTGTTTATTCTATCCGATGTTTGATAATTTCTTCGGTCTTCCAAATGAACGGCTGCTAAAAGATAGTTTTTTACTGCAGTTTCTATTTTATATATACTATACCTGTTTTGTGGTTGTACATTCGTAACTGAAAAGGTTGTTTTTGCAATTAAAGTTACCTTCTTGTCGTCTTGAACTGCTAAAATACGAGAATACATTTTTCCTAGATTTTTTTCTATCTTAATAAAATCTATTCCATCAAATTCTGAGAAGACAGCAATATCAATATTATTTTCAACTATACAATCTACAATATATTCCTCTATTGAGTTTCTTTTTAGATTCCAAAATAAAATATTAAACAACTCATATCACCTTCGTTTTTCAAATGATATATGTTTGTGTTACAATTCGGATTTGCGGCGAAAATCTTATTCCTTTTGATTCAATCCAATTTTATCCATAACCTCATCATGTGCCTTCTGAATCATTAGTCGTTCCTGCCACGGCTCCGACTCCGGATAAATATCCATCCAAAGATTAAAGTCTGCCTCCGCTTTCAGCAGAGCTTCCCCGCGTTTCTTAACATCTTTGATTTCATTGCATTTCTCGACTTCTACCATATATTCGTCATAACGATCTAACCATGATCGCATCAAAGACAATGTTCCAAAGCTGATTCCAACCATATCATTTCCATCTTTATCCTGGCATTCAAAGAGGTGTCCGTCATATTGCCGGAATATCTGAAAAAGCCTGTGAATCGCTTTTATTCCATCAAAATCGGAGTTTGCAAGTACTTCAGTATTGACAGATAAAGCGTTTGCTATTTTTTCAAGGGAGGATGGTTTGGGATTTCTTCTGCCGCTTTCGTAGGCACGAATGTAGGCTTCACTTGCACCAACCATTTCTCCTAATTGTTTTTGGGTTAGATTACGCTCCTGCCGGATACGTCTTATGTTTTCCCCGACTGTCATAAAAACATGCCTCCTGCTCTAAAGCTATATTTTGGTGAAACTGTTCAACATCAAATATAGGATAACATACAAGATGAAAAAAATAAAGCAAAAAGATATTGACACGTAACAAAAGTTACGATATTATAAAACGAAACAAAATGATGCTATATAGAATCAAATAAAATGAAAGAGGGAAAAACATGGATGAAAAAATCTATTACAGTGCTGAGGACATTGCAAAAATGCTTGGCGTGAGTATGGGAAAAGCCTACAAAATCCTTAGAGAAATGAATAAGGATTTGGCAAGTAAAGGATTTCTCACAATTGCCGGGAAAATTCCGGTGGAGTATTTTAAGGAAAAATGGTACGGAGGAGCAAAGGAGGTAAGTGCATGAGCTGCAATGCAAAGAAAGATCCCAATGGTACGTGGCGGATACAATATCGCTGGACAGATTGGACGGGAACCAAAAAGAAATCACAAAAAAGAGGTTTTAAGACCAAGAAAGAAGCAGAAGAATGGTACGCACATTTCATGTTGCAGCAATCATCTGATCCGACGATGACACTGGCGGACTTTTGGGAGATTTATAAGGCGGATATGGAAAAACGCTTACGAAAAACTACCATGAAGCAAAAAGAGTATGTAATGAATGACAAGGTGTTGCCATACTTCGGAAAGATGCCAATTAATGAAATCACAGCTCCCATGATACGCAAATGGCAGGGAGAAATGATGGAAAAAGGTTTTAAGCCCACATATCTGAAAACAATACATAATCAGCTTAGTGCGATTTTGAATTATGCAGTAAATTTCTATGATTTGCGTTCCAATCCCTGTCGTAAAGCCGGAAGTATGGGAAAGAGTAAAGCGGATGAAAGACCGTATTGGACGCTGGAGGAGTTTCAGAAGTTTTCAGATGCGATTATGGATAAGCAAGATTCATGGATTGCCTTTCAGATTTTATTTTGGACAGGTATGCGGATAGGAGAATTGCTGGCGTTACAAGTGAAAGATATTGATTTTGCTCAGGGAACCATAACTGTTGACGAATCTTTGACGAGGCTTGATGGAGAGGATCTGATTACGGCACCAAAGACGGAAAGCTCGGTTCGTGTGATTACGATACATAAGGAATTGCAGGAGGAACTTAAGGAATATATTGCGACATTGTATCATGTGAGACCGGGAACACGTCTTTTTGCCGGAAGGACAAAGAGTTTCTTTGAGCACGAAATGGAGCGTGGAATTAAGTTGTCGGGAGTAAAGAAAATTACAGTCCATTGTACCCGTCACAGTCATGCAAGTATGCTTGTGCAGATGGGATTTAGCCCAGTCGAGATTGCTAAACGGTTAGGTCATGGAAAGGTTACGACTACGATTGAAACCTATTGTCATCAGTCTATGGATGCACAGGAAAAAATTGCAGGAAAGTGGCTTGTAAAAGAGAGGATCGGTTTCGGCGCAATACAATTGCTTTTTGGTTGAGCGACGAAGAGAAAAGCCAAGTGGAAGCGAAGATAATTTTATCGGGGATATCGAAAGGTGAATATTACCGGAAAGCAGTTTTAGGGCAGGAGGTAACGGTTATTGCCGGAAATTATATGTCGGTTAGGCTGGCAAAAGTATTGGAACAGATATTGGTACATTTACAGAATGGCAATACAGAAGAGGAAACATTACTGCTGGAATTGGTAAAGCAATTGCTGGAAGTAAATAAAAATGCCCCTGCTGGTAACAAGGGCATTTATGAATAAAAAGGATAAAGCCTTTCTATCCAACACACACATTTATTATAGCAAAGGCTTTCTCCAGAGGAAAGGAGAAAATTGCATAGTGAATATTTTTTTTGAAGTAAAGGAGTATTTGACGGCGAGACAGGTAGCAGAAAACTATGGTCTGCAGGTCAGAAGAAATGGGTTAGCCTGTTGCCCTTTCCATGATGATAAGCACCCAAGCATGAAGATTGATAAGAACTATCATTGTTTTGCCTGTGGCGTGGGAGGGGATGCGATTGACTATGTATCCCGAATGTTTGGTTTATCGCAGTATGAGGCGGCATTAAAGATTGTAGAAGATTTCCGGCTGCCGGTAGAGGTCAAAGGAAATAAGGAATTAAGCGAGCAGAACAGGGAGCGTATTTGTAGAGAGCGGACAGAACGTGAGAGACTGATACACATCAAGGAGCGTTTTGACAGATGGTGCAATCAAAGTATTGAAAGTTTAAGGGATGGTTTATCACTGATAGAGCAGACAGGTATTTTCCTTAATGGTAAGCCACCGGATATTATTTTTTCAGAGGACTATGCACAGATGCTTCATGCGGAACCGATTATGAATTACTGGCTGGATATTATATGCATGGGCAATACGGAGGATAAACAGGAACTTTTTATGAAAGGCAGGAAGGAGGTGGAAGAAGTTGCGGAGAGAGTCAGAATCGGAAGAGAACGTATCATGGAACGAAATCGGGGAAGTGCTTGATACGGAAATGAGTACGGTAGAGGATATTCGGGAAGATTTGGCAAGAAACGATAAAGGTAATACATGTCAGACAATCAGCAATTGCATGACTGTATTTCAGCGTGATCCGGTGTTAAAAGGTGCAATCAGAAAAAATGAACTGTCCGGAAAGATTGACATTGTCGGTAATCTCGGATGGCAGCGCACATCTTCCAGCCTGACGGATACTGATGTGTATCAGATACATTGGTACTTAGAAAAGAATTATGGTCTGAAAAACGACCGTAACATCAACAAGGCTATGAATATTGTTGCAAGTGAAAATAAGTATCACCCTATTCGGGAATGTCTGGAAAAACTTAAATGGGACGGACAGCCACGCATAGACAATCTTTTGCCCAGATATTTGGGTGCTGATCACGATGATTACACGGTAGAAATCATGCGACTGTTGATGCTGGCAGCTATCCGCAGGGTGTATGAGCCGGGATGCAAATTTGAAATCATGGTATGCCTTGTAGGAGGGCAGGGAGCAGGAAAGTCAACATTTTTCAGGTTCTTAGCCATCAATGATGAATGGTTTTCGGATGATTTAAAGCGGATGGATGATGATAATGTCTATCGGAAGATGCAGGGTCATTGGATTATTGAAATGTCGGAAATGATGGCAACGGTCAATGCCAAGAGCATTGAAGATATTAAGTCTTTTATCAGCCGGCAAAAGGAAACCTATAAAATTCCCTACGAAACACACCCGGAGGACAGACCAAGACAATGTGTATTTGTGGGTACTTCCAACAATATGGACTTTCTTCCTCTTGACCGTACAGGGAATCGGAGATTTGCCCCGGTGTTGGTGCATCCGGAACGGGTGGAAAAGCACATTCTTGAGGATGAAAAGGAGTCAAGGGAATACATACGTCAGGCGTGGGCGGAAGCGATGGAACTATATCGGAATGATTCTTGTGAATTAAAGCTGTCGAGGGAGACGGAAGAATACTTAAAGGAGATGCAGAAGGATTTTATGCCGGAGGATGCAAAGGTCGGAGTGATACAGCTCTGGTTGGATGAACTGGCAGAGGATTATGTATGTAGCATTATGATTTACAAGGAAGCATTTTCCCACGAGTATGACACACCAAAGGATTGGGAACTGAAGGAAATCAATAATGTCATGAACCATAGCATTGTAGGGTGGGAAAAAATATCTTCCCACAGATTTGCCGGATATGGCACACAAAGAGGGTGGCGCAGGGTGGCAGGTAAAAATGAGTTTCAGAAACTGTCTGAGGATGCGGTAATACCCTTCGAAGAAAAATAAAGTTTTTTAGGTTGCGTTTACAAATTTTGTTTACAGGCGTTCGTTTACGGAAATGTAAACAATCCGGTTTACGGAAGAATGCAGTAAAATTAAGGCTTTGAGAATTTGTAAACAGCGTAAACGGAATTTTTTCAAAAGAGTATTTGTAAACAAAACGTGTAAACGGATATGTAAACAGGATATTCAGGAGGATATTTTAATGGAGAAAAATTATATTCAGAATAAAGGAAAAGCAAAAGGAAAAATTTATATCGGTTTGGACCATGGGTATGGGAATATCAAGACCGCCCACAGAGTATTTACTACCGGAGTGGAAGCGTATTACGAGGAACCGATTGTCAGTACCAACTTTGTAAAATACTGGGAGAAATATTATGTGATTGGCGAGAGCCACTTAGTATATCAGGGAAACAAAACAGATTCAGAGGACTTCTATATACTGACTTTGGCAGGACTGGCAGAGGAGTTGAAATTCCGGGGACTTCATGAAGCAGAAGTCGTGCTTGCAGTAGGACTTCCGCTTGCGTGGGTAAAGTCACAGGCTGCCGATTGGAGAGCATATCTGATGCAGGAGAAAGAACTAGATTTCATGTTCCAAAAGGAACGCTATAAGGTGCATCTATGTGGTGTGGAAATCTTTCCGCAGGGACTGGCGGCTGTTCATAATCAAGGTGCAATGCCGGGCATGAATATGCTGGTGGATATTGGCAACGGAACCATGAGTATTCTTGAAATTCACGATGGAAGACCGATTGAAAAGAGCATCAGCACAGAAGTATTCGGGGTACATCATTGTATGGAAAAAATACAGAAAGAGTTGTCCAAGAGAGGCGGTGTGGAAGTGCCGGAAATGTTAATAGAACCTCTGCTTAGAAATGGCATAGGCGAAAGAACTGATGATGTAGCAATGATTACGAAGCGAATTGCGGAAAACTATACAGAGGAAATCATGAAAAAGCTGGCGGCACATGGCTGTAAGGAAGATCTGGTTCATCTCTATATCATTGGCGGTGGTGGCTGCCTGCTGAGGCACTTTTCAGATTTGACAGAAAAGGGAAATGTAACTGTCATTTCCGATATTTGTGCAAATGCAAAGGGATATGAGGCTTTGGCAGAAATGAAGCAGCGGATGAGAGGAAAAACTGCATGAGAAAAACATACAAATCAAGCAATGTGCGATTCTGCATGGAGGATGAGAACCAGCGCCGGACATGGGAGTATCTATAGAGTTTAACCCGAAAGGACAGCTCCTATGGAAAGGCACTTTCAGATGCCTTTGTATTAGTTTTGGATGGTAAGGTACCTATGGGGGATGCAGGAGAAAAAGAGGAGTCTTGCTTCCCCCTATTGAAAGTCAAGAAAGCTTTGAGCGAAGGAAATATTCCGAGCGACAAGATACTTTCGGAGGAGGCTTTTTATGTCGGGTTGAAAGTGACAACGGAACATATTGAGGAAAGCGTTGCAGAACGAATTTCAAAGATGCAGGAAGCACTTTTAAGGCAGTTGACGAAGGAACTTGAGGAACATGCCCTAAGAACCGTTTCGGGCGAGTATATGCCTCACAGAGAGCAGTACGAGGAAGAAACGGAGCAAGTGTCAGAGACGGATATGTCGGATGCCATGATGTCGATGGCACTTGGCATGAGTGAATAGGCGGTACCGAAAATGGGAACCCACTTTGGCGCTTGATATCCACTTTCAAGGTGGAAGCCTATGATACGGTACCGAAAGTATTTTATTCGGTACCGTCACTCATAGCGAATGACGGGGTATTTTGCCGGAATGAGCAGTCTGCCATGGGGATTTTGCAATGGCAGACTATGACACTCGCAGAGTGGCATCAGCCTCGCAGAGCGCCTACCTTTGATACGCAGTGTCAAAGGTAATAAGGCGTTACTTTTGACAAAAGTAACAAAAGAGCCAGCAGAGCTGGCGATACTTCTCGAACTGCTAATGTTCGAGAAGGTTCCTACACAGCAGCATTTAGAGCACGAACAGAAGAAAGAAGGTGAGATAATTGGGAGCAAAAACGATTTCTTTCCCCAAAGGGAAAGGGCATCTGACACACAACAACCGAGATTTTATCAGCAAAAATGTGGTACCCGAAAGGACATCTTGGAACCGAATTTATATGCAGGAATCTTTGGAACAAGCATATGAGAAATGTTTTGGGCAGGCGCTTATGGATTATAATGCAACGCAAAAGCGTAAGGACAGGAGAAAAGAAAATTATCTGAAGGAGATAGAAAATTCCGGCAATAAGGAAAAGACATTCTATGAAAATATCGTTCAGATAGGAAAAAAGGAAGATACTCCAGTGGTGGATGCGGATGGAAATCTTACAGAGGAAGCGAAGGTAGCAATTGAAATACTGGAGCAGTATGCAAAAACCTTTCAAGAACGTAATCCGAATTTGTATCTGTTCAATTGCGTCATGCACCTGGATGAAGCGACACCGCATTTACATATTGATTACATTCCGGTGGCACATGGATATAAAACAGGCATGGAAACCCGCAATAGTCTTACAAAGGCACTACAGCAGATGGGATTTGCAAAGGCGGTCAGTAAAAAGGAAAATGAAACAGTTGCGTGGCAACAAAGAGAACGATCCTATTTGACGGAGCTTTGCCGGGAGAAAGGCATTGATATAGAGGTGCTGGGAATACAGAGAGATAATCTTAGCCTGCCAGAGTATAAAGCTGCAATGCGAGAAGTGGAAGCGTTGGAACAACAGGCAGAGGAAATGGAGATACATAACAGGGAACTTGCTACACAAGCTGGGGAGTTGGCGAAGCAGATTGATGAACTGGAGGAAAGGGATAAAAGCAATCAAGAATTACTTGAAAAGCATGATCTGAGAGCAACTACCTTAAAGACCATTTCAAAAGAAGTAGATGCAGAAACCAAGAAGATAAAAAGTGCTGCAATTCCGGTCAATCATCTGTTTGGCGGTGAGGAATATGTCAAGGTAAAGAAAAGTGATTGGAATAAGATTATGGATGCTTTCAGCCGGGCAGTATCAAGGAATCATTTGTTGGAAAAATATGAGAAGAAAATATCTGCTTTGGAGAAGAAAATAGAAACTCTTACAGACCAGATTGAGAAGTTAAAACAGTTTGTGGAATCAAGGGGACTTGGAGAGGCATTTGTAGAGTTTGTAAAATCGCTGGCACCAAAATCTTTTAAGCAAAAACTCGAAGAGAAAAAAGCGGATGTAGCGGAGCAGAATCGACTGAGAAAGACAACACAACAGGAAATGCCGGATAAGAAGAAAAAATTGCAGCAGGAAATGTAAATTTGAAGAAAGCGAGGAACGTACAGTGAATTTGACTTATGAAAAATGTGGAGATTATTTGATACCGAACATAATTCCTGAACCGGAGCCGGAAGGAGAATTGAGAAAGTTCGGATTAATGCGGAAACATTATCTGAAAGAATATAAGAGTGGAATTTATCAGGGAATGGTTCTAAGTGGAAAGCTAAAGGAACATTTGCTCATGGTGCAGGAACAGGCAGAGTCACATTTTGATGTGCTGGTGGGGCAAATGTCAGAACGTGAGGGCGTAACTGAGTAGTTGAAAGAAGAAAATCAGATGCTTTGGGTGCAGAAGATTAATAATATCCGGACGAGAGCTGAAGAGATTGTGGGTGAGGAAATAATATATTGCAATGGCTAAGATAAGAGAAAAACAGGCAGAAAGTAATAAAGCTTTGAAAGGGCAACCGGTTTGAACATAATGTAAACGCAGGTGAGGAAAATAGTTATATAATGAATTACAGAAAGTAGAATTAAGTGAGCTATTGTGGGTATTTGAGGATGAATGGCAAAAAAATATTAAAAAGCAAATTAATGGTGAACTTTTTTCGCTTTGTAATGGTTATATAAGATGTAAGACGTTTTATGATTGGAGAAAACGCTATGAAAGACAGTGAATTGATTCAAAAAGTACATAGCGGAAATAAAGAGGCAGTCGGTATTATTATTGAACGATATTATGCAGATATTTATCGCTTTTGTCTATATATGGTTCAAACAGAGGATGATGCCTACGACATTGCTCAGGAAACTTTTTTGAAATTTATGAAATATGGAACTTCCTATAAACATCATAATCTCAAAGGTTATCTCCTGACTATTGCAAGAAATATATGTTTTAATTATTTCCGGGATAAGAAAGAAAAAGTAACAGCCATCGAATGGGAGGAGATTGATCAAATTCCAAATAATAAAGATATGCTGACCGAAGCGGAGGATGCCGTTTATTTGAGAAATTTATTAAAGGAACTTTCGCAGGATGCGAGGGAAGTTATTATTCTGCGTATTTATGAAGAAATGAAATTTAAAGATATTGCAAAGATTATGGGGTGCAGTGTTTCTACTACAAAGTCAAGATTTCGATTAGGTGTAAATCAGTTAAAAAAGTTAATGGAGAATGATTATGAGAGATAGCGAAATAAAGACTCTTTTTGCAAAGGCAGATGAGCAGGTTCATGTTGATGAAATAAGAAAACAAAAGACTTATTATGCAATGATTGAGGAAATGGAAAAGCAGAGAATGCCAATGATGTCTACAAAAAATATTTTGTTTCATCAATTTTGGTACATGGATAAATTGTTTTTTGCTGTTTATGGTGTACTTATCTGTTTAGGAATTATTTTTATTACAGCATTGCAATATACTGGATTGAATCAAAATGAGATGATTACTGTATGTATGGTTGGAGCAGGTATTCTAAGTATAACTTCTATTGGTGTGATTGATAAATTGTTTTTTGGAAAAATGGCAGAGTTAGGAGAAAGCTGCTATTTCAATACAAAACAGTGTGTTGCTGCATGGCTGGTATTGTCGGGGATGATAAATGTTATGACATTGTTTTTGATAGCTGGATATTTGAACTATCATTGGAGAGTTGGATTATTACAGGTGGGGCTGTATATTTTAACTCCATATCTAGTATCAAGCATAATTGCATTAGGGATTTTATCAATGGAAACTAGAGGAAAAAATTTATCTTTATTTGGCATGAGTGCCATCTTATTATCAATAAGTTATGGAGTAATAGGTTCGATTCCGAGAGCACTTTTTGTAACAACTCTTTGGATATGGGCAGTAGCTTTTCTTGTGTCGGGACTTTTATTCGTAATGCAGATAAAAAAATTGCTTAGTAAAATGGAAAAAGGAGAAGTATTATGCACGAATTAAAGTTGATGGATGTACAAAAAAAATACAAGGATAAAGAAGCAGTCAGAAAATTCAATTATACATTTACAAATGGTGTGTATGGACTGTTGGGAGAAAATGGTGCGGGAAAAACAACATTAATGAGATTGATTTGTGGTGTTTTGCAGCCAACGGAGGGAAGTATTTATTGCGATAATATTGAGATAGCCAGTATGGGAGCAGAGTATCGTAGGTTATTGGGTTATTTGCCACAAGATTTTGGATATTATGGTGATTTTACTGCGGAACGTTTCCTGCGATATATGGCGGCATTGAAAGCACTACCGGAAGACTATGCCGATAGTCGTATTGGCGAACTTTTAGATATGGTAGAGTTGAAAAATGTGAAAAAGAAAAAGCTGAAGACTTTTTCAGGAGGTATGATACGAAGAATAGGAATTGCACAGGCACTTCTGAATAATCCTGAAATTTTGATTTTAGATGAACCTACAGCAGGGCTTGATCCAAAGGAGAGAGTACGCTTTCGCAATGTGATTAGTTCACTTGGAAAAAATAGGATGGTTTTACTGTCTACACATATTGTATCTGATATAGATTATATTGCAGACCGTATTTTGATTATGAAGAATGGAGAACTGATTCAAGAAGGAACGGAGAAAGAGATTACTGACAAAGTGGAAGGATGTGTTTGGAAGTGTATTGTTTCTGAAAAAGAAGCAGGGCAGATAACCAGTAGCTTCATTGTAAGCAATATGAGAAGTAGTGGAGAAAATGTTGAACTAAGAATTGTTTCAGAAAGACAGCCGGTTGCAGGTGCAGAAAATGTGGAAAGTACACTGGAAGATGCATATCTTTATCATACACAAATAACAGGGGGAGAAAAAAATGCGACTTTATAAGATGGAGCTTTTTAAGCTTTTTCAGAATAAATTATTCAAAATAGGAATGTTGGCTGCGACAGGATTGCTGTTCCTGTATTTTTGGTTTGCAGAGGTCGGTGGAGAAATAGCGACAGTAGATGGGAAGTTTTATTCCGGTTATGAAGCAGTGCAGATGAATCGGAAGATTACGGAAGAATTTGAAGGTGATTTGACGGATGAAAAAGTGAATCAAATAATTGAAAAATATGGTTTGCCTGCAAAACTTGAGGAAAATATGCCAGGGTGGAGAGATGGAAACTTTTTAAATGATTTTGTTACACGATATTTTACCAATGGTGCATGGGAAAATGGTGTACTTCCAACGGAAAGGTATTCTCTGAGAGAAACAGAATTGGGAAAAGCTTATGATGAAATTGGGAAAACACCTTATTTGGCATATACAACGGGATGGAAGGTATTCGTTGAAATGCTTCAGTTTGGATTGATTTTAGGAAGCATATTGATTATTTGTGGAGTGTCTACCATTTTCGCAGAAGAAAGCCAGACGAAAATGCTGCCATTAATTTTTAGCACGGAAGAAGGAAGAAGAAAAGATGTTCCTGCTAAAATTTTAGCTTCTTTTACATTCACTATTTTCATTTTTATGTGGTTTGTGTTAGTCAATTTAGTCTTATGCTGGATGATATATGGTTTGAAGGGATTTGAAAATTTATCCTGGATGGTGCTTTCACAACATATGCTTCAACCTGTATTATTTTCGAAATATCTGGGCATTTTATTAGGATTAGCTTTTCAGGCACTTTTATCGTTATGCGCTATTACATTATGCGTTTCTGCACATCAGGATAACTCTTTTGGCGCAGTAATTATTGCGGCTGCATGTTGGGGACTTCCTGTATTGATAAGGATGTTTTTCGGCGGAATCATATGGCTTATAGTAGATTCTATGCCGGTTTTTCTTGTCATGACGGGAATTGTAAATGACATATATGAGATTTGGTATATTGTACTGGGAATAAATGTTTGTTTTGCAATAGGGTGTTTGGTAAAAGGATTGGTATCTTATAAGACAAAACAATTTGCATAAAATAATTGACTTGTACAGGATGTGAAATGGGGTGATCATTTGGGAAGATTTTAATTCTATCATTTGAGGATGGAGAAGAGCATATTTTCAATCGTCTTTTGTCATATGTTAATGAAGAAATAGAAGTTCTGAAACATGATGACTTCTGTAAAGAAAAACTTCATTTTGAAGGACTTTGTATTGACAAGTTTAAGCGGATTGTGGTTCGTGACGGAAATGAGATTGAACTTACCATATACAGAATTTGAAATTTTATTGTTGTTGGCTCAAAATGCCGGAATAGTATTTAGCAAAGAGCAGATATATGATAGTGTTTGGAAAGAACCATATTTCGGCGATTACAACATTGTCATGAGCCATATTCGCAATATACGGGAAAAGATAGAGGATAATCCAAGCAAGTCAATCTACATACAGACGGTATGGGGAGTCGGCTATAAATTTAATAACAAACTAAAATGAGCAGGTATTGCAGAGCGTTTGTAATATCTGCTTTTTATATGGCTGTTAATGTGAAATGTTGTTTTATGATAAGATTAAATGAAAGTGTCAAAGGCTCGACCGGGTTCGGAAAGGTGTATTATTGAAATTTTTTCGGAGCTGTAGAATTCTACGTTGAATTTTACAGCTCAATTTCGTATAATATATGTAAATAAAGAAACTATATCTAAGAAAGGAAGTTGATTTTATGCCGAATATATTACCTGTATCAGATTTAAGAAATTATAACGAAGTGTTGAAAAATTGCCAAGTCGGAGAACCTGTGTTTTTGACCAAAAATGGCAGAGGCAAGTTTGTGGTTATGGATATGGAGGATTACGAACGTGAAAAGGCTGAAAAGAAACTGCTCATGAAGCTGCAGGAAGCAGAAGAAGCAGTTAAGGATGAAAGTGCCTGGATGAGTTTGGATGAACTTAAGAATTCTGTCGGGGTATAGGCTATGATGAAATTGCGAATTAACCCTATTGTGGCAGAGGATTTGAAGAACATTAAAGAGTATATTGCGGAAGACAATGAAGAAATGGCAGTAAAAACCATTCAGGAGATATATGCTCGATTTGAGAATATACAGCAATTTCCGTATATGGGAGCTGAACTTGCTAAGAGAGTCAGCTTCCGGGCGGATTATAAGTATGTGATTTG
>OHAE01001462.1_pt1 | contig 17439 bp, 12 predicted proteins | sample 1577061 | NCBI WGS metagenome assembly OHAE01 (sample SAMEA3541535, study PRJEB24748) | human gut metagenome | biome: human gut; feature: human-associated habitat; material: faeces | place: China | collected 2012
TAACTTTGAGCAAAAATGGGGCAGCAAATATCCATATGCAATACGTTCATGGAGAAATAATTGGGAAGAATAAACCGTATTCTTTGACTTCCCAGTTGATATTAGAAAAATAATCTATACCACTAATCTTATTGAAAATCTGAATGGTAAAATTAGAAAGTACACGAAAAACAAACTATCATTCCCTAATGATGACGCTCTGAAAAAGTCTGTTTATCTAGCTATTACAGAAATTGAAAAGAAGTGGTATCAACCTATTTGGAATTGGGCATTGATTTTTAATCAATTTATTACTATATTTGAAAACAGGATTCAAGTATAAAACCTGAATCCTGTAGTTTTCTATTTACACAAAATAATGGACAGTGCCACGAGAGATCGCCTCTTTTTTTGCTAAGTTATTTCTTTGTAAGTCTTTTCCAAGTATTGCTTTTACTATCTAAACAGGATACTTTTCCTTCATCAAATCTTCCAGCTTAATTAATTCATCTCTGTACTGAGCAGCTTCGATAAATTCAAGTTTCTTGGCAGCTTCATACATTTGTTTTCTTGTCTTTTCGATACTCTTTTCCAGTTGAGCTTTAGTCATATATTGTACAATCGGATCAGCTGCTATGCTGTTTGTCTCTGGTTCGATATATGCTTTGGGAGAATTGTTCTTTGCTTCATCGGTATTGCTGATAAGAGCCATTTTTCGGGCTTTTTGAATTTGTTTAGGAGTGATACCATGAGCCTCGTTGTAAGCTAATTGTTTTTCCCGGCGACGATTGGTCTCATCAATTGTTTGTTTCATGCTGTCTGTGATTTTATCAGCATACATGATAACCTTTCCATTGATGTTTCGGGCAGCACGTCCGGCCGTTTGTGTTAATGAACGGTGCGAACGGAGAAATCCTTCTTTATCAGCATCAAGAATAGCTACAAGCGATACTTCCGGTAAATCCAGACCTTCACGTAAAAGGTTTACACCAATAAGTACATCGTATAACCCCTGTCTCAGGTCGTCCATGATTTTTACGCGTTCCAATGTGTCCACATCGCTATGGATGTAATTGCAACGGACATCATTTTTCAAAAGATAATCCGTTAATTCTTCCGCCATGCGTTTGGTTAATGTAGTGATGAGTACGCGTTCATTCTTTTCGATACGTTGCTGAATTTCTTCCATCAAATCATCTATTTGATTCAGGCTTGGCCGTACTTCTATAATAGGGTCAAGCAAGCCGGTAGGCCGGATAACCTGCTCCACTACCACACCTTCACTCCTGATTAATTCGTAGTCGGCAGGGGTAGCACTTACATAAATAACTTGCTTAGCCATTTCTTCGAACTCCTCGAATTTCAATGGACGGTTGTCCATGGCGGCGGGAAGGCGGAAGCCATATTCAACAAGATTTGTTTTACGGGCACGGTCGCCTCCGTACATCGCACGAATTTGCGGTACACTGACATGGCTTTCGTCAATAACGATTAGGAAATCTTTCGGAAAGAAATCCAGTAAACAGTAGGGGCGTGTACCGGCTGCGCGTCCGTCAAAGTAGCGGGAGTAGTTCTCAATACCGGAACAATGTCCTAACTCGCGAATCATTTCCATATCATAGGTCACACGTTCATAGAGACGTTTTGCCTCATAGTTCTTGCCGATAGATTGGAAATACTCCACTTGTTTAGTTAAGTCATCTTCAATTTCGTGGATGGCTCGTATGGTTGCTTCTTTAGTAGTCATGAACAAGTTTGCCGGATATATTTTATATTCGTCAAATGAAGTTATCCGTACTCCTGTCATCGGATCTACTTCTTCAATACTGTCTATCTCGTCTCCCCAGAATACGACACGGAGGATATGGTCTGAATAAGCAAGGTATATATCAACCGTGTCTCCTTTGACACGGAAATTTCCGCGATTGAGCTCGATGTCGTTACGGGTGTACAAACTGTCTACCAGTCTGCGTAAGAATACGTTTCTGTTGATGGCTCTTCCTTGTTTAATATCTATAACATTTTCGTAGAAGTCGGAGGGGTTGCCCATACCATAGATACAGGAGACAGAGGATACGACGACTACATCTTTTCGTCCGGAAAGTAGAGCGGAAGTTGCTGCAAGACGTAACTTGTCGATCTCGTCATTGATAGCTAAATCTTTTTCTATATAGGTGTCGGTAGAAGGCAGATATGCTTCCGGTTGGTAATAATCATAGTAGGATACATAATATTCCACGGCATTGTTCGGGAAGAAACTTTTGAACTCTCCATATAACTGTGCCGCCAAAGTCTTATTGTGACTGAGGATAAGAGTCGGCTTATTAATGTTTTTAATGACGTTTGCTATGGTGAAAGTCTTTCCCGAACCGGTAACTCCCAATAAGGTTTGGGCAGGGTCTCCCTGAAGGATTCCTTCTGTCAGTTGGGCGATGGCTTCCGGCTGATCTCCTGTCGGTTGGTAGTCGGATGTTAGTTCAAAGTTCATATTGTTATCGTCTATAATTGAGGCGTAAAATTACTCATTTATTTAAATAATTTCTTTACTTTGCAACTGTTTATCATCTTTTAAAACAAAATACATATCGATATATGCTTTAAGCATACGTGGAAGGTCAATATACGCTTGTGGGTGGAAGGTCAGAGTGACTAGTGCAAGCATTCATCCTTGAAACTGTCGCGTTTATCTATAATTTGTATTAAAAAACAGCGATTAATTGCATGATTCAATTCATATCCGTAAATTTGCGCATTATTTGAGTAAGAATGAAGAAAAATATCATCATAGCTTTATTTGCGGCGGCTATCTTATCCTCTTGTGGAGAATATAATAAGATTCTGAAAAGTACGGACTATGACTACAAGTACGAAGTTGCGAAGACCTATTTCGCCAAAGGAAAGTATTCAAGAGCGGCAGCCTTATTGGAAGAGCTGATTACCATTATGAAAGGTACGGACAAGGCGGAAGAATCATTGTTTATGTTGGCTATGACTTATTATAATCAGGAAGATTATACTACTTCGTCACATTACTTCACGACTTATTATAATACTTATCCGAGAGGAACTTATGCCGAATTAGCCCGTTTCTATGCAGGAGAAGCATTGTATAAGGATTCACCGGAACCTCGTCTGGATCAGTCCGGTACATATAGCGCTATTCAAGAGTTACAGTTGTTCATGGAGTATTACCCGATGAGCAGCAAGAAAGAGCAGGCGCAGGATATGATATTTAAGTTGCAGGATAAACTGGTATGGAAAGATTATTATGCAGCCAAACTATATTATAACTTAGGCAATTATATGGGAAACAATTATCTTTCCTGTGTGATTACAGCGCAAAATGCACTGAAAGATTATCCTTATACAGGTTTGCGTGAGGACTTGTCTATCTTAGTGCTTCGTGCCAAGTATCAGATGGCTTTACAGAGTGTGATAGAAAAACAAGATGAACGTTTCCGTGACACGATTGATGAATATTATGCTTTTATGAATGAGTTTCCCGAATCAAAATATAAGAAGGAAGCCGAGAAGATATTTAAAGACTCAAGTAAAAATATTAAAGACTAATTACAATAGAAATTATGGACTACAAAAAGACAAATGCTCCTGCAAACACCGTTACACGTGATATGATGGAATTGTGTGCAGATACGGGTAATGTGTACGAAACTGTTGCTATTATCGGTAAACGTGCTAACCAGATTAGCGTAGAGATTAAGAATGACTTGTCTAAGAAACTACAGGAATTTGCTTCTTATAACGATAATTTGGAAGAAGTGTTTGAAAACAGAGAGCAGATCGAAATTTCACGCTACTATGAGAAACTTCCGAAACCGACGCTGATTGCAGCACAGGAATATGAAGAAGGAAAGGTGTACTATCGCAATCCTGCAAAAGAAAAGGAAAAATTGCAGTAAAAACTTTGATATAGCAGAAAGGACTGTTTCAAATTAAGAAATGACTGTCATCACTGATTGGCATCCTTCTGATTTGGTACAGCCCTTTTCTTTTTGTATAACTTAAAATCATATTTAGAAATCATGATACAACGTATTCAAACTCTTTATTTACTGATAGTAACCGTTTTATTGATTGTTGCCATGTGCATTCCTGTCGGTTCATTTACTTATGCTGACGGTACTGCTTCCGAATTTACGAACTTAGGTGTTTATCTGCAAAGCGGTTGTGATTCATCTCCCTGGGGAATGTTCGCCATTCTGCTTTTATCTGCCATTATATCTTTTGCTACCATCTTTCTTTTCAAGAACCGTATGTTGCAAATAAGAATGACAGTGTTCAGCAGTGTTTTGCTTATCGGTTATTATCTGACTTTTATTGTCTTTATGTTTATCTTGAAAGGCAGACTGGATGCCGGTTTCCATTTATCATGGGGACTTTGCCTACCGTTGATTTCCATCATTCTTAATTATCTGGCAATTCGTGCCATCGGTAAAGATGAAGTATTGGTTAAAGCTGCCGATAGATTGAGATAAAATCCATATCAGAAAGTTATTGAAACTCCGGTTTCCCTGTTGTTCTACCGTATATATCGGTAAAGGACGACAGGGAGACCGGAGTTTTATATTTTTCTTTTGGACTATTTATCTGTTCTGCCATTAAGATGTAGTATCTTTCTATAGGAAAAGTAATCTTTTCACATTAATGAGACGATCGCCCCATGTATGTGGAAAGAATGAACCACAATTATGGAACAATCGTTCCACAGATGTGAAAAGATTACTTTTCCTTTGTCGGAACAAGAGTTTGTACTGATGTGTATCTTATAATACAAGTGTATCCCTGTTACTTTTCTCCGATAGTTATAAATAATAAAAGTATAACGTTACTCAATATATCTTTCCTTTGGTTAGAAATGTGTGATTTATCTAAACATTTATCGACCAATTATTGTACATTTGTAAAATGGAAATCATGGATAAATTAATAGAAGATGCTTTGAAGAATCTTGGGATAGAGGTTCTCAATCCGATGCAAAAAGCCGCGATTGCTGCAAGTAAAGAGAAGAAAGATATGATTCTGCTTTCTCCTACCGGTACGGGGAAAACATTAGCGTTCCTGTTGCCATTGTTGCAAGAGTTGAAACCGGATAACAATACGGTTCAGTGTATGATACTGGTTCCTTCCCGCGAATTGGCGTTGCAGATAGACGGTGTGTTCAATGCCATGAATACGGGATTCCGTACATGTTGCTGCTATGGCGGTCATTCGTCTGCCGAGGAAAAGAAAACGATACTGAACACTCATCCCGCTATAATCATTGGTACTCCGGGGCGTATAACGGATCATTTATCCAAAGGTGTGATTGACCCGGAAACAATACGTATTCTGATAATAGACGAGTTTGACAAGTCGCTCGAATTTGGTTTCCATGATGAGATGGCGGAGATTATCAGCCAGTTGCCTAATTTGGAGAAAAGAGTTTTGCTTTCTGCTACGGACTCCGAAGAAATTCCGCAGTTTACGGGATTGGGAAGGACTGTTAAACTGAACTTTCTGGATGGAGAAGCGAAGTCGGAACGGTTGAAGTTGATGAAAGTCGTTTCACCGGACAAAGATAAGTTGGAAACGCTTTATCGTCTGCTTTGCACACTTGGAGAGCATTCCACGATTGTGTTCGTGAATTACCGTGAGGCTGTACAACGGGTGGGGGACTTTCTCCGTACCAAAGGTCTGGGCAACGGGATGTTTCACGGCGGCATGGAGCAGGAAGACCGTGAACGTGCTTTATATAAGTTCCGTAACGGCAGTTGCCATGTTTTTATTTCAACGGACTTGGCTGCGCGTGGATTGGACATTCCCGAGATTGAACACATCATTCATTATCATCTGCCGGTTAATGAGGAAGCATTTACCCATCGAAACGGGCGTACGGCACGTTGGGAAGCAGAGGGAACTGCTTATTTAATCCTGCATGCGGAAGAGAAATTACCTGAATATATAAAAGAGGAGCCGGAAACATTTCCTCTCCCGGAGCATACGCCCAAGCCGTCTCAATCCGTTTGGGTTACCTTATATATAGGTAAAGGAAAGAAAGATAAACTGAGTAAAGGAGATATTGTAGGTTTTCTCTTCAAGAAAGGCAATCTGGGAAAAGATGATATCGGAAGGATAGACGTGAAAGACCATTATGCTTTCGTCGCTATCCGGCGGAAGAAGCTGAAACAAACAATGAATTTAATTCGTGGTGAGAAGATAAAGGGCATGAAGACGATTATGGAAGAAGCAAAATAATTTATAGGACGAAACCGGATGGACTATGATGAAGACACACACACTATTTTTTCTTTTACTATGCCCGCTAGGTTTGTTTGCCCAGACCTTTAAGGGGAAAGTAACGGGAAAAGAAGGAACTCCGATTCCTTATGCGACATTGTTTTTCCGTGATTTGGGACTTGGTTTTACGGCGGACGGTGAAGGGCGTTTCCAAACACGCCTCAATGCCGGAGAGTATAATTGTGAAGTGTCTTCACTTGGTTATGAGCAGAAAATAGTTCCTGTTGTCCAGACGGATAAGGGCACGGAAATGAACATTCAGCTCGATGAAAGGATTTATCAGTTACAAGAAGTAAGGGTCTCAAAGAATAATGAAGACCCGGCGTATGCCGTGATGCGTCAGGCGATAGCCCGTGCCCCGTTTTATCGTACATTGGTGAAGAGCTATACGGCAAATTCTTATTTGAAAGGTTCCGGCAAGATGACGGATGTCCCGGCTTTTATGAAGATGGCGAAAGACTTTCAGAAAGAATCAGATGGCTTTATGAACCGTCTTTTTGTGATGGAAGCCCAACATGAGACTGTGTTTATTGCTCCCAATCAGTATAAAACGGAAGTAAAAGCCTTTAAGTCATCGTTTCCGGAAGAATTGGATTTAGGTAACGGACTCAACGTTGCTGCATTTAATCTTTATTCGGACGAACAGTTCGGCAAAGTTTCCCCGCTAAGCTCCCGCGCTTTTTCGTTCTATCGTTTTAAGCTGGAGGCTTGCTACATGGAAGGCAATCGTATGGTGAATAAAATCAAGCTGTTGCCCAAACGTAACAATAACCAGACTTTAACAGGATACCTTTATATAATAGAAGATTTATGGTGTATCTCCAATGTGGAAATACAATCTTCTTCAATGGGCGTGAAGATGAATTTGCGTACTACTTGCAAAGAGATAAAACCGGATGTATATCTTCCGGCATCTTCAAGCATGAGAATAGATTTCGGCCTGATGGGAGTGAAAGGGTACGGCAATTTCTTTACTGCGGTCAATTATAAAAATGTGGTACTTAATGAAACGCCTGTTAGTGAGCGGTTATTAACGGAAAAACAGCGGGCAGAGCAAGCAAAAAAGACGCTGTCGGCTAAACAGCAGAAGTTACAAAAGCGTATTGATGAACTTGCAGCAAAAGAGGAACTGACTACGGGTGAAGCCTATAAAATGGCCAAACTGATGGAGAAGCAGGTGGCACAGACAGACACAACCCATAAGGAGCATCGCTATGAGCGAGATTATTCGTTTGGTGGTGCAAGCAAGCGTGATTCTTTGGCAACGAAACGAGATTCTATTTATTGGGCAGGCATTCGCAGTGCTCCGCTGTTGCGGGAAGAACAACTGAGTTATGCCCGTAAAGATAGTATGATAGGAAAGAAAAGTCTTTTGAAGCCGGATTCAACCGTGATGGAGAAGATAGAGACAATGAGTGTTGTACTTTTAGGACATACCTTTTATAATAAGTCGAAAGCAGCATGGATAGAACTTCCCGGTATACAAGGGTATCTTCCGGGTTTCAGTTTTGTAGATGGCTTTCCAATCGGTGCAAAAGTTACTTTCGGAAAGAAGCTGGGTGGTAAGAACACGTTGTTGTTTACTCCTTCGGCGTATTATACTACTGCAAGTAAGACTTGTCTCTATTCCGGAGATTTGACCTTACAATATTTGCCGAGAAGAAATGGAAAGCTGACTTTGGAGGGTGGAAGGGTGTCTGCCGATTATAATAATGAATGCGGTATGGACCGGATGATGAATTCTGTGGCTTCTATTCTTTTTGCCCGTAACGAAATGAAGCTGTATGAAAAGACGTTCATCGCTATCAGCAACTGCCTGGAATTGGCAAATGGTTTACAGCTTTCTCTCGGTTTGAGTTACGAGCGTCGTAATGTATTGGTGAATCATTATCACAAAAGCACGTTCGGTAAGAAAGCCAAACCTAATATACCGGATAATATCTATTATTCACAGATGCCGGAGAATGAGTTGATGCGCTTCTCGGCTGCTTTGGAGTATACGCCTGCACACTATTATTATATGTATAAGGGGCGCAAAAAGTATGAGCAGTCTAAATATCCTACCTTTACGGTGCGTTATGAGAGAGGCTTTTCGGTAGGTGGTTCACTACCTGCTCCGGATTATAACCGGATAGATGTGACGGTAGACCATACCGTTAAAACGGGATTTTTTAGTAAGTTGGCGTACAGGCTTAATGCCGGTACTTTTCTTCATGCCGATAACCTGTATTTCCCTGATTATCGTCATTTTGACGCTTCCCGTTTTCAACTCACGGCTTCTTCTTTTGATAAGAGCTTTGCGCTGTTGAATAACTATGAATATTCTACGCCGGAAAGATGGGGACAAGCACATTTAAGCTATTATACTTCTCACTTGTTCTTGAAATGGCTGCCGTTTTTAAAGAATAGTATCATGGACGAAGGTCTGCATATACGTGCACTTGCCGTCCGTTATCTGCCGATACATACGGAGGTGGGATATTCTATCGGGATTGGACAGCTTTCCCGTGCCGGTATCTTTGTCGGTTTCCGTGATAAACGTTATCGTTCGGTTGGCTTTTCAATTGTTATGCCCATTAATTGGGGAGATGGTTTCTCTATAGAATTTTAAGATATTATACGAGGATAAACTCAACAATAAGTTGTAAATTTGTTCCTGTTAAATATTTAATATGGCACAACCGTTAGCAGAAAGACTTCGTCCGAAGTCGTTGGATGATTATATCGGACAAAAACATTTGGTAGGACAGGGGGCGATCCTCCGGAAGATGATCGATGCCGGAAGAATTGCTTCTTTTATACTGTGGGGACCTCCTGGAGTAGGAAAAACTACATTGGCGCAGATTATAGCCAATAAGTTGGAAACGCCTTTTTATACACTGAGTGCCGTAACGTCCGGAGTGAAAGATGTGAGAGACGTTATCGATAAGGCAAAGAATAACCGTTTCTTCTCTCAGGCTAGCCCGATTCTTTTCATTGATGAAATACATCGTTTCAGCAAATCGCAGCAGGATTCATTGCTTGGCGCGGTGGAGACAGGTACGGTGACGTTGATCGGTGCTACAACGGAGAATCCTTCCTTTGAGGTCATACGTCCGTTGCTGTCCCGATGTCAGCTTTATGTCTTGAAATCTCTGGAAAAGGACGACCTTTTGGAGCTGCTCCGGAATGCGATAACAAAAGATGCTGTTCTGAAAGAGAAGCAGATAGAACTGAAAGAGACGGATGCTATCTTACGTTATTCGGGAGGAGATGCACGCAAGTTGCTTAACATCTTGGAACTGGTGGTAGAGGCAGAGACAGAAGTTCCCGTAGTGATAACCGATGAAAAGGTGGTAGACCGTTTACAGCAAAATCCTTTAGCCTATGATAAAGACGGGGAATTGCATTATGATATTATTTCCGCATTTATTAAGTCGATCCGAGGCAGTGATCCCGATGGCGCTATTTATTGGTTGGCGCGTATGGTGGAAGGAGGTGAAGACCCGGCTTTCATCGCTCGTCGTTTGGTTATATCGGCGGCGGAAGACGTGGGGCTGGCTAATCCGAATGCATTATTACTGGCGAATGCCTGTTTTGATACAATCATGAAAATCGGTTGGCCGGAAGGGCGTATCCCTTTGGCGGAAACAACTATTTATCTGGCTACAAGTCCGAAAAGTAACTCTGCTTATGAGGCCATCAATGAAGCGTTGGGCATTGTGCGGGAGACAGGCAACCTGCCTGTGCCTTTGCATTTGCGGAATGCACCGACAAAGCTGATGAAGCAGTTGGGCTATGGTAAAGAATATAAGTATGCACATGCGTATGCCGGGAATTTTGTAGAGCAACAATTCTTGCCCGACGGGTTGAAAGACAAACGTATTTGGCATCCGCAACAAAATGCAGCCGAAGTACGTTTAAAAGAACACATGAAAACATTGTGGAAAGATAAGTTTAACGATTAAATGAAATAAATATGAAGATAGTTGTGCTAGATGGCTATGCGATGAATCCGGGTGATTTGTCGTGGGAAGAATTGAAGATGCTGGGTGACGACTGTACGATTTACGAACGTACGTCTCCGGAGGAAGTTCTTGAACGTGCTAAAGGTGCGGAAGTGTTATTGACGAATAAGACGGCATTGAGGGCTGCACAGATTGAAGCATTGCCAGATCTGAAATATATCGGTGTTCTTGCTACGGGATATAATGTAGTGGATATTGAGGCTGCCAAGAAAAGAGGGATTATCGTAACCAATATTCCGGCATACAGTACACAGTCTGTGGCACAGATGGTCTTTGCCCATATTCTTAATATCACTAACCGGGTAGAGCACTATTCGGAAGAAGTGCGAAAAGGGGAATGGACGAGAAGTAGGGATTTCAGTTATTGGAATACTCCTTTAGTGGAATTGAGCGGACTCAAAATCGGTATTGTCGGGCTTGGAAATACAGGACAGGCAACTGCCCGCATTGCATTGGGATTCGGAATGGAGATATATGCGTTTACCTCTAAATCATCACTTCAATTACCACCCGAGATTAAATCGAAAACATTGGATGAGATATTCTCGGAGTGTGATATTGTCAGCTTGCACTGCCCGTTGACGGAAACAACAAGAAACTTGGTTAATGCGGAACGCCTTGCCATGATGAAGCCTACAGCCATTCTAATTAATACCGGACGTGGACCGTTGGTGAACGAGAAAGATCTTGCCGATGCTTTGAATAATGGAGTGATATCGGCAACCGGAGTCGATGTTCTTTCTTCGGAACCGCCCAAAGCCGACAATCCGTTGCTCACAGCGAAAAACTGCTTCATTACTCCCCATATTGCCTGGGCTACTCATGCGGCACGCACACGATTAATGAAAATAGCCGTTGATAATCTTCGTGGATATATTTCCGGCAATGTGATTAATAATGTAGCCGGATGACGGAACTGTCTCTACGGGATGTTGGATAAGATGGCTTTTATAGATCGGGATATTATAGTTATTTAAATAGAATAAATACAAAAGGTTGTCGAATTGTTTACTAATTGATTAATTTTGCAGACGGTAAACAACAATACAATGAAATATCGAAGAGAGATTCTTCTACATGGAGATTATTTTGCAGAGTTCTATGACGAGCAATCAGCAGCAGTAAGAAAGAAAATCAATTACGTGTTTGTCATTGGTACGAACGGAAGAGCAGATTCCAATTAAGTTCTTTAAAAGTATAGAGGGAATTGATGGTCTGTATGAGATTCGCGTAGAAGCGGAAGGGAATATATTCCGAATATTTTGTTGTTTTGATGAAGGACGGCTTGTTGTACTCTTTAATGGCTTTCAGAAGAAAAAACAAAAGACCCCTTTTAAGGAAATACAACGGGCGCAGGCAATAATAAATGAATATTTCACCATAAAAAAAGGAGCTAAAAGATGAATGAGCCGGTAAACAAATCTATTAAAGGTTGCCGTACTTTCGATGAAGTATTGGATGTAGAATATGGGGAGAGTGGCACTCCGGATCGGAATGCTTTTGAATGCGAAGCCGAAGCATTTATTCTTGCAGAAAGGCTTAAGGCAGAACGCTTGAAAGCCGGACTTACCCAAGAAGAACTTGCGGCACGCATTGGCACGAAGAAGAGTTATATCTCACGTTTGGAAAGTGGGAAAGGAGATATACAACTCTCTACTCTCTTCAAAATCTTTCAAGGGCTTGGTAAGAAAGTCAGTGTTACTATTTTATAAAGAACCTCTATAAACAAAATCGGCTGTCTCGCCCAAGCGAGACAGCCGATTATTTGTTCTATACCTTTCAGTACCTACTACTTCTTCAGTATCTTGTAAGTCATTCGTTGTTCACCATTATTGAGCATGAGCAAGTAGAAGCCTTTCGGTAGGTTGCCTACATATATTTGTTCTTCACCGTTCAATACTTGCTTGTTCATGTAAACCGTTGACCCTGTGGCGGAGATTATCCGAGCGGTCCATTTATCAGTGTTTTCGGCATTATGGCGTATGTAGATGTAATCTTCGGGAACAGTTGGGTAGACGCTTATATTGTCATTGGTTGTTACTTTCTCGATAGAAGTGGGGTTGATTTCTATTTTCATGGAAACATCAACATCAATAATCCCGTTAACCGCATTTTCTTCTGTCACATCCACTACTCCTTTTACTGTTTTATAACATGGAGATGTGACAGTATAGGTCAACTTACCGGTAGACGATACGTTAAAGATGCCATCTCTATCCATTGTTTTACTTCCGTATCCTTCAAGAGTAACATTGTATGTTGTGATACCATTTCCGCGTTCACTATCTATATAGAAGCTTACGATGTAGTTACCTGCTGTAAAATTACTTAATTCAATTGTTTCGTGCGAGACGCCACCTGCTGTAACGGTAATCTCTTTTTTGCCTTGTAGTCCCTCCAAAGTGAGTGCCTGTACTTGATAAGTGCCTTGTGGCAATAATAAGTATGCCTCTTCGTCGTTGCTCTCACTATCGTCGACTGCTATCGATTGGTTATCTTGCTCCACATAGAATATGGCATCTTGTGATTCTCCATCTTTCATAGCCTTGACGTATACGAGTCCATATTGACTGAAATCCAATTCAAAGCTATCATTACTTCCGGTCACGGTCAATGTTCCACGTACCGGTTTCATGCCCAAATCCGTATCTGTGGCATAATTACATGTACCTTTCGGCAAAACAACCGATCCCGTACCATCTTCTCTTATTTCTCCATCCCCGTATGAGTCCCCATTCATTCCGAAGTTAATGCCGATATCCGCAAGCAGGTAATCCTTTACTTCGTCCGATGCAGGAAATTTGGATGTATAGGTCACTTCGCAATATTGGGATTCATCATAAACGAAAGTCACTTTACGGGCATTGTTACTCACGCTGAAGTTTTGTGATGATGTGTTCTTGTTATGTAAATAGCAATGGCCCTGATAATTGCCGGCATGAAAATACACCGGTTCTCCTATGTGGAAATGGTTTGTGGATTCACCGTTTTGATCAGTTACGGTTAACTCTAAGTTTGAATCCGATACCTGATTACCTTTTTTATCGACAACTTCAAACGTCACCGGATAATAAGGAACGGAAAGGTCTACGGATAAAGTGTGATCCTCTGTTATTTTTACTGCACCAGTTTCCCACATCATTTCTTTCTCGTTGTTGCAGGGCTCAAAAGTAAATTCGTAGGTGATGCCAGGTTCGCAGTAACATTGTGCCCAATAGATATTACCGTCTTTAGTAGGATACAATGAGACGCTATTATGATAATCGGTCGTACTTTTCATATAAAGATTAACGTGAGTAATTTCATCGCTGACCGTAGCCTGTATCGTCAACTTTTTATATCCCTCATAAGATACGTTTACAAATAAATCGCTGTCCGTCACTTTGAACTTCTTTCTGTAATCCATGTATCCATGTTTCGATACGGCATAATCATACGTTCCGGGTAATACCCAGCAAGTATTCTTACCATTGTCTTCTGAGACAGTCTTTATATTATTCTCGTAGATGCTTTCCCAAACTTCAAGTTGATATTCATCGGTAGAAACAGACTGCTTGTTTACATCGGATACACTGAAGGTCACTTTACGGAAGTCGCTTTCATTGATGGATAATATAATGTTCTTATCTGCCCCTTCCATTGTGAACTTTTGCTTGTTGATCCTATATTCCTGTCCGTTGGCAGTTTTGAGTATCGTTCCCGTCCATTGGTACGTGCCAGCAGGCATATAAAGATGTCTTTTACCATTATATAGTTGGTAGTGGTCGTATTTATTGGCTAAAATAGTTATGTCACCGAGTTCGAATCCTTCAGATGCCTTGAAAGTAGCCTTATGGTATATAGTGAAGTCTACTGGTATGGTAATATCTTCATGAATGTCTATGTCGTATTCTCCACTTCTCATATCTGTCATATCCGGATATCTGGCAGAGAATGAATACTTTCCGGCTTCTACATTCTTAAGTACATATTTACCTGTAGTTTCGTCATACTTAGCACCCTCATATTCGTTTTGTATGCTGTAAATATTAATAAAAAGGGATTGTTTCTCCGTCATAAACGACCCGAACTTCACATCAAAAGTCACCGTGTACGCCTTTGCGCAAAGGGCAGTGGCAAGTACACACACCAGTAGTAATAATCGCTGTTTCATAATTATAATAGTTAGTTTTGTTATTTGATTCTTTTAAATGTTTCTTTATTATAATAGGTGGATGTACTGTGGGCTTCATCCTTTTCTATCTCGGTCACTTCCAATACCATTAAATTTTCTGTTAGTTCAATGATGTTATAGTAGTCGTATTCACCTTTCACGAACTCTTTTGTTTCACTGAATGATAGAACTTTTCCTTCCAATTTCCAATAACCGGTATAGTCACCGTCTCCGAGTATATAACCTCCATTTTTCCAGAATCCTTCGTTGAAAGTGCCGTCTTTATCGATAGTACGTCTAAGGGGTGCTTCTGATCCTGTTTCGTCTCGATCTTCTGTCTCGCTCCATTCCGGATGATTGGAATTAGTGTATCTGTAAATGAGATGGGTTCTTTGCCAAGTGCCGGTTATCTCTGAGTAATTCACATTACCACCACCATCGTTGCTGTTGTCATTGTCATCGCTACAGGAGTAAAATCCCAAACATAACACGGCGATGGCCATTGTTGCTAAAAATTTCATCTGTTTCATCATAATAAAATTAGTTTTGTCGCCTATAGTTCTTGGATTCGGCGGTTATATTTATGTTTATGTGAAGGCGTAAGAACTTTCTATACTCCGTACAGGGGGGTAGAACGCCTTCGGGGTTGTTGTTATCTTGTCTGCGTCGTGCGGTAGTGCCCGCACAGGCTCGTGCGGTGGCGCACGCTTATGTCCGTGCAGGGGTGCCCGCACTTGTGCGGGCGGTACCGCCCGCGCAGAGGGTACACTATACGCACGTCAGCACGATGTCGCTCACGATGAGGCGCGGCTGCTTCAGTTCGGTACGGTTGTTGCCTGTCAGGGTGCTAATCTTGATGATGTATTTCTTGCCGGACTCCAGTTTGGCGGGCACTTGCAGCATCACCTGTGTGGGCAGATTGACGAGCAGGTCGTCTTCGGTAACGCTTGCGGCAATAGTGCCTGTTGTGGTATCACAGATGTAGACGTAGGCGGGGTACATTTCATTGCCACCCACTTTGAGACCTTTGCCCGACAGCTCGATTACTCCGCCGGCGGTGATGTCTTGGTTTACCTTGCCGGTACTGCGGTTCGTGATTTGGGCGATGATGTTGTTTTGCATCGGTCCCATGTTTTCTACCAGCGTCTGATGGGCAGCTTCCAGATAGGCTTGTCCGGCAGTGATGACGGGGTTTACCTCATGCTTGGGGCGGGTGAAACTTTCTGTGCTGCTGTCGAATACTCCACTGACGGAGGCACGCATCTGGATGTATTCCAGACTGACGTTGTTGCCCATCAGGGACATTTCGATACCTTTTTCCATCACCATTCGGAAGCTCTCTTCAAGGTCTTGGGCTGTCTTTACGGTTGCACCGTCCAAAAGTACCAATTGGATGATGTCGGCAAGTGAATACTTCATTCCACCGATAAGTTGAAGGGTGAAATCGTTGGGATTGGTAGTCAATTCATTGGGCGTGGTGTTTCCACGTAGCTTTCCCGGTTTTACTTTTTTACGCATAATGTTTGCTTTTAAAGTGGTTAATAAATACGGATTAAATCTGAGATAATCCATGCTTCGGCTTGTGTCGGAGTAGGGGTATGAGGATTCATGCAAAACAATGCTACGATTGCTTGCAGGTGAAATATTAAGCGTTATATTACGCGGGTGTGCGAACCTATTTATGTAAGGTGAGAATGTGTGTGTGTGTGTGTGTGTGTGTGTGTGTGTGTGTGTTTAGAAGAATATTTCATTCCTCCAAATGTATTGCACATTATTTTCACACAATTCAACATGATGTTTTGTTTTTATTATAGTGAGGGCAAAGGTAGGGAAAATAATGTTAAGTTAACAATGAATAACTAAAAAATAATAGCTAAGAGGGATCTAATTCAGGCATGGATTGTGGGAGGATAAGTTAATAAAAGACTCACACAATCCATGCCTGAATTAGATCTTGGCAGGTAGGTTGATTATACCTTTGGATAGTCTCCCTTGTTTTAAGAAACCGGATTCTCAAGCAACAGGTGGACGATTCTCTCTGCTGTACGTCCATCCCATCTTTCGGGCAATGAACCACTTTTCCATTCTCCGTTTTGAAGACGTTTCATTGCTTCTTTCAGCCGTTCCGGGTCTTCTCCGATTAGTTCATTGGTTCCTATGCTGACGGTTTCCGGATGTTCTGCATAGTTGTTCAGCGTGATGCAGGGAATGCCTAAGAAAGTAGCTTCTTCCGCCACATTGCCGGAATCTGTAACGATTGCCTTTGCATTTGCCTCCAGATAACCGAATGCAAGATAGCTTTGCGGTTGTAGGATATGCAGGTTGGGGGCTGTGATGTCAAGTTCTGCAATACGGTTGCGCACATATGTATGCAGTGGGGCAATGATAGGAGTGCCGTTGGCTTCGGCTATCAGGGTGCGCAGCAAATTGGCGAAGTTCTCTGTATTGTCAATCAGCGCATGACGATTAACGGTCAATAAAATGTATCCTTGTTCTTTCAGGTTCAGTATATTGAAACACGCCGGACGGAGAAGACGGTTACGGTTGTACCGCAGACTGTCTATCAGGATATTGCCTACTAAATATACATTCTCGCTACCCGTTCCTGTTTGGTTCAGATTACGGTTGGCAACCATCCCTGCGGTAAAAAGATAGTCGGACAGACCGTCTGTAATCATCCGGTTTACTTCTTTAGGCATATTCATATCGAAAGAACGTGTTCCGGCAACAAGGTGAGCCACCTTTATACCGCGTTTCTTAGCAACAATGGCACATGCCATGGTAGAAGTAAGATCGTCTACCACCATGACTACATTGGCGGGATGCTCTTCCAGTTCTTTAGTAAAAGCAAACATAATACCTCCGGCGCGCTCTGACAAGTTTTCATAGCCTACACCAAGATAGACATCCGGTTCATGCATGTCCAGATCTGCAAATAATGAAGCATCCAGACTTGTATCGTCACTGGGACCTGTATAGACGATTCTGCATGAAATATCTTTG
>OHAE01001466.1_pt1 | contig 17408 bp, 17 predicted proteins | sample 1577061 | NCBI WGS metagenome assembly OHAE01 (sample SAMEA3541535, study PRJEB24748) | human gut metagenome | biome: human gut; feature: human-associated habitat; material: faeces | place: China | collected 2012
CACAGGGGATTTCTCCGTAGAAATAATCCGCATGAGTCGTACCATAACAGGGAATTGGGTCTATGTCAATACTTTGGACACAAAAAGTTGAACTTTTCTCCCAGCATAACATATGCCGAGAGAATTATTTCTTAGGCTGCTAGAGCCTCATCTTCAACCTGTTGTGGTGTCTTGTAATCAAGAGCACTATGGCGCCTTTTTCGGTTGTAGAATGACTCTATATATTCAAAGAGTGCTGATTTAGCCTCCTCAAATGTGTAATATGTAGTTGTGTATACTTCTTCCTTTTTTAATACAGAATGGAAGGATTCGATGCAGGCATTATCATAGGGGTTACCCTTCCTGCTAAATGAATGTAGCATTCCCTGATCCTGTAAGTATTTCTCGAATTCTTCACTGGTATACTGGCTTCCTAGATCACTATGAAGCACTATTCCCGTTGTATCAGGGATATTAAGGCATGCATTCTTTACAGCCTGTGTGGCAAGCTCAGATGTTATATTTTTACCATATGCCCATCCTATGATTTTGCGATCATATAAGTCCATTACGGATGCAAGATAAGTATCATTACCTTGTCCCTTGAACACTTCCATATCAGTAAAAAGGACATCCCCTGACCTGTAAAATCTACAGTTCCGGAATGTCCTTTTTTTCCATACTTCACTATATTTTTAACACATGATACTGCTTATCCACAATCTATATGATTCCAAAATGTCTAAATGCCTGCATAATCGCATCTTCCTTCTCCGGTGTACACTGTGGCTGTCTCGCATTCTCTGATTTAGCCGGATTGAAGTTCTCACCGACATCTAATCCACACTTCTTCTTAATCTGTGCGATATACAGTGATGAAACCTTCAGTCCTGTCTTTTCAAGTACATATGCCTTTATCTGCTCATAAGTTGCTTTTCCCTTAAATTCAGATAAATCCATATCCTCCAGGGAGAAGTCAACCTTCACTTTTCTGCTGTCGGCCATTCTCCGTTCCACTTCGGTCCGCGCTGAGCAAAGGTCCACCGGACCTTTAGCGCCCTTGGAAAGTAAGACAACCGTCTCATTTTGTGTATCATTGTCCAAACTTAGTGTAAACTCTTTTTCTATAATCGGCAACTTAAATTCTATAGATTTCAGCCACTGACCATTCTCTTTGCGTTCTTCATAAATCTGCACATTATCCACTAACTGCGACAGGAACTCCCGTTTCTCTGCTTCGTTCATTTGAGCATACAATTTATCAAAGAACACGAGTGCCTTGTAAATGTTATCCCCTGTAATCTTATCTGCCAGCAGAGAGCGTTTCTTAGCCTTTGCAGATACCAGCAGTTCCTCTGCATCATCTATTTTATCATAAGTCTTGTACAAATGGTTCTCTAAATCTGTTTTTCTTCGCTGATAATGCTTATCCTCATAATCAAGAGAATCCATATCTGATAAAATAGTATCTTTATTATGATATAGCTTTCTTAATTGTATTTTATAATTTTCTATTTCCTGATCTAATGCACTAGTATCTACTTCCATATTTATTTTGTTGCAGATTAAATCCGAAAATTTAGGATTACTAACCAGTTTACTAATCACCTCTGCAACAGAAGCATCCAGCATTTCTTCATGCACCTGTTTTTTGTAATCACACTTATGACCTCTAGTCATATTTCTGTGTTTGCAGCCATAATAATAAAAATCCTTATAGTTACTTCCATCCTTGCGTTTCTTAATAGACTTGTTGCCATACATTCCTGCACCGCAGACAGGACATTTCAAAATTCCTGATAATAGATGAATCTTTTCTCTCTTGTCACGATTGACCTTTTCATACTTTTTAGCCTGTGCCGCCACCTTGACCTGCGCCTGCTCCCATACTTCTTCTGATACAAGAGCTTCGTGCAGACCATCTACTAACAGGTAATCGTCTTTCTTAACCTGCCTATACTCATTTCTTGTACCATGAACCTTTTCTGTCCGTCTTCTTCCATAAGAGATTTTGCCACTATAAACCGGATTCTGTATAATCCTTCTGATAAGAGCAGCATCAAATAACGGATTTTTACCATTCTGTCTGGCTATCTTATGGATTCCATGATTTTCAAGATACTTTGCAATTCCATTTGCACCCAAATCCGTATTTACATATTGGTCAAATATCATTCTGATGGCAACTGCTTCTTCCTCATTGACTTCCAGTTTTCCATCAATGAGAGAATATCCATATGGTGCAAAACCACCGTTCCATTTACCTTCCCTGGCTTTCTGCATCCTTCCTTCCATTGTCTGAACACGAATGTTCTCACGTTCAATCTCTGCCACTGCTGACAGAACAGATATCATAAGCTTCCCGGCATCTTTGGATGAATCTATTCCGTCCTCCACACAAATCAGATTCACTCCAAAATCCTGCATTACTTGTAATGTTGCAAGTACATCTGCCGCATTTCTTCCAAATCTGGAAAGTTTAAATACAAGAACATAAGATACTCCATCTTTTCCTGACTTAATATCCTCCATCATCTGATTAAATGAAACTCTTCCCTCTATTGATTTGCCGGATTTTCCTGCATCCTCATACTCACCGGCAATTTCATATTCATTATAGTCGCAGAACGCTTTCATTTTTGTTTTCTGTGCATCCAGAGAATAGCCATCTATCTGCATGGTTGTCGAGACACGGGTGTATAAATATACTTTGATTTTCTCTTTCTTCAATTTACATACCACCTCCAGGAAGTGCCGAAACTGCCGACAGATTGATACTGACTAATGTATCCATCTGCCTGATTGCCAAATTTCTAAGCAATATAAGTCTTTCTGATTGAGATTTCCCCTGCTCAATTAAAATAGCATTATAACTTTCCATATTTGCCAACACCAACAACTGATTTAAATTTGCATCATCACGCACATTCCCCTTTTTACCCGGATTATTATTTTTCCATTGCTTTGCAGTCTGACCAAATAAAGCAACATTTAAAAGATCTGCTTCACTGGCATATGTATAAGCAATCTGTTCTGGTGTTAACTCTGGTGGAATCAAATTTTCCTTCACCGCATCTGTGTGAATACGGTAGTTCACCTTTGATAAAGCCCTGTTCAAGTTCCAGTCCAATGAAAATCGACTATTTTCATCTTGTTTTAACCTGCGGTAATCTTTCATAATATACAGTTGAAATTCCGGAGAAATCCATGTAGCAAATGCCATTGCAATATCGCTATGTGCATAAGTTCCTCCACCATATCTGCCTGCTTTTGACACTATTCCAATAGCATTGGTCTGTTCAATCCATTTGGTTGGCGTCATAACAAACCTGTTTAATCCTGCCTCACTTCTAACCGCCTCGAATTGCACACGGTTAAAATCTGGATTATGAAGTTCTTCCCAAACAGCCAAAAACTCAACTGTATTTCTGTTTCGCATCCAGTTCTGAATGACAAATCTGGGATCATTATCATTTCTATATTTTGCAATATCTGTCAACGAAATATATTCATTTTCAAAATCTTTCGTGTAAATCCCAATATCAATTCCTTTTGCGTGAATAATTTCCCTAACTATTTTATTTGCCATCTCTATTCCTCCACCATGTTCTCCATCTGTTCCAACTTCTGCAAGGCTTTCATATATGCCATCAATCTTTTATACTGCGCATCTCCAAGGCTGTGAATCTGCTTTAAAATCTTAATATCCGACCTGGTAACTTCATAATCCATATCTGCATCTTTATATTCCGGATCAATTCCTTTTCCAGTCAAAAGCTGTTCGGGAGTAATCTCCAATGCATCACATATAGACAACAGACAGTCCGCTTTGGGATTCGTCTTTTTCTTCTTCCAGTCACTGATGTTACTTGTTGCAATCCCGGTCCTTCTTGAGAGTTCCAACTGCGTTATGTTCTTCTGCTCCATCACACAAAAAATTCTTTCACTGATAATCATGATTTTTCCTCCATCAACATTCCGTACATATCCGTATTTATAAATTTATTTATCCGTCTATACGGTTATAGTATCATGCTGCAACTTTTCTTTCAATAGAGATTTTTGTATTTCTGAACTTTGTTATATTCTTCTCTTTATATAGCTCCGTGTACAACTGTCTTATTCTTTCCCTACGAAGATAAAAATCCGGATCCGGCAAATTATCCAATTCCATTGATTCTGCATACTTTGCTACCATCTCTCCGATAAAATTTGCCAAATCACTCCAGGCATCTCTTTCTTTTAAAACCACTTTATTCTTAACCATAATTAAAATCCTTTCTGACATTGTCATTGAAATCCATCGTATCCCATCCATAGTGATGTTTCCTCACTTCCTGATAGGATAAGATAGATATTATTAAAATTAGTATTGTTATTATTAGTCTTATTAGATTTTGATTTTAACTGTTCAAAACCTGTAAATACCAAAAGTCTGTATGCGTCAAAATCAAAATTCTTAATTGTGATTTCTCCATCTTTTGTATTTTGATTTTTACGGTATGGCTATTTCTCAAAACATTTTCTTAAGGTACAGCTTGTTAGGTCTTCCCAATCCCTGTCTCTTCCGTTCAAGTGCTCCCACCTTTTCCAATTCATCCAATAACTTGCATGCCTTTTGAGTTCCACAATTCAAATCCTCGCAAATATTTTTTATTGAATAATAGATAAACACCCTCCCTTGGTTGTCAATCCATCCATTTTTTATTGACAATGAAACTCGATCTAAAAAGAATGCGTATAAAAGCTTTGCATCCATTGACATTTCAACAAAGCCTTCATCCTCTACCAGACATTTTGGCAGCTTGATGAAAGTAAAACGCTCCTCACCGGTGCAATAGTTATACTTCGGTTGAATACATACCTTTTCTAAATCTCTCATAAACTTAATCCTTTCTTTTCTCTTTTTACAAATTGGCAAGCAGTGCTCCGGTATATACCCGGCGCATTTTTGCTTGTTGGGGAAGGTCTCCGTTCCACTCCGGTCCGTGCAGAGCAGACGTCCACCGGGACGTCTTGCACCCCAATCCCCTTGAACTGCGGATAACCCGCAGAGCCACGCTGACGCTTTACCATAAAATCACTTTTTCTTCTTTGAATCTTCCTCATAAAGATACATTACTGCCTCAAGTATTTTTTTCAGAAACTTTGTTTGTTCATTATGCATCTGCTTTATTTCTGCAATATCCTCTTCGTACAATTTTCCGGTTTCATTTGCTTTCTTCGCATACTGATTTAGGTTATTGCTAATTCTTGAATGCAAAGACAGCACCCCTTTCAGTTCAGGCCACTCAGGAATAATCATATATCCGTTCAATACCATCTTTCTGATAAAGGCACTCATATTTTGAACTCCGGCCTCCTTCATTCGGTTATGCAGTATCTCCACCTCCTCCGGTCTAAATTTCACATAAATACCTTTTGAATACTCTTTCATTTTGCATTTTCTCCTTTTGACATCTGGTTTCTTTTAGAAATCATTTTTCCCGGGCAATCGATAATTTCTAAAAGTGAGCAACAAAAAAGCAACCGATACTACTCGATTGCCATGTTGTTACTTTTGCGAGACTATACATTCCCCAAAAAATTGTTAGTGTTGCACAATCAGTTTTGTGAAAAATTCTGTCCATAATCTGTCGCAAAGTGTTAATTGACTTTTTACAAATTGTTGTTCTCAAGTTTCTTACAAAATTGGAAAAAGCCCAAACTGCAATAGTTTGAGCTTTGTTTGTATATTCACATTTTCTGTTTTTGGGTATAGAATCTCCGTTGATAATATAGAATATTTGTTCGTTTTTGTCAAGACTGATTCTTAATTGCAAATTAGTTTATCTTGAACTTCTTTAATAGTTTCGGTACATTCTCTTAAGTGAATCAAATAAACCTATGTGTAATACTGCGCCTGTGCATTCCATAACTCATAGTATTTCCCATGCGTATCCTGCAATAATCTATCATGAACTCCCCTCTGCACAATCTGTCCGCCATCAAATACTGCTATGATATCACAAAACCTACAGGATGAAAGTCTGTGACTGATGTAAATAGCTGTCTTATCCTGTACTATCTCATTAAATTTTGAATACACTTCATATTCTGCAATCGGATCCAGGGCAGCTGTCGGTTCATCAAGAATAATAAATGGAGCATTTTTATAAAGCGCTCTCGCTAAAGCAATCTTCTGTGCTTCCCCACCGGAAATCTCTACACCCTCTTCGTCCAAATCTTTGTAGATAGAAGTCTCTAATCCTTTCTTCATACTCTGCAAGCGTTCATAAAATCCTGCCTTCTCTAAACACCTCTTTGCGAGTTCTTCATTGTAATGAAAACTTGCTGAAACATTTTGTCCAAGTCCGAAAGAAAACAATTTAAAATCCTGAAAAACAACAGAAAATATGGACATGTATTCTTTATAGTCATATTTCCTGATGTCCACATTATTTAATAAGATTTCTCCTTCTGTTGGGTCATATAAACGACAGAGCAATTTTATAAATGTTGTCTTTCCGCTTCCGTTCATACCTACTACCGCAAGTTTTTCTCCAATCTTGAATTTGAGATTCACATTACGCAGCACATAATTCTCTGTCCTTGGATATTTGAATGAAACATTACTAAACTCAATGTAATATTCATTATCTTCCCGTTTTTCCACTGTAAGGCTGCCCTGATACATATGATTCGGGATATCCAGGTAATCATACATCTTCTTTAGGTGAGCACAATATAGTTCATTATCAGACACCATAAACATCAAATCTCTGATTCCATCTCCTAATCTTGTCAGTACCGATACATACTGAACAACGCTTCCTACACCATATGCTCCCAGAAAAGCCTTTATTGCCACAAACAGGTAGCACGCGCAGTTACCAAGTCCTACTATAAATCCCGCTACTGACGGGAAAAATGCCATATGAAAACTATTCTTCTTTTCAGCTTTTCCCCACGCTTCTAATTCTTCTATTTTCTTAATAGCAAGGGTATCCTGCCTATAGATACGGACATCTTTTGCCCTCTCAAGATTTGTATATAGCTCATGCCCGAAAAACATAAATGTCCTATTAAACCATAAGCTATTATCACACCATTTCATAAACAGGCTATTTTCTTTTCTTGTCGCTTTATAATTACTAAATCCGCATAAAGTGATACAGCCTAAAATTGCTACAATCCAAATCGGATGGTCCACGATTTTCTCTCCGGTTTTAGAAATAAAAAGAGTGCCTGACATTAATAGAGCAACAAAGATATTAATAAATACCTTCACCATTACAGAAGTTCCCCAAACCAGCTGTGCAAGACCATTTCCAAACATAAAGAGATTTTCTTCCACCTCTTGACGCTGTTTCTGTATTGATACATCTTCCAGGTCATCATAATCTAATGACATCTGTTTGTCTGAAAAAACCTTTTCAAACCAAATCCACATTTGCGATTCTTTCTCTTTACATATATGCAAAAGTACATTTTGAAATACGATACATATAAAGTTAATTGTAATTACACATATCACATAGGAAGCAATATAATCTTTCCTACAATGATTGGTCAATTCATCCACTATCCTTGCAGAAAACCAAATTGTTATAAAAGGTTGCAGTGAATGTATGAACTCATACAATGCTTTTTGTTCGGAAAGACCCGGACAATATTTTCTCAAAATTCCAAATCCCCTTTTGGTGATTCTAATTCGTTCGCCAAAAGACATTTTCTTCATTCTGCCACCTCCTCTTCTCGATAATACTTTGCCTGCATTTCAAATAAGTTATAATATTTCCCCTTCTTGTCAAGAAGCTCCCTATGCGTTCCTTCTTCACAGATAGCACCATCTTCAATCAAGATAATCCTGTTGCAAAAGTTGGTACTTGCAAGCCTATGCGAAATAAATACTGTAGTTTTTCCTTCGCTAATCTGATTGTATTTATGATATATCTCACTCTCAGCTATAGGATCCAACGCTGCCGTAGGCTCATCTAACAACATAATCGGTGAGGATTTGTACATTGCCCTTGCAAGTAGAAGTTTTTGCGTTTCACCTCCCGAGAATTCCACTCCGTCCTCATAAATCGTCCTTCCAAATTGACTCTGTAATTTATTCGGTAGTTTTTGGATTCGTTCCCACATTCCTGCCAGCTCCAGGCATTTCTTCACTCGTTCAGAATCCACTTGCGCCGCAGGTGCTTCTGCAACTATTTCTTCTACAGTCACCGGCATAATACTAAATTGCTGAAATACCGCAGAATACATCCGGTAAAGTTCTACTCTATCATATTCCGCAATTGATTTTCCATCGTAAAGCACCTGCCCCTCTGTTGGGTCAATCAGACCACAGATAAGCTTTACTAAAGTCGTTTTTCCTGCTCCGTTTAAACCAACTACAGCAAGGTGTTCACCCGGATTAATTGCGAGATTAAAATTTTCCAGTACATATGGCTGGGTTTCTTCATATCTAAAACTTACATTCTTTAGCTCAATTACCTTTGGCAACTTATCCTGATTTGGATGCAATCCACCTTCTCTCAGATACTCTTCCGGGAAGTCAAGATATTCCCGAAATCGATTAATCTTTGTACTTAACTGATTCAACACAGAGACTTCGGCAAATATTTCACTTAACCAGGCAGAAAAACCATTGACAACTCCAAAATAAAGTACAAAATCTGCCACCGAAATCTGACTATTCATAAAAAGATAGATCAAATACAGATAGATGATACCTTCTCTCAATAAACCTAATGCTCCGTCACACGCTGTCACAGAAAAAAGTTTTTTTGTCAATTTGTGATACCATGCCGCAATCCCCTTCATATTATCCGTATAAATATCGGAGAACCACTTTGCCATAGGATAAAGCCGGATATCCTTTGCAGAACGCGCGTCGCCGGAAATCGCATTAATGTAATTAAGCCGTTGTACATAACTCATTCTTTCTTTGCTATGCTCGTCTGTCCATTTCACAACTCTTTTGTTTAAATAGAAACTAACCGCAGTGGCCACAGCAATAAATAGTATTACAGCTACATTTAGTTTATAAAGAACTGCAGAAAAGACAGATATCCCCAAAACACTGGTACCGAGACTTTGTAGTACATCATACACTTGCGTTAAGGGTGAATGTCCGTTACAGCACAGGAAACTTTCCTCTTGCAGCTTTCGAAATATTCCGTTTTCCTGATTTATGTAGTCCGTAGTTAACCCTTTGTTTGCTACAAGCTTCAGATAATGAACGTTAATACTAAACTTCTCAAAATATAGATATTTTGTAAGAAACTTGCTGACTCCGGTCAACACAGCAATACTTCCCATAAATACCATAATAGTGCCTATCAATCCCTTAATATCACTACCTAAAGTAAGCTTTTCAATTACCAGCTTCGGTAAAAATGCAGACAGAATTGGGATTGTAGCATTTACAAGGGTCAGTATTATGTACAGCACTAATAAGGCAAAGTACCATTCAGATGTTTTCTTAATACAGTACCAAATATTTTTTAGCATAATGCACCTCCTTCTCTGCTATTCTACATCTCCTTAACCCTACAACGTAAAATTCGTGCACCAACTGTATCTGTCAGTACACGAATTGCAGTTATTCCATTGCAGGAACTAAAAATTCGGAGCTAAATGCTCCATCCTCGCTATTATATTTGCACCAGCCACCATGTTCTTCTATAATCGTCTCTGCCCGATGAAGGCCAAATCCATGCGTTCCCTCTTTATTAGAGGAAAATAATGTTCCTATTTTCTTTTTCTTCATCCCGGCAGAATTGAGCATGGAAAAATACAGCATCTTTCCTTTCATTGACATATATATACGAATAAAACGCTTACCAGAAGAAAGCCTGCAGGATTCAATTGCATTGTCCAATAAATTTCCAACCAAAATACTAAGTTCCACATCTGTGATAGTCAATGAATCCGGTACACTTGCTTTCACATCGACTGCTATATTCTCTGCTTTTGCCTGCGCAATCTTAGCTGACAATATCGCATCAAGGGATACATTCCCTGTTTTTAGAAGTGTATCAACATTCATCAATTGATGATCTAATTTCTCTATATAGGCAATTGCACGTTCTACCTCTCCTGCTTCTAATTGTCCCTTTAAGGCTTGGAGATGATGGTGAAAATCATGTTTATATCCTCTCATTTCCGAATGGATACTTCGCACTTCATTTAGATGCTGTTTTGCCTGCTCTGTCTGATACTGGACAAGTTTCAAATATGTTTTCTTTCTCATATTAATTCCTAATTACGCTCAATATATGCCCGATTGATCTGATCATATTTTCCTCTTGCAAGTGGCACTTGTCCCCCATTATCCAGTGTAACACTGTCGCGCGAAATACGCATAATATGCTTTAATGATACAAGGTACGAACGATGTGTCTGATAAAAATCTTCACTAAGTTCCTGTGCAAATGTTGAAATATTTGCTTTTATCTTATATTCCTTACCCTTTGTATATATTGTTACATAATGGGAAAGTGATTCCAAATAAAGGATTTCCTTCTCATATAACTTAACAACTTCACCTTCGTAATGAATGATAATCGACGGTTCTCCTGCTTCTATCTTGCATTTTGCTTTCGAAAGAACTTCCTCCATTTTACCTGCTTTCACAGGTTTGACCAGATAATGGAGGGCATCTACTTCATACCCTACGCCAATAAACTCAAAATGTGATGTTATAAAAATAATCTCAACATTATCCTGATTCTGCCGTATTTTCTTTGCCAAATCGATTCCTGACATTCCACTCATTTCCACATCTAATAACAAAATCTGATAATTTTTGCATTCTTCGTATTGAAACAGGAAACTTTCAGCAGATGCATATGTTTCTATATTTGTTATGATGTCTTCCTTCTTAGCCCAATCCTCTACAGCATATTTCAAATACTCTATTTCATTCTCTTCGTCATCACATATAGCAACATGTAGCACTGATATCACTCCCTTTCGCATTGAAACTTCATAGTAGACATGATTAATCTTGAGATTTTCATGTACTATTCCTTTTCTTAATCACTATCATTGATAGTTCTTATGCACTTATTGCACTGCAGAACTTTTGATATTCTGTGTATAGTATTCTTGGCATTCTTGTCCTTCCTTATCTGTATACAGCACATCTCTTTAAATTCATTTTTCTACATATGTTAATAGATATATGCGCAAAGGCTCAGATTTCTTATACAGAAACCTGGGCCTATTGCTTTTGTAACAGCTTAGCACATCAGCTCCTGCTATAAACATATTTCATTTTTTAGATCTAAAACAAAGAAAACTCTCTTTTTTCATTATATATTCCTCTTTCAATCAACTCCCTAATAACACTAATGCGTGGTCTGCATCCCCGTCTATCATATATGTACCTTCCAAAGCGCTCCGATTCCTCAAATATCATTTGAATATCAATATCATAAACCTCAAAATAGCAGTCTTCAGGTGATTCATTATAAAATTTCACGAAATTCAATCTATCCCATTTGATTTCCGGTGAAAAGCTAGAAAAATCCATTCGTCCTGTTGCATATTTTATTTCAATACGATTTTTTCCTTTTGGTGCGTTTGGGTCAAAACAGTCAAAACCGACACTCATATTATCAATTCTCCAATATCCCATTTTATACGCAACTAAAGCTTCTACAAACTCTGATGGCAAACTACTAGGTCTTCCGCCGATTTGCTTTATTTTTTCATTCAAGTTCATCCAATCAGAATATAATTTCTGTAATAAAAACATATCCTCTTCTTCATATTGTATTATGTTTATAGGTGTTTCTCTCTCCAAAATATCTAAATAATTCTCTTTTCTTATCATTATAATTCCTCCTGATTGAAAGATATAAATAATAAAATACATAATAATTCTAAGTATCTCTGAATAACATCTTGATACTTATTGAATGTTTCTTGTAAACAATTTATTTTTGTACATGTTATTACTAATACAAACTCTGTCGTATCGTCTACACTCAATGGTATAGCCAATATAGATTGATACTGTCTATCATCATCTAAATCTAAAAATGGTACATCGGCCTTTCTATTATCAATATCCCCACAATAGATTATTCTTTTTTCCTTAAAAGCAGTCCCAACCAAAGAACCCTTATCTAAACGCAATTTATCTATTGTTCCAGGTGAATGTTTAGTTGATACTAAAATTTTACACTGTCCTTTATCATCTTGTAAAAAGATACTTGTATTCATTTTTGCATTCTTTGAAAAAACATCATCCCGAAAAATATATTCTATCTCTGCGATTAGAGCTTGTAGTTCTATATTTTCATATTTCTTTCTATTTTTTAAAGAATAAAGTATTTTTCTATTAACTGAAGCTGTATTTATGTAATATTCGCACTTATTCTTTAGTAATTCTATTTCTTGCTCTAAGCTATCAATTTCTTGATTTATATCATCTCTTTCACGTTCCACATCATTTATTCTATCATTTAAAGAAGCTATTGATTCTAGTAGTTCATCTTTTTCTTTTTTCAGACTATCAATTCCTAAATTTTCAATCTGTTTATCGAAATACTCTTCTTGAACCCTTAGTTTTCTTCTTAGACCAATAATAATTACAATAAAAATAGATATAATTACTGCAAATATTATTCCAATAGTTAAAAATATTTTATTTTTTTGAAAAGCATACCATATTCCATTCGCAATCATTTGGATTGTGAAGACACCTATGCCGCTAAAAACATCTGTCTTTTTTATATCCATCATTTTCTCCTTACGTAATATTTACTAGAAATTTGCTAATGCAATAATATCATCTGAAAATGCCTCAACGCATCCTCAATCGCCTTTTCCTTCTCCTTTGGGCATTTTGGCTGTCTTGCATCCTCCGATTTTGAAAGATTATAATTCTCCCTCTTCTCCAATCCATGCTTATCTTTTACCTGCGCAATATACAGATTAGATACCTTAAGTCCTGTCTCCTCCAACACATATTTCTTAATTTTCTCATACGTAGCCTTACTCTCAGCAGAAGTAATATCCATCTCATCCATATCAAGTTTCACATTCACATGATGCTTCGCTTCATGAAGTTTGGACAATAAGCATACCGTCTCCACATGTTTCGTAAACGGAAAAAGATCAAACGGTGTACACTCTTTCATCCGGTATCCATGCTTTGTCAGATACTTCAGATCCCGCACCAGCGTTTCCGGACCACAGGATACATACACGACTTTATTCGGAGCCAGTCGCACTACAGAGGAAAGAAACGCCTCATCGCTTCCCGTACGCGGCGGATCCATAATGACCACATCCGCATGTTCTCCTTTTTCTGCCATCTCTACCATAAATTGTCCGGCATCTTCATTATAAAAAGTAACATTGTGAATATGATTGCGCTTTGCATTGGAGATAGCATCCTTTATCGCATCACGGTTTAACTCCACTCCGATCACATGCTTTGCGCGGCTGCTGGCAATCAGCCCGATCGTGCCCGTACCGCAGTACGCATCGATCACAGTTTCTTTTCCCGTCAGTTTGGCACAGGAAATGGCCTTCCGGTAGAGTTTTTCCGTCTGCTGCGGATTTACCTGATAAAATGAAGTCGGTGAAATACGAAATGTGCATCCGCACAGTTCATCCTCAATAAATCCTTTTCCATAAACCGTAATATTGCGCTCCCCGAGCACCATGCTGGTCTTGCGGTCATTGACATTGATCACTACTGTACTGATCTCCGGGAACTTCTTCCGCAGTGCCTTGACAAAATTATTTTTGGAAGGAAGAATCGGAGATACCAGTACAAGCACCACCATAATCTGTCCGCTGTGATAGCCCTTTCGCACCAGCACATGACGCAGCAGCCCATATCCGGTATCCTCATCATATGCACGAATCCGGAAAGAACGCATCATATTTTTGATTTCACGGATAATGGCATCCGCCTGTGCATCCTCGATCTGGCACTGCTCTACATCCACGATGTCATGCGAATGTTTCTCATATACGCCTGCCACAATATGTCCGCGTTTATTGCAGGAAAAAGCCGCCTGTACTTTATGCCGATAGTGGTATGGATCGTCCATCCCGATGATTGGATTGATCTTTCCAAACGGTTCCATGAGTTTGCGCATGTAACTCTGCTTTTTGGAAAGCTGCTGACTGTACAAAATTCCCTGATAGTCACACCCTCCGCATCTTTTTGCGTAAATGCAGTGTTCACCTGTTTTTTTTATCTGGCTTATGTTCGGTTTTCTATCCGTTTCTCTTCCCCTGTTCCTCTCTTTTTTCATCTTCTGTCCCGTTGTTTTTTTCTGTCCTATTTGCATATTTTCCAACTTCCTGTACTTGATTTTTAAAGTTCTTTCTCGTAGCACCACCAGTCCTCGTCAAATAAATCGCTCTCTCCCACTACGTCAAAATGCAGTTTTTCATAAGAACGGAGCGCTTTTTTATTTGTTTTACACACGAGAAAATGTACACTCCTTTTGCCCTGTTTTTTCAATTCTTCCATGCCATACTGCAGAAGCCGCCGGGCAATTCCCTGATTCTGCATATCGGTGCGTACCCCGAGTCTGGAAAGCTCCGCAGACGGCTGCAGTGTTTTGGACCAGCAGGTGAGTGCTTCCACCTGCGGATCTTCATCCACTGTGATCGTGCCAATGATTTCTCCATCTTCATTTTCCATACAAAAAAGAGCATTTCTTTTCATATCATAATCAAATTCCTGTTCTCCCGGATACCCGTTGCCCCATGCGCAGTATGGAGTACCGATCAGCGACTGATACAGCGCAAGAATTTCTTCCTTATCGTCCTGCTTAGCTTTTCGAAACTTCATTTTTCCTCTTTTCATCCTTCGCTTTCGATTTTCTTTCTCAACTATGCCATAATGCTCTCTAAAATGCAAGTATACTGCCCTTTTCATTTTTTTACCCAAAACACCCCGGCAGCCGTTTTTATAACGGATACCGGGGTGTCTGTTTTCTATAGCCGGGTGTACTTATACCTGAATACGATCTGCAATCTCATTTCCCATGGCAAACCGTTCTCCATTGGCACCGATGATCAGTCCATTAGATAATTTCTGAATCACCTGTACGCTGCCACCTTCTTCTACATGATGGCGGTGCAGGAATTCTACAACTTCCGGTAATCCGAATAACCACTGAATGGTATAATTTCCACCAACTTCTGCTTTTGATAATGCCTGCATAATGCTCCCTCCTTCTATAGCTTCTCCATTCGGTTACCACTATTATATGGAGTTTATACCCGGTTAGTCAATCGAGAGCTTTCTCCTTTTATTATAACCGAAATAAGTCATCACTGATCTGAAAAACTGTTCATTTGTTCCAGTTTTTCCCTTTAAGATATGTTATATTATGCGTAGAAAAAGGGAAAGCCAGAGAAGCGGCTTACCCGAATATATTAAATAACTGTTTTATCAACAGCCGTCATTATTCGCAGTAATGGCGGCTATTTTCGTTTTCCCTTGAAAATCGTGTAGTACAATCCAACAAGGGCGCAAATGAACTAAGAGGATTTGCTTATTTCGAGATATTTTTCTATAAAAGTGTGTCAAAAGGTGTGTCAGTCTTTTATTTCATATCAGAGAATTGTTCCGGAACCCCTATAAATAAGCATTCTTCGGATTATTTCTCATCCACCACCTGAAAAATAAAAAATTTAAGATAATAGCTTTCCGGCACATTCGCAGAATTTGCCCACAAAATCGGATGATCCGGCGCCTGCGTACGGAATTCCACCTGACGCAGCCGTTTGTGTGCCGCCTTTGCAGCTTCCTTCACCGTCTTTGCCAGCAGTTCCTGTGTCATAAAATGGGAACAGGAACAGGTTGCCAGGTATCCACCGTCTTTTACCAGCTTTAACCCTTTCATATTGATCTCCCGATAACCTTTGATGGCATTCTTCGTGGCCTCACGGGATTTCGTAAATGCCGGCGGGTCGAGAATGACTACATCATACTTTTCTCCGGCTTCTGCCAGTTTCGGAAGCTCGTCCAGTACATTTGCACAGCGAAAATGTACCGTATCTTCCAGATGATTACGCACGGCATTGGCATTTGCCTGCTGCACCGCATATTCCGAAATATCAAGTCCCGTCACATCGGAAGCACCTGCGATTCCTGCATTCAGTGCAAACGTTCCCATATGTGTAAAACAGTCCAAAACTCTCTTTCCTTTACAGATCCGCTGCATTGCCAGCCGGTTATACTTCTGGTCCAGGAAAAAGCCCGTCTTCTGACCATTTACCACATCGACCAGATAGTGCACGCCATTTTCCGTAATCTCCACCTCTGTATCAAATGTTTCCCCAATAAATCCTTTCACCTTCGGAAGTCCTTCTTTCCTGCGCTCATTGGCGTCACTTCTCTCATAGACTCCACGGATAGAAATACCGTCCTCTTTCAGTACCTCTTTTAATAATGAAACAATTGTTTCCTTGAACTGCTCCATACCGAGTGCCAGACATTCCACCACCAGCACATCCTCATACTTGTCAACCACCAGTCCCGGCAAAAAATCCGCTTCCCCGAAAATCACACGACAGGAAGATGTATCCACCGTTGTCTTCCGGTATTCCCAGGCATTCTTTACACGCATACAAAGAAAATTCTCGTTAATCTCCTGATCCGCATGACGGGTCAGCATGCGGATACGGATCTTCGAATTCTGATTGATAAATCCCTTTCCCATCGGATATCCGTCAAAATCATGTACCGTCACCACATCTCCATTGGTAAATGTCCCCACAATCGTATCAATCTCATTATCAAAAATCCATGCGCCACCCGCCTTGATCGTGCGGCCTTCTCCCTTTTTTAAAGTAACAATTGTATGATTCTCCATCTTTTCTCTCTTTCTTCTCTATAATGAATTTTCTATTGTCATATTTTCAAAAACGTAAGATAGCTCAAAAACCTTTTTTCAAAGCTTAATTTACGTTTCAAATAACTTTCAGTCACTGTTTTTCTATTTGTGAATTTTCTGCAATTTAGAGTCTGTTAGAATTTTGTCATAAGTCAGCAATTCCCGTACATGGAAGTACGGGAAAGTTGGAATCGCACCCGGACGGTGCGTTTCCAACGGTTGCGTCCGGCTTAGGAACCCTGAATTCAAAATTCTTACAGCCTCTTAATTGCAAGAAACCTGAATAAATGGAAAAACAGTGGCTGAAAGTTTTATCATGTAATTTAAGTGTACCACAGAATAATTACGTTTTCCAGCACTCCCCATTGTTTTTGAAATCCATAAATGTTATAATGTTGTTAATAAATTAACGAAGTTGTTGCATTTCTGTTCACAACTTCACGCTAAGACATACAAGGAGGTCTTATACGAATGGATTTTTCAGAAGAATACAGACAGAAGCTCGTTTCAGCAGACGAAGCCGTAAAAGTAATCAAATCCGGTGACTGGGTAGACTAT